>ENA-ORUV01000355-ORUV01000355.1-human-gut-metagenome-genome-assembly--contig:-NODE-355-length-36316-cov-70.9244_pt1 | contig 36316 bp, 28 predicted proteins | sample MGYA00242089_ERZ509229 | MGnify/ENA primary metagenome ERZ509229 (study PRJEB26280, sample SAMEA2338805) | human gut metagenome | biome: human gut; feature: human-associated habitat; material: faeces...
TATTCCAAAATTACGTTAAATCACGCTTGTGAATTTTCACTTGCGAAACTTTAGTAACAAAACAATATCATCGAATTATCTGCTTCAGAATTCATTTTTCTTGCGTAAACTTAGGCAATGATATAGCCAACTTTTTCTGCAACAACCTACACCTATTTATATATAGGAGAAATCTGCCTAAAAGAATAGATAAAAGATAATATTATACGTATAACCGATTTTATTCTCCAAGAAAAAAGCAGTAACTTTGCAACCGAAATAAAAAAGTTATTATTATGAATGATAAACTTCAAAAAAATCCGAAAGGTACATACATCAGAGAAACCAGAGAGATGGCAGAAAATGCCGCAAAGAAGAATCCGGAATGCAATTTCATTGGACTGGATGAATATTTACCTACCCTGTATCCCGGTAAAACCTGGATTCACGATAAACCATTCGGAAAACGCAGCGGAAAGAGCTACCGAATCCGTCCGGACTACCTATGTGAAGAAGAAAAGATCATCATAGAGTTTGACGGACTCCAGCACTATACAAATCCAGCGAACATCAGAAAAGACCGTAAGAACCAGGCCATCTATGAAGGCGAAGGGTTCAAGGTGATACGTATCCCCTACTTCATCAATCTCACTAAAGAGGTCATTCAAGAGATGTTCGGCATTACAGTAATAGATGAAAAGTTTGATCCTGCAGTACCATCCATGTCTGCTAAATGGTCCAATACACCTGCTTACTGCTGCTATCAGGGAATCATGCGTATGGCCGAGGAATTCAAACGCTATCCTCAGCAATATAAAGTGAACATTGACCAACTGGAAGCTGACAATGATGAAGAGCTATCAGGGGCAGAGCTTTTAAAAGCTGCTATAAAAGGAAAACTGTTTTAGAAACCAAAAAATAGAAGAACAGATGAGAACATTTTTTCCAATGTCAGACGGTTCATACGGAGAATGGGAGATGACACCGTTGAATATACTTGCAATGATAATTGTAACTCCAATCAGCATGTTTATTGGTGCGTATATATTCTTCGTACCTATTTTAGGAGTAAGTAATGAAGACTTTTTCGAACTGTGCAGCATACTTTGGAAGCTGCTGGTTGACTTTATTGCAATTTTCTAAAAAAATATGGAAGAAAGAATAACGCCTAATGCAAATATATTGGAGAATCTCTTCAATCTATACAATATGCAATTGTTTGATTTCTCACTTGAGACTCCAACATTCATAATCAACAACTCCAAGACAATAATTGGTAACTTCAGATATGAGTATATAGGGCAGAATGACAATTCCATTGTCATAGAAATCAGCGGGAGATACAAATACACCATGTATCAGCTGCTCAGTATCTTGATACATGAAATGCTTCATTACTACTTGTCAGCAGTCTATCATTTAAATACAGCCAACCATGATAAGATTTTCATGGATATGGCTGACAAACTTATGAGAGCAATGATTTCCATATTACGCCTACTATAGATCTGACTGACTACGAAAGAATAAAAAGTAAATCTTCAATGAATAAACTGTGCGATTGGTTGTTTGGTTAAAGTAAGAAAACACTTCCTACAATACAAAAACTTTTAGTAACTTTGCACTTGCTTATTAAAGTAATAAACAATGAGTAAATAAGAAAACGAAGTCATTATGACAGATAATAGACAAAGAAATAATGGGAAAAAGGGAGCTTCCCCGATTGATTCTAATTTCGCACATGATTATTGCCAAGCATCGTAAAGGTTCTACGGGAGATGTGTTGCTCAACTTCCGTGGTGAGTTTACCCGTTTCCTGGATCCTACTGAGCCAGCTGCGTCATTTTTCTGTCCACTCATACCACCTCCATTGGAACTCTATAACATATACAAAAGAAGAAAAATGATTTTTTTTCTTTTATTTTTAATACATATCAGATTTTTTTAGTAATTTAGCGCAGTAATTGAAAACGAATTAAAATTATTATATAAAATGGATAATTATAAATACATCAAAGCAAAAGTCTTGCGCGCTGATGAAGAGGAGCACAAGTTTATCATCGAATGGGAAGGTAAAATTTATAAGATAGCCCAACTTGCATTTCAAAGGAGGCTACCCCTACCCGATTTTCTTGACTGCAAGCTGCTGACAACGTCAAGTGGCAAAATCTTTATCTCGCAAAATATCGACCTCCTCATGAGAAGCTATTACCATGAAAATGAGGAAGTGGATTTTAAAATAAAACTGACTCTTACCGACAAATACCAGTTGGAAGATCAATATGGTTTAACGGCAATGATGGACCGTGAAACTAATATCAATGCCGCTCTTACACCAAGAGTAAGATGCAGGATCATGAAGTTCAGACAAAACTATATGGAGGTAAAACTCGTTGAAGTGCTGGGAGCTGAGAAATCAGAATTCTCGCTCTCAGAAAATGATCTGCAGGAAATATTTGAAGCCATCCACCAGAAAATTCTGCAAGAAGATACGCAGAAAAAGGAACAGACTGATGAATCAGACACAAATCCAGAAAACGATAAAAAACAAGAAGGAACAGATATTGCCAGCTGGAATACAGAGAATTTCAGAAAACTGATGTTGGGTGATACTCCATCTGATATGTTCGATGTGGAATGTCATCGCTGGATTTCAAATATCTCCCAAAATATTTCCCAGAACCAACTTCAAGCTTTACTCCAAAACATACGCTATCATTGCCTCTGTACCCTGCAGAGTAACTTACTACTGCCCCGGTGCAAAGAAGCAGAACGCATATTATTAGAGCAAAGATTTACAGATGTTATCGAGCTGCTGTCTTATTATATCCAGGCCATCCAAATTCTTAAGGAAGGAAAAGCAGAAGATACCATCGAGCATATCCTCTCTACACTCGCAGACTGTGCCTACATCTACCAACCAAGAAAGCAATTCTGCATCATGCAGTGTATTTTCATGCTTGATGTCTCTATCATGGAAAAACAGATAGGCAAAATCCTTTCCACACTCCGTAAGCAGGAAGTATATCTCTGGACACGTACACCATTCCAGATGCAATGGCTCAAACTGCTACAAAGTTACGTGGATTTTACTTATGCGCAGACCGACAAACTTACCAGCGATCCTGCCACAAAGGAGACTATGATTCAGGTATTGGTGACAGAACTGATGCTCAGTAACCATTCTACTCATAAGATATATGATTCTCAACTCATCCAGGCACTCCTGTACCGACTGGTATCTCTGATGAACGTGAGCGATCCTAACAAAACACTGCAAAAAGCATTCCGATCACTTTTCACGGCAACAGAATTTGATGCTACCCTACCCTTCAATTGTGATGATGCATTCATCATCGCCAATATGCTCTGCTCGCAGGAAAACAATGAACCGGTAGAAAATTTCGAATCCGCTAAGTTCGAAGGAGAACAGACCATTCTCACTGTCAATGAACAAACCATTGCCATACAACCGAAGAATCTCAACAAAGAGAATCTCTATCTGCCTTTCCCTTCAAGAATGGGATTGTGGCACGGACTCAGCATTCATCTGGACGAGAAACCGCCAGTAAACCTGAGAGGAAAAGTGGGTACTACCATCGAGCACTACAAGCAACTATGGATGTATATCAACCAATCACTCTTTTCCAATAAGCGAAAATCAGACAGTAATAAGAGAAGGAAACTCGATATAGACGACGAAACAAGCATCATTATAACTAAGCAATTAGCCGGACAGCTCATGTTCGAATGCCAAGTTATTGAGGAGGGATATGAATGCACAGGCACCCTGAATGTACTGGAAGATGTGGTACCATACTATCCCGGCGAAGTAAGCATTAAATCCTTCCAATATCTCGACAAGCCACTCGTGCTCAGAGCCTATGTAAAAGACATAAATCCAGATGGAACATACGTGTTTGCCTTGAGCGAAATGATTGAAGATTATGAAGAAGAGGTGCGCGTGAATGATATTTTCTATAACTCCAGACTCACCTGTCTGCTCAATAATCGTGGAGCCGATATCGGACGAGTACCAGCCATCAGCAGTGAAGGTCTGTCTGTTTCTGTCTCTCCTGCGCAGGACATGACTGTAGAGGAATTGAGAAAGGGAATGATCGTAGAAGTGGAAAATATCTCGAAAGGCACAAACGGCTATTTGAACGCCACCTTTGTGCGTGAGGCTCCTGAAAGCCGATTTAATGCAGCAGAAGCCTTTCACCAGCTGATGCTGGGGTATAGCAAGAAAGAAATATACAACCCGCTGGCTGAAAAAGATGAATGGGCAGCATCCCGCCCGCTTGAGCCTGTCTATGTGAGTGAATTAATGTGCATCATTGAAGCCAAAGCTACCCTGGAAGAAGACAATCTCAAGGCATACAATTATCTGAATTTCTGCCGGCTGATGGCCATTATCCTGGAAAACAAAGAGCGGATCAGCTACTATGACAGCAGATTGGCCCTCTTGGAGATTCTCAACGATTTTGCCGTATTAGACAAAGTGGATACAAGCAAAATACAGCATATCGCTGATACAGACCCGGAACTCTTCGATAGAAATGCCATCCTGCGACACGATTTCATGCAACTGCGCATCATCGGCTGTCTCGACTGTGAAGACCATTATGAAGAACTTTACCGGTGGAGCTGTTGCAATGAAGATCCGCAACTGCAGCAACTCGCCTCGCTCGTTCTCTCTCATAATTTCGTCAAAAAGTCGGGACTATTGTCACAAGCTGTTGATATCTTGGATAAGATCAGAGCACTTCTCAAACTCCAGAAATCGTCCTCCAACAAGAAAAACTATGGAAAGGAAGATTTCCATACCGAGTTTAAGACCTCTATCATCTATCCGGAGAATTCCATGCGGGTAGATGTTCAGGCTCAGACTAAAAAGATCATGCAGGAATTGTGTGCTTTCCTCAATGCCGATGGTGGACACCTGTATTTGGGAGTATCAGACATTGGGTATGAGATGGGATTGGAGGAGGATCTGAAGAATCAACTCTTTAAAGGATCTCGCGATAAGTATGAGGTATATGTAAATAATCAGATTGTCTATTATCTGGGGCAAACGGGTGCCCACTACATCCATACTCATTTCGATGAAGACGTGAAGAATGCAGTGCTCATCATCGATGTTGCCCCATGCCCTACCCCTATAGCTGTAGGCAACGAGTATTTTGAGCGCATGGGAACATCGGCCCGAAAGGTAAACGACAACTATCGTGACAAGTTCCTTGCCATCCGCCAGCAAAGAGCCCAAGAGCTTGCGCCTCATATAGAGGATAAGAAAACCGATTCCGTCATGCCAGAAACTGTACCGGAAAAGGAAATCGTAAAACCTGTGGAATCTGCACCTGTAACTGATTTCATCCAGACTTCACGCATACGCAACAATGCCCTCCACGAATACGAGGAAGGTTGGAGACCATCAACGGCCGTCATCTGCCTAATGGGAACCGACGAATACAAGGTACTCGATGAAGATGACTGGCAAGACTACCGCCTGAAATTAGCTGTACATGAAGATGAAGAAGAAGGATGGCTGATTCTTGTTTACGAAAGCGGAAGGGTGTGCAAGGTATCGGTAGAAGAACTCTTGCAGCGAGAAAGAGGCAGAGTGTTTAAGCGCAATGCCGACGAAAAACTGATATTCGCATCCATCGCCACCAATGCCGACTCTGTCTGTGTAGGTTTCATAGATGGCAAAAATAATCGTTATGTACGTTTCGATGACGTAGAAAGATTCGGTCAATCCAAAATGCAGGGCGATGGTACCTTGCCAATGGACGTACCTAATTCAGGAGTACACTATGTGGAAGTGATAGCAATCAATAAAGTTCCTATCTTACGCAACATAGGAAGAAAAACAATAGGATGCATCCTCAAAACAGTAGAAGGAAAACGCTGCTTAGCAGTTTTACCGGACTGCAAAAGTACTATCCGGATGTGACAAAAAAATATCTTAGGATACTTGGGAAAGTAACCTAAGATATCTGTTTCGGATTATTCTTCCTTTATTTTCCATTCGCTGATGGTACGCTGGGTACTGTCAAAGCTGATGCCTATTTTTACCAGTCGCTTGCCCTCAGAATGATAAGGGAGCATGTAGCCTTTTTCATCTATCTGGGCCAATGCCTCTTCGGCACTTTTATCTACCTTCAGTTCGAAGACGTAGATTGTATCAGGCATGTGCATCACGGCATCAGCCCTGCCGATGGCACTCTTTACCTCCGTACGTATATATATATTGAGGAAGCTGAACATCAGATAGAAAATGGTCTGATAATGCTTCTCGCTATGATTCTCCAAATCGTATGGTATCGTAGCCATATACGTGCGCATGTGTTCCAATGCCGCCTCAATATCATTGCGGTAAACTGCCTTGCAGAAGCCTAAGAGGAAAGCATCATTATCGGAACGGCGAGGGTTTACATAATGAGGAATCAAGGAATTGAGTAAGCCATTACGTACCTCCCCGTTTGGGATGCCTAAAGTATATTCCTGAAACATCGGATCATATTTCTTGATGGTCAGGTAGCCACTCTGATAAAGCAAAGGCAAGGCATCTGTCATTTCCTCCGTTGATTGGTCGAAAGAGCTGAGTACTGCCTCCTGACTTTCCAATGTAGAAAGATTGACATGATATTTATCCAATAGTTTCAAAAGGAAGGATGGAGTGCCGGAACCGAACCAATAAGGGGCTATCTTGCCTGCATTCAACGCCTTCACCAGACTGAACGGGTTGAAAATATCTTCCGAATTCTCACTGAAATGATAGCCGTCGTAGAATCGTGTCAGCTCTGCCAGGCATTCCTCATACGTCATGCCAAGCGCTTCGCCCATTGCCTCTACATCCGGTTTCATCTGCGTGGTTAGTTCCGTCTTGCTGATACCACAGATTGCCGAATACTGGTCGTACAGACTGATATTATCGAGGTTGTTGAGTTCGCTGAAGATGCTGAGCTGCGAGAATTTAGTGATACCTGTGATAAAGGTAAACTCTAAGTATGGATCGAGCTTCTTCAATGGGCTGTAGAAATTCTGCATGATACGACGGAGCGGTTGCAAATTCTCCTTCTCATGCACTACATCCAATAAAGGGGCATCATATTCATCGATGATGACCACAGCCTTTTCTCCCGTTTGCTTGTATGCTCGCTTTACGATTCCTTCCAGTCTTTCATTAGGATATTTTTCACCTTCTCCCTTACCATAAAGTTCTTCGTATGGCAAAAGTTCCAGATTCAGATAATTATTCAAAGCATCAGCATCAAAATGCTTGGCTCCACTCATGTCAAAATGAAAAACTGGATGTTTCACCCATTCTTTCTCATAATCAGCAATGGCTAATCCTTCGAAAAGTTCTTTTCTCCCCTCAAAATAAACTTGAAGAGTAGAGGCAAAAAGAGATTTTCCGAATCGTCTTGGGCGACTCAGAAAGACATACGACATCTGTTTTTCTCGGAAATCCACGATGTATTTGGTCTTATCTACATAGAGATAATTGCCTTCACGAATCTTCGAGAATGTCTGTATTCCTACAGGATAGAAATTTACTATTTTTGCCATAATCTTACATGTCTTACGTTTGCGCTGCTAAATTACAAAGAAAATCCGAATTAGCCAAATATAAATTCAAATAATTATCCTCCACTTTTTTCACCAGCTACCAGTTACTCTCCCTTTTCCTGATTTTCTGACACTATCATGCGAATCAATTCCTCGTTAGTTTTGCTGTCAAAAACTAAAGGGAAATACTGGTTTTCAAACTATCCGCATGTATGAATCGTGAAAACGAATTATACTTTCATGTCATTTCTGACTGCTAAGTTTAAATTAATTATATTTTGATGTCAGTTTTGCAGAGTCTTTTGCCATTTTTGTCAATATCTGTTCACTTCAAACAGACAGATTGAATTGGCACATAACTTGCTCATATATAGAGTGAAAGCGGAAGCCGAAAGGGCAAGGGGAACGATAAGAACCCTAAGCAATGATATTTGAGGGTTTCTTGAAATCCTTGAGCCTCGAAAGCCGAAGCAATCATTATTTTAAAAGGATAAATATAATAAACAATTAGAAATCCCGACAGAGCCGAGAGGCGAAGAGAGGACGAGAAAAATAAAATTTGGAGGTTTTTCATTATGTTGTTAGCTCGTAGAAATAACAGTGTTTCAAATTGGTTGAACAATTGGTTTAATGACAATTTCTTTGATACAAGCTTGATGCCACATATGAACGCCACCGCTCCTGCAGTTAATGTCAAGGAAGATGAAAACGCTTATACGATGGAGATTGCAGCTCCTGGTTTGAAGAAAGATATGGTCAAGATGAACATTGACAAGGATGGTTATCTGAATGTATCTATCGAGAACAAGGACGAGAAGAAGGAGGAAAAGAAGGAAGAGCATTACTTGCGTCGTGAATTCTCTTACAGCAACTATTCTCAGAGTTATGCTCTGCCAGAGAATGCCAATCAAGAGAAGATTTCTGCTGAGGTCAGCGATGGTGTCTTAAAGATTGAGATACCTAAGGTAGCCAAGGAAGAAAAGAAAGACGATGTTAAGCACATTGAGGTGAAATAATCACTCATAACGTGCTAACCCGTTTTCTGGATGATATTTCATAAGCATCGGGAAAATAATTAAAACGAGAGGGTGTGTCATGAATTTATGGCGCACCCTTTTTTTATTTTACCAGGTTCTCACTATCACAAACCTGACAAGAATAAGACTTTAGGCATGCTGACACAATAATAATCAATCTTTTTGAAAAGCACAAAACAAGTATTAAACGAATATCGCATAAAGAAATTAATTGGTTATCAAACCACATTTAGAAGTAAGAAATCTATTTTTTTAAGCTTATCTCAGTTTAATTCTGTAGAATATTACCTCATTTATGGTAAAATATTCATTAAATATATATTTAATCTCTAAAAAAGTGTTATCTTTGCAAAGAAATATAATATTAATACGAGAATACTCAATTTAGATTATAACTTTATGCAAATAAACAATTTAACTCCATGCGCTTGCCGCTGGATTTTGCTGAGTTGTTGTCTTACCCCTCCATTCTTTCAGTCTGCATCCGCACAGAACGTAAATGGAGAAACAACTCCACAAACAGAGATCGCTGTGAAGCAAGGATTTGTTGAGGGTAAGGTGTTTGATGGCGGTGACCATGAACCGATGATTGGTGTTACCGTAGCCATCGAAGGTACTACAAACGCTGTAACAACGGATATCGATGGACATTTCTCCTTGCCAGTCAACAAGGAATGCAACATCGTACTGTCTTTTATCGGTTATAAGAAAACAGTCATTCGATATACGGGTAACAACCAAGCCGACTTTGCCAAAATCATGTTGAAGTCGGAAGCTCAGAACATCAAGGACGTGGTGGTCACTGGTGTCTATCGCCGTAAGAAGGAGAGCTTCACCGGTTCTTCTGCTACTTTCAAGGGCGATGAACTCAAGAGCGTGGGTGCACAGAACGTGCTCCAGAGCTTGAAGACCCTTGACCCTTCTTTCAAAATCATGGATAATGCCCTCTCCGGTTCCAACCCTAACAAGATGCCAGATGTGGAAATCCGTGGTAAGTCGAGTGTGGCTGGTCTGAAAGAGGAATATGGTTCTGACCCTAATCAGCCTCTCTTTATCCTTGATGGTTTCGAGACAACTCTGGAAACCGTGATGAACCTCAATATGAACAGAGTAGCCTCAGTTACTCTGCTCAAGGACGCTGCATCTACTGCCATCTATGGTTCCAAGGCTGCAAATGGCGTGGTAGTCATCGAGACCAAGGCGCCTGTTAAGGGTAAACTGCAGATTTCCTACAAGGGAGACTACAGCATGGACTTTGCCGACCTCTCTGATTACAACCTGATGAACGCTCGTGAGAAATTGGAGTTTGAGAAATTAGCTGGTGTATATAAGGACAATACCAACGATCCTTTCAACCAGATTAAACTGGATAATCTCTACAATTCCCGTCTCCGCGACATCGAGCAGGGTGTGAATACCTATTGGCTCAGTGTGCCGCTGCGCACCGGTTTTACCCACAAGCACAATGTATATGCTGAGGGTGGAGAAGGTAACGTGAGATATGGCATTGGATTGAACTACGGAAAAGTGAACGGTGTGATGAAGGGTTCCGACCGACAGACTTTGGGCGGTAACCTCGACCTGATCTACCGTACAGGCAAGTTCCAGTTTAGCAACAAACTCTCCATCGACTATCTGGAGACCAACAATCCTACGGTAAGTTTCGCTGAATATGCCCAGGCTAACCCTTACTACAAGAAGTATGGTGAAAATGGCAAGATCAACAAGTATCTCTATTATCCGGAAGATGGATTGAACGACTATCCTGTATCAAACCCTCTCTGGAATGCCCATCTCAACAATTATGACAAGGGACAACGCTTCGGCTTTACCAACAATTTCATCGCCGAGTGGTTTGCTACAGATGACCTCCGTGTGCGTGGCAAGTTTGGTATTACCAAGTATGATGATACCCAGGAACAGCGACTCTCTCCAGAGCATACAGACTTCGATGATAAGGAAGCAACCCAGAAGGGACTGTTCAAGCACAGCCTGCAGAAATATCTCTATTACGAGGGAGACCTTTCTGCAACTTATGGTAAACTGATAGCCGAAAAGCATCAGATTAACGCCGTTTTGGGATTCAACTTCAGCAATACCAGCAGCAAGACTAATGGCTATTCGGCTACAGGTTTTACGGACGACCAGTTTGACGCTCCATCCTTTGCCAACAACTACCCTACTGGTGGCAAGCCAAGTTACCGTGAGAACATCAAGCATGCATCCAGTTTCTATCTGAATGGCGGATATGCTTACGACAACCGCTATCTGCTGGATTTCAACCTGCGTAACGACGGCGCCTCTATGTTTGGCACCGACAACCGTTTCCGCACCACCTGGTCTGTGGGTCTGGGTTGGAATATCCACAATGAGAAGTGGATGCAGGAGAATGATATCTTCCAGATGCTGAAGCTGCGTGCCTCTGTGGGTAACCCAGGTAACCAGAACTTCTCGGCTTATCAGGCTTACACCACCTATATGTTCAATAGTCTGATGACTAACGTATTCGGTACCGGTGTCATCATCAATGGCTTGGGTAATAACGACCTGGCTTGGCAGGAGACCATCAACTACAACATTGGAGCTGATATCACCACCTTAGGCAACCGTCTGAACCTGACGCTTGATTACTATATCAAGAATACAGACCCATTGCTCGCTATCATTACGACCCCAGGTTCTATGGGCGTAACCAGCGAGGCTCTGAATGCCGGTAAGCAGAAAACCAACGGTTGGGAAGCCACCGTTAAGTTCTCTCCTATCTACATGCCACACGAGCGCATCAACTGGAACATCTCCGTGAGCGCCACTCATTCCAAGTCGAAGTATGCCAACATCGGCAATGCCTTCAGTGCTTTGAATGAGAGCGGAAAGACGGGTCTTCACAACACCACCCGCTATTATGACGGTGGAAGTCCTACCGCCATCTGGGCAGTGCGTTCTGCGGGCATCGATCCAGCCACAGGTAAGGAGCTCTTCATCAAGCGCGATGGAACCTATTCGTTCACCTATGATGCCAACGACGAGGTGGTATGCGGTGATACCGAACCAGACGTAGAGGGTCTGTTGGGAACCACCTTCTATTATAAGGGATTCTCATTCAGCTGCTTCTTCCGCTATCAGTATGGCGGCCAGCTCTTCAACAGTTCGCTCTTCGACAAGGTGGAGAACATCGGAACAGCTGATGTATATAACAACCAGGACCGCCGTGCCCTCTACGACCGCTGGAGCATTAACAACCGCAATGCACAGTTCAAGGGCATCTCTATGGTGCAGAAGACCGACAAATCATCCCGCTTCGTGATGGATGAGAACACCCTCACCTGCGAGTCAATCAACTTAGGTTACGAGTTTCCACTCAACATCGCCAAGAAATTTGGCATGCAAGCCCTTTCCGTTCAGGCCAACATGAACGACATCTTCCGTTGGTCAACCGTGAAGGCAGAGCGAGGCATCGACTATCCGTTTGCCCGTACCGTGTCATTCTCTATAGGTGCAACATTCTAAAAAGCAAGAAATGAAAAAGATAATATATTCAATGATTATAGCCTGCAGCACGCTGATGGTTTCGTGTGACAACTGGTTGGAGGTAAAACCTTACGACCAGATTTCGGAGGGCGAACTTCTCAAGTCTGAGGAAGGCTATCAGAAAATGCTCAATGGCATTTATATCGATCTGAACAGTACTGCGCTCTACGGTCAGTCTCTCTCGGTAGAGATGATCGAGGTGATGGGCGGTGCCTACACCATCGGCAGCGACAACAGTGTATGGGGCAACTACAAGGACCTGGCGTCCTATCAGTATGCTACTGAATATTGGCGCAACCGATTGGATCAGACCTGGAACAAGGCATACGCCCTGATTCTCAACTGCAACAAGATTCTGGAGACCATTGATGGCAACCAGAACCTCTTCAGCGGTGGCAACTATTACGTTGTCAAGGGCGAGGCATTGGCTTTGCGCGCCATGCTTCATTTCGACATGCTGCGCCTTTTCGGTCCGGTTTATTCCAAGGACAGTGATAAGAAGGCTATACCTTATTATAATAAGCAGACCAATTCGCCTGAACCAATCCTTACCGCCAAAGAGGTGGCAGAGAAGGTGACAGCTGATTTGGAAGAAGCACGCACCCTGCTCGCCAACGACCCAGTGAAGACAGAAGGAACCCTGATGAGCGGTTCGCAGGACGGCACCAGCAACTTTATGCGCTATCGTGCACTTCGCCTGAATTATTATGCAGTGGAAGCACTCCTGGCTCGTGTATATCTCTACATGGGCGACAAGCCCGATGCGTTCAAGTATGCCACCGATGTCATTAAGACAGCCGACCAGGGCATCTTCCCATTTGTAGATAAGAGTCTTGTAACCGGTTCTCCAGCCGATCCAGACCGCATATTCTCGTCGGAAGTACTCTTCGCCCTGACCAATACCAGTCGTGGAAACATCCACAAGAATTTCTACGATCCATCCCGTCTGCCAAACTATGTATTCCGCATGGATGACAACCTGATGAGCAATATCGTATATGGCGGAGCTGCGACAACTGGCGGCTATCAAGACGACTACCGATATCGTGCCAACTGGATAGCTACGGGAAGCAACCGATATTTCTACAAGTATAGTGACATGGTGGCCAACGGAAGCATTCAGAACACGATGATTCCGATGGTAAGATTGGGCGAGATGTTCCTGATTGCTGCAGAGAGTCAGAGCGACAATCTGGCTAACGGCTTGCAGTATGTGAATGCCCTGCGCAGAAACCGTGGTGTAGCAAACCTGCAGACCCTGACTCCAGACTTGCTGAAGTATGAGTATATCAGAGAGTTGTATGGCGAGGGACAGTTGTTCTATCTCTACAAGCGATTGAACTGCGATATCATCACCTCTTCTAACAAGAACAAGAATCCAAAGGCAAGCGACTTGATCTTCGTGGTTCCATTGCCTGATTCTGAGACTGAGAACTGATCAAAAATTAAGATTAAAAAAGTTCAAAGTCAAGCGTTAATAATTAGGAGTTTTCCAGATTAATTTAACATACGAAATTATATGAAATATCAGATAAAAAACCTCTTAATTGGGGCGATGATGGTCATCGCATTCGGTTCATGCAGTGAGCAGGAGCCGGATGTATTCCAGGATATCAATGGCGTTTATCTCAACAATCGCACCAATACCAATATCCTGCAAGATAAGACTAACGTGACCTTCGTTTATGAAAAAGGCGACGAAATGCAGGTGCCGGTGAAGATTCAGTTGGTGGGCAGACCTTCCGACCAGCCTCGCGAGATTGCCCTGACAGTAAGTTCGGAGGATGCACAGGAAGGCGTGGATTATGTTCTTCCAGAAAAGGCTGAGTTGCCAGCAGGCGAAACAACCTTGGAGTATATGATTACCCTGAAGCGTACTGCCATTCTGAAATCGCAGCAGAAGCACATCCAGGTAAGTTTACAGCCAAATGCATTCTTCACCCTGCCTGTTACCGAGGAAACCAACGCCAATGGCGATGTGGTGACCACCCTGTCTTACGAGATTATCTTCTCCGACCAGTTTACCACAGCACCAAAGGCATGGAAAACTGATTTGCTCGGTGCTTTCACCCAGCAGAAGTTTGAGTTGGCCTGCAAGGTTCTTGACCTGGATCCAGCCGATTTCAACGATGAGTCGAAGATGACACTTGCCATGCAGAGCTATGTAAGTTCTGAAATGCAAAGCTATGTGAAGGAGCAGCAGAAACTTCGCAACAGTGGCAAGACCTACGATGCCGATGCCTTCGATGCACAGGGCAATGCTTTAGCATTCTATGGTGAGTAAAGCCATGGGAAGACATTCACTCTCAAAGGAGAAATTAAAAGAAAAACATTAAGAATTATGAGAAATTATAAAATATGGGCAATGGCTCTGATGATGGCTACCATGTTAGCTGGTTGCTCGCAAGACGAGGGCAACTACGACTATCACAGCCTGAACGAGCCTACTATTACGGGCGTGCCAGAGAACATCTCAGTGCTCACCCATGCCAACATTGACCTCGACCCAAATCTGGGCGATAACATCACCGATCTGGATGCCTACAACTATGAATGGAAGGTAATCAACAAGTCGGGCGACAATGAGGTGACGGTACTCAGCAACGAAAAACATCTCTTGCAGGAAATGACACTTCCTGCAGGAGAATATATCCTCTATTTCACCGCCACAGAGAAGAATACCGGTCTGTTCTGGCGACAGAGCTACAAACTCACCGTGAGTGACACTACATCAGAGGGTTGGATGGTGCTTTGCGATGTAGATGGAAAGACCCGTCTCGACATTGTTTCAAAGATTACTGGTCAAATCTATTCTGATGTCCTCAAGACTACAGGAATGCCAGAATTGAATCACCCTTATCGCATCCAGTATGCACCCAATAGCGGATATACTGACTCTCCATTCTATCTCTTTACAGCCGATGGCGCTACCCGTCTTTCAAAAAACAGTTTCATGTGGCAGAAAGACTATGCCTTCAAGTACGAGGTGGCGAAGCAGCAGGATCTGCATCCTCAAAGCATGGTATGCGACCAGAGCGGCATGATGAGAATGATTGTAAGTGATGGTTATGCCTACTCTGCTTCCAACATGGGAATCCAGGGACTCTTTGCTGCTGTCAACAAACAGCCGGTGCTTGCCCCTGCCGTGGGAGCCAACATCGGAGCCGCCTCTTATGCATCCATCTATCTACTTTATGATAATGTAAACAAGTGCTTCATGTCCTGCTGTCCGTTCCTGCCTGGATTGTCGCTTTCAGACGCCTCTTATCACACCATGAAAGAGATGGAAGAGATTGCTACGGGCTATAAGGGTTCTGAGATGGTAACGGGAAATGCCTTTTCGGAATACCCTACCGGTATGGACTTCGTTTATATGGAGAATACTAAGTATGACCCAGGAAATGCAATGATGGGCGTCACCTATACCATACTCCACAGCGGAAAGAAATATGAAGTGTATGGCATCCAGTTGGGCGATATGCTCTGTTATGCCGACTGCACATTCGCCTTAGGCAAGGCTTACTATGGCGACCTGAGCGACTGTACCGACATCGCCAAGGCTACCTGCTTCGCCTTCAGTTCGCTAAAGAACTATATGTACTATTCCGTGGGCGGAACGGTTTATCGTGTAAATCTCTCAGAGAAGCCATTGAAGGCAGAGCGCCAGTTTAGCTTCAGCGGCGAGACCATCACGATGATGAAGTTCAACTTCTATCAGAATTCCGCATCAGCCAATGATTACGATCTTATCGTGGGTACAGAGAACAGTAAGGGTTCCGGCACCCTCCGCATCTACAACGGCATGAGTTCAGAGGGCGACTTCTCTAAGGTAATCCCTACCAGCTATTCAGGTTTCGGCAAGATTGTGGATGCCACCTATCGTGAGCGTACCAACTAATTACACCTTATTATATATAAGATGCTTTCAACAGAAAGAAAATTTTAAAACAAAATGAAAATGAAGAATAAGATATTGTCATTGCTTCTGTTCCTGTTTGCAGCAGTGAACATGCATGCAGCTGATGGCATTACGGTGAAGTTTGATGTCAAGAATCCGGTATTGACCAATGTGGTATTGGTTTACCACATGAGTGTCAACGAGTTTGCGCTCACCGACGGCAAAGCCACAGTACAGCTCGACGGCATGGATGCACTCTATGCCAATGTATATTATGGCGAGAAGTTCAAAGTAGTCTATCTCCAGAAGGGCGACGAGATGAACATTTCCTTCGATGCCCATGATTTCGACAACACCTTCACTGTAAAAGGCGGCAACGAGAAGGCTGTTGATTACCTGAACAAGATTCAGTTGACGGCTCTTCCTAATGAGGCTTATGCCCAACCATGGAGCGAGTTCAAGGCAGCTGTGGATAAGAAGATGGCTTCGATGAAGCGCCTGTTGAAGGCACGCAAGTTTGCAGCCGACGACAAGTTCCTAAAGATGGAGGAAGGCAGAATCACTTATTTCTATGCCAACATGATGCTGATGTATCCTGTAAGTCATACATACCTCACTCAGGACACTACAATGGTACTGGGCAAGGAGTATTACGATGCCATCCGCCAGTATGTGAAGGAGGATGAAGATCTTGCCGACATCGATGAATACCGCAACTTTATGATTGAGACGGCTCATATCTTCGACGAGGCTGGCAAGGACATCCGCCAGTATTATCCAAAGGTATTGGCAGAGATGAGTTATATCGGCGAGAACATCCAGAGTGATAAGGTTCGCGAGTCACTGATTCACTTCCTGGCATTCACCTACGTAGAGGGAAATGGTGTGGAGAACATTACCGATCTTCAGAACCTCTATTATACCTACGTTACCTCACCTCGCCTCAATGCCATCTTCAAGCAGGCTTGTGCCAAATGGGACAAGGCTGCCGTGGGTCGTCCATCACCAATGTTTAAGGGTGTGGATGTGAACGGTAAGGAGATGACGCTCCGCGATTTCCGTGGCAAGTATGTATATATAGATATGTGGGCCACCTGGTGCGGTCCTTGCCAGAAGGAGTTGCCATTCCTCAAGAAGTTGGAGGAAAAGTACAAGGGCAGAAACATTGTGTTCGTAGGTCTTTCTATAGATCAGGACAAGGCAAAGTGGGCTGATCGCGTGAAGAGCGGTGCTCTGAGTGGCACCCAACTTTACATCGGCAAAGGCACCAAGTTCCAGAGCGACTATCGCATCAGCGGTATTCCTCGCTTCATCCTCCTCGATCCTAATGGAAGAATTGTCAATCCTGACATGACAAGACCATCCAGCGAGGATACAGAGAAGATTCTGAACAGTCAGCCAGGTTTGTAGTTAAAAAAAAAGAGTTTAATAATATTATATACATTAATTAAAACCAACGATTATGAAAAAATTGATTTCAATGTTGCTGATGCTTTGTGCCATCATCACATTCTCAGCATGTTCGTCAGACGACGATGGTCCAAGCAACCCAGTGAGCAATCAGGTGGTTCCATCTTCTGCAAAGATTGGTTCCGAAGTAACTGTTCAGGGAAATGGTTTCGCTTCTGGTCAGACTATTTATCTCCAGCCTGAGCAAGGCGCAGAGGTAAATGCCAATGCCAAGATGACTTCTAATGGTGCTACATTCACCATCCCTTACACCATGACTCCTGGTAAGGTAAATGTAGTTTTGAAGGTGGCTAATGACAGTTTTACCTTGGGCAGCATGAATCTTCTTGCAGCTGACAATCCTATCTCTACCCTTTCATTGCCTGCAGAAATGGGTCTTGGCCAGGAGGTAACTATCGCCGGTATCGGTTTTGCTCAGGGTGATAAGATTGAAGTGGGCGACAAGACCATCGATGCTACTGTTACAACAGATGGCGTGAAGTTCACCGTTCCTGCTGATTTGGCAGAAGGCGAGTATGCCGTATCCCTGGTTCGTGGCAATTCAACATGGGAGTTGGGTAAGGTATATGCCTTCCAGCAGCGCTGGATAGAGAGCATCACCGTTACTGATAATGCGTTTCTCACCATGATGGCATCAAAATTTGGGCTTACAGAAGGTGTTTTAACACTCAACATAGCTTACAATGCTGATGGCTCCCTTCAGAAAATTACTTCAAATGGTAATCTTTCTTGGGATTTCAATTACAATGGAAAAACTGTGACTGTTGATGGGTATACTTATACTCTTGATGATCAGGGGCGCATTGTCAGCAGTACTGCTATGGATATGCAGACGGGTAAAGATGAAACTTATACATGGAGCTACGATGCAAATGGTTATCTTGTAAGTGTAAAGAAGAATGGAGCAGAAGATAATGATGATGCAAATTTCCTGAGCACCTATACAGATGGAAACTTGTCTGCTTATACCTTGAGTTTAACCAACGATTTCACAACAGACAAGAGTATTCGCACATGTCCAAACACTGTAGAACCTTTTTATTTGTTGAACACATTTAATTGGTTAATGAGCCGTGATGATTTATTCATAGGTTTCCTCCTCAATCGCAACGTAAAGGTATCTACCTACGTTCCTTCACAGATTATTGCTGATGACTTTGATTATAATACAGGAGATGTGTGCAAAACCACATCTGGTATTGAGAGTTCATTTGCTAATAATACTTTGAACATACAGGTTGCAGGTGTAGCAATTTCACAGGCACAAGGTCTTTATGCCAACAAGGTAGTTGTTACTTACAAGAAGAAGTAATTTCGTTGTTACATACGAAAACAAATAAAAAATTTAAGGAGGGTGTGTCATGAATTTATGGCGCACCCTTTTTTTTCGATGACACTCTCATTCCCCCAAATACTCTTTATATTATCCTTATCTGCTGGGGTATTTTTTTCTCCCTGCCCACGCAAGAATTTTTCCGTGGGCAGGGAAAAATAAAAGTGGGTCAGAAACGGAAAAATTGAAAGCTAATTTAATGAAATTTTCAGACAGATAAAGAAGCGATTCTTTGCAACTTAAAGAAGCGCTTTATTAACACTTAACGATGCGCATCATGAGACCTTAATAAAGCGCATCATTAAACCCTAACGAAGCGCATCATTAGACCTTATAAATGCGCATCGTTAGATTTGATAAATATACTTTCTTTGAGGAAATGCTTTCTCATCGGATAGTGTGTCAAGATTTATGACTCCCCCTCATCCTCTTCTCCATGAAAGATGTTATTAGAAAGACTAACAAATATTTACTAAAAATCATATAAAACAATCTAATTTTCGAGAAATTAAGAGGAGTTTCGTATTATTTTCATTATATTTGCAACAAATTGAAATCAATGATGATTATAATGACATTTGCAACAACAAAACATATATCAAATAAACTCCAAAGATGTAATGTTCCCCATTACATCCTTCATTGTAATCTTCGGAAATAATATCTATCTCATTTCAGATAACATATTATTAACGAATTAAAATTTACATGGGTTTAATTATTTTATATTTTTTAGGTGCTCTGTCACTATCCTTTTTATGCTCTGTCCTGGAAGCAGTGTTATTATCAACTCCAATGTCGTTTATCTCGATGAAGGAGAGTCAAGGCAACAAGACTGCCTCTTTGATGAAACAGTACAAGAACAACGTAGATCGCCCAGTGGGTGCCATTCTTTCGCTCAATACCATTGCCCACACCATCGGTTCTGCCGGTGTAGGTGCTGAGTCTATCAAACTCTTTGGTGAAGAATACTTCGGTATCATTTCCGCTATTCTTACCCTGCTGATTCTGGTGCTTTCTGAAATCATCCCGAAAACCATTGGTGCATCCTATTGGCGCTCTATAGCCATGTCATCTACCAAGATTATCAGGGTGCTCATTTTCATCACCTATCCATTGGTGCTGCTCTCAGAACTTATCACGAAGATATTTACTCCTAAAAACCACCAGGCCACCATGAGCCGCGAGGAAGTGTCAGCCATGGTGGATGTAGGAACCACAGAAGGCATCTTCCGTGAATCAGAAAGCAAGATCATCAAAAGCTGTATTCGCCTGGCTGGAGTAAAGGCCAAAGAGGTAATGACTCCATCCATTGTAGTAGAATCTGCCAACGTGAATCAAACCATCAAGGAGTTTTACGAACAGAAGGAATGGAAATTCTCTCGCATCCCTGTATATGATAGTAACAAAGACTACATCGTGGGCTATATCCTGAAAGACATGGTGCTCAAGGAGGTTTCAGACGACAAGTTCCAGACCAGATTATCAGAGTTGGTGCGCCCGATTCTTTCTTTCAATGAAGATGAATCTCTATATCAGATATGGGAAAAGATGCTGGAAAAGCGCGAACACATCTCTATTATTGTGGATGAATACGGTTGTCTCCGTGGCGTAGTTTCTATGGAAGACGTGATAGAAACAATGACTGGCGTAGAAATTGTAGATGAAGACGATGTGGCAGTGGATATGCAGGTTCTGGCCAAAGAAAAGTCGCGATTGATGATGAAGAAAAAGGGCGCATAATAAAATCTGTCTTGGCGAAACCTTCTACTGCAAGTATCTGATAGCAGGCGCATTGGCTACTTGAAGATTATAGGCGCCAAGGCAATCCACCACCACCAATTGTTCCACCTGAGTCGTCGGCATTAAAAATTGCTAACACTATACAGATGATTCCTATTGCCAAGGAGCCAAAATATAAAGGCACAAAAAACAAGAAGAAGCATAAAAACAATGAAGTATTCCACCATCAATGGCGACAGATATTATATTTCACTTATATTCTCTTATCATTCACCTTTTGATTACTCTGCATGAAAAAAGACAAATACTATATGTTATTTTTTTTAAATATAGCATTATATAGAAATAAAATATTTACCTTTGCAGAAAATTTAAATAATAGAAAGCAATGAGAAGACTATTTTACTTACTCCTTTTTATAAGTGTTAGCATAAACTTATTGGCACAGAATAAAAAAAGTACAACATTCCACTCTCCAACGGGTAAAGTTGTTTTTGTTTCAAAACAATCCGTTTCTGGAGAAAACATCGAGCAAATTAACAATTGCCTTGCTGCGGTATTCCCAGGAGCCAATGAGCATTTGAGCTATCATGGGGTGCAGATGGACTGTGACGCTCCAATATTCAGGGAAAGACTTACTACTCGTCTCGGATTTAAATATGAATATGTGTGGAATGGGAGATATAATAAAAACATAATTTCTGGACCCCTTTGGAAAGACAGAAGTGCTCAATTGAATGTATTTATACCGAAGAATGGTAAACAAATTACTGGTATCGGCACTGGTTATTACCAAACTACCAATCGAGCACTTGCTGAAAGAGATTTCCGGGCTGCACTAGTATCTGTGATAGAAGAATTTCCAAAAGCTCTAGTGGACTATCGCGTGTTTAACAATCAATCTGATGGCAAGATGGAATATTTTAGCTTTAGAATCGTTTCACAAGAAACACAACATATACTTGGCTCCATATACTTGATACTGAGAACATCTGCCGACAAAAGACAATGGAGCGTGAGACTAAATTACATCGATTACAATAATACAATGGCAGCTGACAAAATCAAATATGGGGTTTATGATTTAAGTTATCTTACTAAGCCTTATTGTAATTCTTGTATAGCACGAATGGATGATAATGCTATAACCTTTAAAATACAAAAGAACGGAATGGAAAAAATCGTTGTAGCATTTGCAGATGATTTCATTAAACTCAAGAAAATACTCTTTCAAGACCAAATGAGCGATTATGGCAAACAGGAACAACTTGGCATATATCTTGAGCATCTTTATTTAGACTCATTACCAGCTATTTGCTACACCAACAATGTGTTCGATGCAACAAATCCACAAGAATTTATTCTCATGCCTTCGAACGACCAAGGAGGAATTAAAGGATTTGGGGAAAGTTTATATCATGAATATTTTGGTGAACATTCAACAAGCCTCGCAAAAGGTGCATATGGATTTTATGAAAACTATTAATGACTGAGCCCACTTTAAAAAGTAAGGCCTGTTTAAAGTGGCTCAATCATTATTATTACAGTTCGTTAATCCACTTGGTTATTGTCTCCAGCACTTCTGGAGCAATCGTTTCTTCTATTTGCTGATATTCCACAACGCTGCCAGTTGAGCAATGTTGGAACAGATGGTTTACACCATCAATCTTCTTTATAGTGTGCTTGCAGTTGGAGAGTCCAGTTTCAAGTATAGTTGTATTGGCGGCGCAGTCCACTTGAGTGTCTTTTGTGCCGTTAAGTGCCAACACAGGGCATTTAATCTTGGACAACTGCTTGCCAGCATCTACAGTTATGAAATGGCGTATGTATGGCGAGTTGGCTTGCTCTAATGATCTTTTTAGGATAGGCTTTAAGTTGTCTGGCACTCCGTCGATGGTTATCTCACTTGTCTTCTTGCCATTTGCAATCTCGTTGAGAATATTTGAAATGGTAGCGCAGTAGGAATCAACCATATCCTTAGGCAAATTTATGGCAGACATAGCTTGGCGGTTCTGCATCACGAGAGTTTCTTTACCAGATATAGCCATGCCAGCGAGCGACACAATGAAGTCGGCTTTGCCTTCAGCGGCAAGCATCATGGCTATTGTGCCGCCCTCGCTATGTCCTAATATTCCAACCTTGTTGAAACGCTTGCGCAATAAAGGTAAGGCAGATGCAGCATCTTGGAGGAAATCGGCTGTTGTGAATTGACAGAAATCAATATTCTTATCATTCCAACCACGGTCGTCATAACGTAAGGAAGCAAAGCCTTGACGGGCCAATGCATCTGCAATTACGGCAAAGGGTTTATGGTAAAATAGTTCTTCGTCACGGTTCTGCTGTCCGCTACCAGTAACCATCAGCACTACGGGAGTCTGCTTAGAATAGTTTTGTGGTAGGGTGAGGGTTCCGTTGAAAGTGTATCCTGCATTTGTGAAGCTTATGTTCTCTTCCTTATATGGAAATGGAGCAACCGGAGTTTGCGGACGTTTAACTACAAGTTTGCCGGGCTTTAGTGTAAGAGGTATGGGGAAACCATTTTGGGTATATGTACCTTTAATTTCGCCATTCTCCATCTTTCCTTCAAATGTGGCTCCAATCATAGCAACCGAAACCTTTATTGTACCGTCGTCCTTAATAGTCTTCTCGGCTGGTATTCCTTTAGCACCTTGCGAAGGCGAATCCATGGTGCAGCCGTCGCCAGAGAAGTTGAATACTAAAGGCAACTTAGTTCCCATTATGTTTAGTTCGCCGTTCCATGCTCCTTCCTGTGCATTGGCTGCAAGTGAGGCAAGCGCAATAAACACTGTTGTGATGATTCTTGTAGCTTTCATAATTGTATGTATTAATGGATTTTACTCTATGCCGATTGGTTTAGAAGAGGTGGTCCTTAATTCCGCAACAGTCCTGGCGTGGCGGTTATTGGCGACTTGATTGTCGGAATTGAGGAATGCGAATGACAATTCTGTCTTTGTGCTTGGTATAAGTAGGATACACTCTCCTGCATTGATTTCAATTCTGTATCAGTCATTTGTACATAGATGGAAACGCCATAGAGGGTTTCTCCATTGGATTTTACTCCCAATGGGTGAACCATGCAGAAAGTAGGTTGCTCACCCCTTGTCCAGCCAGTGATTTGAATATATTTTTTATTGTCAAGCAATAGGACTGTACGTGACGTTCCTTTGTATTTACGATTGAAAGTATATGCTACTTCACTCTTCTTTATAGCATTTCCAGCCGTATTTGAACGATAGTAAATAGTTAATTTAGTGTTGCTATCAAAATAGTAATTATCTGGAGATACACCAATTATGTTGTGATAATATTCGAGAGGCAGTCTTTTGCCATATTTGTCTATTTCCCATGTGCCGTAGTGCTTCCAGCCATGACCAACAATCACTTTGTCAAAGTTTTCTTTGCTGATACCGCCACCATCACCAAAACATTTTCCATCGTCACTATAGTCGTAGTTGCAGCCATGATTATCCAATACCGAAGCCCATTGTTGCTCTAATGTTTCTTCGACTTCATCATTGCAGGATACCACAAAGAAGGATGCAAACAGAACGAATGCTAATCCAACAAAAGATTTAATTGTCTTCATATTTATCACAATTTATTGTTCTTTATTTATTTAAGTATAACGTTTCATCGTCTATTTTATTACGTCAGAAGAGCACTTTTTCCTCATTTTGATGAGACAAACATGCAAACAAATAGGCAAACAAACAAGAACGCAATATGATTTTGTCCACTATTTTCTGCATATCGTTGGGTGACAGGGGTGACAGGCACCTCCACAAAAACAGTGAAAACTCGTGTCACTGGTGTCACCCAACAAACTGGCTCCAATAAAGGGCTTGGCAGAAAACGGTGACAAGTGACACTTTTAGTCACTGTCACCTCCATTTTATTTTGTAATGTTTTATTCCTTTTGAGTAATCCTGCTAAATCATGAGAACATCAAAACAGTTCTGTTAAAGTCCGCTAATGATCCTTAAAGAAATCGCGATATATCGCAGAACACATGGCTTAGTTGGTTTTTACTACCTTTGCAGCCAAAATTAATAAAACAGCGAAAAGATGAAAAGAGAAATGACTTGTTTACCATCTGTAAATGAATTGTTTACCAGTGCCAAATGACATAGTTAGAAACAGAAAGGGAAATATTTGAATTTATGCTTGGCTAATTCAGATTTTCTTTGTAATTTAGCAGCGCAAAACGTAAAGCACGTGGAAATATGGCAAAAATAGTAAATTTCTATCCTGTAGGAATACAGACATTCTCGAATATCCGAGAGGGCAATTATCTCTATGTAGATAAGACCAAATACATCGTTGATTTTCGAGAGAAAAAAATGAAGTACGTCTTTCTGAGTCGCCCAAGACGATTCGGAAAATCTCTTTTTGCCTCTACCCTTCAAGCTTATTTTGAGGGAAGGAAAGAACTTTTCGAAGGATTAGCCATTGCAGATTATGAGAAGGAATGGATCAAGCATCCAGTGCTTCATTTTGATCTGAGCGGTGCCAAACACATGAGCGTGGAGCAATTGGAAAGATATTTGGCTGATATGCTTGAAGAGCAGGAAACTCGCTGGGGATACAAGACACATCAGGTGGATGCAAATCTCCGTTTGAAAGATCTAGTGAAGAAGGCATACGAGCAGACAGGCGAAAAGGTGGTGGTCATTATAGATGAATATGACGCCCCATTGCTGGATGTGGTGCATGAGAAAGATAATCTTAGTCAGTTGCGTCGCATCATGCAGAATTTCTATAGTCCTCTTAAGATGCTCGACCCTTACTTAGAGTTCACCTTCATCACGGGTATCACGAAGTTCTCGCAACTTAGCATCTTCAGCGAACTCAACAACCTTGACAATATCAGTATGTTCGACCAGTACTCAGCTATCTGTGGTATCAGTAAGACGGAACTTATTACGCAGATGAAACCTGATATTGAGGCATTGGGCGATGATCTTGGCATGACGTATGAGGAATGTCTGACAGAGTTGACACGATTCTATGATGGTTATCATTTCAGCAAGAAATCTGAGGATGTCTTCAATCCATTCAGCTTGGTAAAAGCATTGAATGCACGCGACATTGCTCCATATTGGTTTGGTTCTGGTACGCCAACTTATCTCATTAAAACATTGCAGAAGTATCATGTCAATGTAATGGATATTGAGAAAAAGTCATGTGATGTAGATGACTTTGATGTTTCACCAGAAATGATGACTTCTGCACTTCCGCTGCTTTATCAGAGTGGTTATCTCACCATCAAGAAGTATAACCCTATATTGCACCGCTATACTTTGGAGTATCCTAACAGGGAGGTTAAGATTGGTATGCTCAAGAGTCTTTCACCCAACTATCTTTCCCCTATATCTCTGGATAACAACAGTCTGGTAGGTGATTTTTTGGAAAAGCTTTATGATGCAGATGTAGAAGGAGCAATGGTTCGCCTAAAGGCGTATCTTGCCAGCATTTCCAATCGCCTGAGCAATAAGAACGAACGTGATTTTCAGACGGTATTCTATCTTATCTTCAACCTGATGGGTGCCCACATGAAAGTAGAAGAGGATAGTGCAATTGGCAGAGCAGATGCTGTGGTGTATATGCCTGATGCCGTATATGTTTTCGAGCTAAAGTATGATGGCTCTGCAGAGGAAGCTATCAGGCAGATAGATGAAAAGGGATATCTGATTCCTTATTCCGCCGATGGCAAGCGCTTGTTTAAAATAGGCGTAAATTTCGATAGCAATCAGCGAACGATTAGTGATTGGATTATCAAGGAAGAATAAATCGAGACCAGGATTACCGGGATTATGCGAATTATTTCTCGGATTTGGTATTTTCGTTATATTTGAACTGGCATTCAAACAGTTACAATCATGGCATAAGGCTTATACTGGCCCTGCCATCCAGATGCGTATCTACGACCGCAGTATAGAATTGTGGAATTATGGATTGTTGCCAAAAGAGTTGACTCCTGCAGCTTTGTTGCAGAAGCATTCTTCTTATCCTCGTAACCATAATATTGCTAATGTTTTTTACAAAGCAGGCTTTGTGGAGTCATGGGGACGTGGCTTCAAGAAGATTGCCGAGGAATTTGAACGTGCCAGCTTGCCATTGCCAACGATAGAAGAAAATGGAGGTGGCGTGATGGCGGTGTAAATGTCGGAGACTTTGTCGGTGACTTCGAGAACGATAGAAAGAGATTGCCAAGGCTACAAAAGAAGTTTTAAAGACTTTTATTGGTTGATATTTTTGGAGAGTAAAACGTTCTATACTCTAACTATATACCCAAATACATCAAAATTTACGAAATCAAATTATTCTAAGGCTTGTTGTCTGCACTCCTGCTCTTCTAATGTATTGAACTGAGGAATGAAAGAAATGTGGATGACGATTCTATTTTATTATCTCATAGGATAACATATTTCTGATTTTGAAGAGGTAAACATGCAAACAAATAGGCAAACAAACAAGAATATAATATTTTTTGTCCACTATTCTTAGTAGAATGTTGATAAGTGACAGACACTTTAAAAAAAGATGAAAACAGAAATGCCTGTTTGAGAAAGAACAAATGGCTTTTTTGTTTTTTTAAATCTAATTTTCCCATGCTTTAGCAAAAATGCATTATCTTTGCAAGAACTAAAAAAATTATCGAGATGAAACAGATAGAGAGTTTGATGGGATGGCTCATCGCATTCATCATCAGCGGTCTGATGCTGACGGGATGCACAGAAAAAGCCAAGAAGACAGAAAAGAAATCCGTAAAGGTAGAAACGCTCTCCGTGGGAGATACCAACCTGGAGGGTACGAAGGATTATGTGGGAACCATTGAGGAAAAGATGGGTTCTACACTCAGTTTCGAAATCGCAGGCAACATCACTTCCATCCGTGTGGATGAGGGAGATAGAGTCAGCAAGGGTCAACTGCTCGCTACCATCAATCCTACCACTGTGAAGGAGGCACACCGCGCAACACTCACTACTCTGAAACAAGCAGAAGATGCATACAGAAGATTCCAACCCCTCCATCAGTCTGGAACTATCTCGGACATGAAATGGGTGGAGATAGAAAGCAAATTGGAACAGGCAAAAGCTGCCGAAAGTATCGCCCGACAACAACTCTCCCACTCTACCATCACTGCCCCCTTTGCGGGTGTCATCGCTGCTAAAAACGTGGATATGGGAACCTACGTACTTCCAGGGCAACCCGTGCTGAAACTGGCAGATGTCAAACAAGTCAACGCCAAAGTCTCTATACCTGAAGCAGAAATTTCACACCTCCATGTAGGAGACAATGTAAAATTGACGGTTGCAGCCCTTGGAGGGGCCGTCTTCTATGGCACGATTTCAGAAAAGGGCATAGATGCCAACCCTATCTCACATACTTACGATATCAAAGTGGGCATCACCAACCCACAAGGCCGACTGCTCCCAGGCATGGTCTGCAATGCTCAGATACAGGGCAGTTCTGCAGCATCATCCAAAATCATCGTTCCCCCACAATGCATTGAACTCGATGTAGATAATTCCCGATTCGTATGGACCGTAGTGAACGGAAAGGCGCATCAGCAACCTGTCGTTACAGGCGAATTCGAGGGAGATGGCATCATCATTCTATCGGGTTTAAACACTGGTGATCAAGTCATCATCAATGGTCAGCAGAAAGTTTCTGAAGGAATGAAAGTAGATACCAGAAAGAATGAAAAACGATAAAAAGTGGAGGGAAAAGAAATGAATCCAGATACATATAAGCCAAAGAAGGACACCGCCCTTCACGACCACATCAAGGCTCGCATCACCAGAAAGCCCAACCGTATCATCAAGCGCTCATTCATAGAGTCGGCCATGTGCAACCACAACATCGTGATCCTGCTCATGGGGATGCTTGTCTTCTTGGGCATACTGGGCATCTGTATCATGCCAAAGCAGGAAATGCCACAATTCACCATTCGTCAAGGTGCCTGCGTGGCTGTTTATCCGGGTGCCACATCCGATGAAGTGGAAGAACGGGTGGCTAAACCGTTGGAGAATTTTATCTTCGGATACAAGGAGGTGAACAAGAAGAAGACTTATACACAGAGCAAAGACGGCATGCTGATTGTGTTCATGGAACTCAACGATGACGTGGAGGACCGCGATGCCTTCTGGAGCAAGTTCAAACATGGACTGCAAGCCTTCAAAACTTCCCTGCCATCAGGGGTTCTCGCCCTGCAAGCCGTGGATGATATCGCCGACACCTCTGCCCTGCTTATCACGATGGAAAGCAAACAGAAAACCTATCGGGAACTGAATACTTACATCGACCAACTGAAGGACAGACTGCGTCGTATCGATGCCATCTCCAACCTCCGCACCTACGGACTGCAGAACGAGCAAATTAGTATCTGTCTGGATCAGAATAAGTTAGCAAAATATGGCATTGGATCCTACAAGGTACTGAATGATCTTGCCTTGCAAGGTTTCACTACAGTAAGCGGCAATTTGGAACTGAGCCAGCTCAATATGCCCATCCACATCACCGACTCCTACAACAACGAACGGGATGTGGCAGAACAAATTGTCTATTCCGACCCGAAAGGCAACATCGTCAGACTGAAAGATATTGCCCAAATCAAAAGAGAATATCCCAAGCTGAACAAATACATCGAGAGCAACGGCAACAAATGCGTACTCCTATCCATCGAGATGCGACCGGGCAATGATATCGTGAAAATGGGAAGAGACGTACATCAAGCAATGGATGAATTTGAGCAGACACTGCCCGATGATGTTCACATCAATACCATCACCGACCAGAGCAGGGTGGTAAGCGAATCTGTGATTACCTTCCTCCGTGAACTGCTCATATCGGTCATCTCCGTCATCATCGTGGTCATCCTGCTAATGCCACGCCGTGTGGCAGAGGTTTCAGCTCTCAGCATCCCTATCACCATCTTCTCGTCAGTGGGCATCTTCTATATTTTCGGCATGGAACTGAACACCGTTACTCTGGCTGCTTTGATTGTAACCTTAGGTATGGTGGTGGATGATTCTGTGGTGATAATCGACAATTACATGGAGAAGTTGGGACATGGTATGTCTCGCTGGCACGCAGCCATCGCTGCCCCTCGCGAATTCTTCATGTCGGTGCTTTCAGCCACGCTCAGCATCTCGCTCACCTTCTTTCCATTCCTCTTTACCATGCATGGCGATATGGGCGATTTCGTACAGTCGTTCCCTTGGGCAATGTTCATCATCCTGAGTATCTCGCTCACAGTTTCGCTGCTGCTTACACCCTATCTGCAGTATATGGTAATTCATCAGGGCATCAGCAGTCAACCCAATCCAAATGCCCGGAAAAAGCCGCTCGACTATCTGCAGATGGGCTACACCTGGTTGCTGAAACACTGTTTCTCATTCCCTCGCACCACCCTCATCACAGGATTGGCATTGATCATCATCGGAGGCTTTATCTTCGTGAACCTGCCGCAGCGAATGATGCCTATTGCCGAGAGAAACCAGTTTGCTGTGGAGTTCTATCTCCCTAACGGAACCACCGCCGAGAAGACGGCACAGGTGGCAGACTCGATGGCCCACATCCTGCAGCGCGACCCACAGGTAACAGCCGTAACCACATTTATAGGACAAGGTTCACCTCGTTTTCATACCACATATGCGCCTCAGATTGGCGGACCGAACTTTGCACAGTTTATCGTAAATACAGTTGACAACAGCGCTACAGAAGAAGTGCTCGACCGATATGCCGACCGCTATTCCAACTATTTTCCTGACTGCTATATCCGTTTCAAACAGATGGACTACAATAACGCCACCTATCCTATCGAAGTAAGGGTGAGCGGCGACAGTATCAGGGATCTGAAGGCAGCAGCCAAGAAAATAGCAGCCTGCATGCATCAGATAGAAGGCATCAATCTGATTCGCACCAATTACGAAGAACCATTGCCGGGCATCAGAGTAACTCCTGACGCAACCGAGGCCAACCGACTGGGCGTGAACAAGACGCTTCTTTCGGCCGATCTTGCCATACACTTTGGCGATGGCATTCCAATATCCACCCTTTGGGAGGGCGATTATCCGGTAAAGATGGTATTGAAATCGCAGAATGATAGTGATCTTGCCAACGAATACATCCCTGTGATGGGAGGAACCTCGAGTGTTCCTCTCCGGCAACTGGCAAAGATTTCACCCGATTGGCACGATGGAAGCATCGTACGCAGAAACGGCGTGCGCACCATTTCCATCATCGGTGAACCATTGAGAGGATTCAATGCCAACAAATTAGCCAACAAACTGAAGGAGGAAGTATCGGATCTCTCGCTCGATCCCGACCTTCATTGGGAAATAGGCGGTATGGCAGAGAAGGATGCCGAGACCTTGCCACAAGTTACCTCTGGCGTGATGATAGCAGCACTGATCATCTTCTTCATCCTGCTCTTCCATTTCAAGCGCATCAGTCTGGCTCTGGTAAATCTCTCATCCATGACGCTCTGTATTTTCGGTGCTGCTATAGGACTCCTGATAACAGGATTCGACGTGAGTCTTACCTGCATCTTGGGTGTAGTAAGCCTGATGGGTATCCTGGTGAGAAATGGTATCATCATGTTAGACTATGCCGAAGAACTGCGCCGCGACAAGGGACTTTCCGTAAAAGATGCAGCTTTCCAGGCTGGCGAGCGCCGTATGCGTCCTATCTTCCTCACATCAGCCGCAGCCTCTGTAGGTGTTTTGCCGATGATGATAGAGAACAATACATTGTGGTCGCCGATGGGAGCCGTCATTTTCTTCGGAACCCTCATCTCAATGGTGCTCATCGCCACCATTCTGCCGGTACTCTACTGGATTGTATTCGACAAGCACGGGGAGTATAGTTGGAGAAAGAAAGGGAGTAGCTGCATTGAACGCAAAAAAAAAACGATGTAACTATGCTCCGTCATTAATTAATTTAAGAGAATAAATAACATCAATATTATGATTATTGAAGAAATTATCAAGTATAACGAACAATTCGTAGCCAATAAGGGTTATGAGAAGTATTTAACCAGCAAGTACCCAGACAAGAAACTTGCTATCTTATCTTGTATGGATACCAGACTGACAGCACTCCTGCCAGCAGCCCTCGGACTGAAAAATGGAGATGCTAAACTCATCAAGAATGCAGGCGGACTGGTTATCAGCCCATTTGACTCTGCCATGCGCAGCCTCCTGGTTGCCATTTATGAATTAGGAGTAAAGGAAATCATGGTCATCGCCCATTCCAACTGTGGTGCCTGCCACATGAACGGAAAACAGATGAAGGAACTCATGGTCAAGAGAGGAATCCATCAGGATGTCATTGATACTATCGGACTTTGCGGTATCGACCTTGATCATTGGCTGGAAGGTTTTCACGATACAGAGGATTCTGTCAGAAATACAGTCAACACCATTCGTAACCACCCTCTCGTTCCCAAGGATGTCAATCTGCATGGTTATATCATCGACTCTCAGACAGGAAAATTGACTGAAGTAAAATAATTTTTTAAGAAAAAAGTTATCAATATGCTTCATACGAAGCAGGAATGGCATTATAATGACAGGAAAAGAAAATATCTAAAAACTATTTTATAATAAAATGAGGATGTACCAAACATAATGTTTTGATACATCCTCATTTTTTCTATAATTCAGCCTCCAAAGAATCAAGTTTTTCAAGCATCTCCTCTGCATTCAGAGTAGAAAAAGCAATTTTTCCTTCTGGATCTATGAGATAAGATGTTGGAATCCATGAGATATGATAATCTTTAGATATCTGAGTTTCTTTCCATTTCTTGAATTCAGAATACTGCAACCATGAATACTGATTGGCAGAAAGATAACCATTCATCTTCGCCTTGTCTGTATCAAATGAAACACCGATAAGCTTGATTTTCTTACCATATTTTTCATCAATTTTCTTCACGGTAGGCATATCCTTACGGCAATCAGGACACCAGGAAGCCCAGAAATCGAGAACCACCCAAACTCCAGCCTTCACCTTACCATCAGCTGTAACTTGAGTGCGCAATTCAGAAAGGCTGAACAATTTCTTTCCCGTCACGCTATCTGTAACTGTAAAATCTGGTGCCATTGTACCCACAGGCAACAGCTCCTGCTTGGTTTGTGCCTTACAAACCATAGCTACTATCAAAGACAAAAATAATAAAAACTTTCTCATATCTCAATACATTAATTATATTTATACCTTCCCTGAAAGTTACCATGCCTCCAACTGATCTGCAATTTCCGGCATCATATCCTTTTTGAAAACAGGATTCTTTCCCTCTTTCTTCTGCTTGCGATAATCCTGAAGCAAGAAAACCGCCTGACGGGAAAGCAAGACGATGGCTACCAGATTGCACAGGGTGAGCAACGCCATAGTGATGTCGGCAAAACTCCAGGCAAAATCAAGCGAGACAACGGCTCCTACCATTACCATCGCAGCCACAGCAAGACGATAGATGAAGACTCCTAACTTGGAATCCTTGATATATCTCACATTGGTTTCACCATAATAATAATTGCCAATGATACTACTAAAAGCAAAAAGCCATATCATCACAGCCACAAAAGGATTTCCAATACTACCGATTTCATGGGTCAAGGCATCTTGCGTCAGTTGAATACCATTAGAAGCCGTAACGTCCACACCACTTACCAGGATGATGAATGCCGTGCAGGAACAAACTACCAGCGTATCCGTAAAGACGCCAAGAGCCTGTATCAATCCCTGTTTTACCGGATGGCTCACGGTAGCAACAGCCGCCGCATTTGGCGCACTACCCTCACCAGCCTCATTGCTGAACAAACCTCTCTTAATGCCCTGAATCACGGTAATACCTAACATACCTCCAGCAGCCTGATTGAATCCGAAAGCATTTTCTATAATAGTCAGCAAAACCTTTGGCAGACTGGTTATATTCCAGATGACCACACCAACGGCGATCAGCAGATAGACTATAGCCATGAGAGGAACCACTGTAGAAGAGAATTTTGCCACACGCTGGATTCCACCGAAAATGATAAGCAGAGTGAGTACAGTGAGAACAATACCCATAGTAGCAGGTTCAAAACCGAAAGCCTTCTGCCATGCCAGACAGATGGTATTACTCTGCACGGAATTGTAGGCAAAACCGAAAGTGATGATCATCAAAACGGCAAAGAGAATTCCCATCCATCCCTTTCCTAATCCATACTTCATATAATAGGCAGGACCGCCATAAAAAGAAGTCTTTCCCTTTCGCTTATAGAGTTGGGCAAGCGTAGATTCGATAAAAGCCGAAGCCGAACCCAACAAAGCAAGCATCCACATCCAGAACACAGCTCCTGGTCCACCAATGCTGATGGCAGTAGCCACGCCAGCTAAATTTCCTGTACCTATACGACTGGCGAGTGCAACCACAAAGGCCTGGAAAGAAGAGATATGCTTCATCTCCCCATCCACCTTCACGTCCATAGAAAGTTCGTCATGTCCTATTTCGTCAGGTTGCACCTTATCTGGATGAAGCAACAACCTCACCATCTCCTTGATAAGACGGAACTGTACAAATCGGGTACGCCACGTAAAAAACGCCGCACAGAAGATCAGGACAGAAATAATAATATACGACCAGAGAAAATCGCTTACCTGAATAAAAATGTTTTGTATTGATTCTACCATTTTACTAAAAAAGTGAATATTTTTCTATTTAACTGCAAAATTACAATTTTTCTTTCTAATAATAACCTTTTTGCAATAAAATTCAACTAAACAAGATAAAATCTACTAAATAACCAACATTTAAAATGTTTTTGAATATAATAGTTCCTCAGCAATGTGTGCAGATAACATGATAAATGACAAGTACAATACTTGTAATAAAACTACTTATCAAACTACCTTTTATGTAGAAATTTTGGTAAATCCATTTTTTTTGTTTAACTTTGCCTGAGATTTAAATGTGCAAACAATTTTGCTTGCAAAGAAGATAGCAGGAGAAGCTATTTAAATGAGAAAAAGTATAATTTTGAAGAAAGAGAAAAGAAATGATAGATCGTTGCTATATCGAAATAACAAATACTTGTAATCTCAATTGTGATTTCTGTCCAAAACATCAGAGGAAGAAAAGACAATTGACCGCAGAGGAATTCGACCTTCTCACAGATAAAGTAAGTGGGAAGGTTTGTTTTCTGTATTTCCATCTCATGGGCGAACCATTACTACACCCTCTCCTACCACAATTTATTCAGACAGCCAGAGCCAAAGGATTTAAGACAGTACTTACATCTAATGGCACCTTACTGGAAAGAGCGATGAATCTACTCGATACCTTACCCCACAAAATACAATTATCTCTCCATTCCCACGAAAGTAATGCAAAGGGAGAATTATCAACCTATATGGATCAGGTAATGCAATTCTCCACCCAAGCTGCACAAAAAGGCACCTGTATCGTACTTCGTCTCTGGAATCAAGGAGGAAAAGACAAAGAAAACGAAATGGTCATGGAATATATAGAAAAATATGTACCCAAACCATGGAAGGAGCGCCCAGATGGTTTCAGACTTTGCGACAATCTCTATTTAGAATTTGACAGAAAGTTTGAATGGCCAGATACAGAGAAAAAAGAGTCTGAAAATCCAGAAGTTTTCTGCAAAGCATTATTCAAGCAGATAGGAATTCTATCTGATGGAAGTCTAGTACCATGTTGTTTAGACCACAATGGCGACATCATTCTCGGCAATCTTTTCCATCAATCCCTGGAAGAAATCCTCTCATCCGCCAGAGCGCAGGCCATGATAGAAGGCTTCAAACATCATACTGCCACAGAATCTCTCTGCAGAAATTGTGAATCCGCCTTAGTCCGCAACAGTTTCAGGGGCAAAAAGCGTTCATAAAAAATCTGCGTCATCCTCCCTGACCGACAGGTCTAAAATCTGCGAAATAAAGAAATGACAGAAAAAAAGAAGAAATGACAGGGAAAGAAGAGAACCAGAGAAAATCCATGTAAATCCATGAGAAAAATAATCAATGAAAAAAAAATCTGTGTGAATCCATGAAATCTGTGTGGGACTTAAATAATCAAAGAGAAAAAATCTGTGTAAATCTGTGAAATCTGTGGGCCTTAAACAATCAATGAGAAAAAATCTGTGTAAATCTGTGAAATCTGTGGGCCTTAAACAATCAATGAGAAAAAATCTGCGTCATCTGCGAAATCTGCGTGACAAAAACAACAGGAGCCCATTTCTGGCGCGAGCCATTGGCCAGCGGCCAAATATCCGCGGAAATCCGTGGGTAATCCAATAAGCAAGATTGCCTACCGATTCATCCGTGAAATCCGATGAAGAAAAAATCCGATGTAAAAGCCCCCGGAGAAGAATACCCCCAGCGGAGAAGAAAAAGATCCGCGGGAAGAAAAACAAAAAAGCCTCAGAAATCTTTCGAAATCTGAGGCTCTTCATTGAAAGGAGGCGGCGACCTACTCTCCCGCATTGCATTGCAGTACCATCGGCGCAAGTGGGCTTAACTTCTCTGTTCGGAATGGGAAGAGGTGGAACCCCACCGCAATAACCACCTGATAATGGGTTATGACGTATTTGCACACAAGCAAAAGTAAATAATGACAAATGAGAAATGTGAAATTCTACATTCCTGATACATTCAGACTGAACTACAGCTGAAACTATGAACTTTCTAAAGAAAGTGTTCGGGCAATTAGTAATGCTCGGCTTT
>ENA-ORUV01000356-ORUV01000356.1-human-gut-metagenome-genome-assembly--contig:-NODE-356-length-36217-cov-4.45891_pt1 | contig 36217 bp, 26 predicted proteins | sample MGYA00242089_ERZ509229 | MGnify/ENA primary metagenome ERZ509229 (study PRJEB26280, sample SAMEA2338805) | human gut metagenome | biome: human gut; feature: human-associated habitat; material: faeces...
GGAATGGGTAGTGTTAACGCTTAAATAATGCAGTTTGCTCATATGCAACACTCAGTTAAGACGCTGTAAACATATGGTTGATGTATTCGATTTCTTACTCAGCGGCCTGTCTTCGGCATGTAAACGGACGAACCTCATCACGCTGGGGAAGTCACCACGAAATGATCTCCATGCCGCCTCCAATAAATCGGGGCTATCACGACTGCGGCTGGAGCAATGCAGGCCTGAGGCGTTCACAATTTCTGCAAACGATTCTTCGAGGAGGCTTATCCTCCCGTCAGCAAAGCGGAAGTCATTACCGGTCTCATGCTGAATTGCATTCCTGCCACCCGAAAATGAATGCAACAACAGAGCGGCCTTTCAGGTCAATTTGAGAGTCGTAGGGTTTCGAAGACTCCTGTTGCCGTTCGAGTCATCTCCTTTGCCGAGTCCCCAGCAAGGAAACCGTTAGTTGAAAGCGTCAACTCAAACCAATCTGCCTACACAGAAATCGGTCAAACTGTTACGCGAACGCATAAATTACCTACCTAACGAACGCAAAAATGACCTACCCCTACAGGTCACAAAACATGACGGCAGGCTATCCGAACACCGATTGCCTCGTTGAAGGTGGGGCTCTGTGCATCGAGAGCTTCATTTGCTTTTGGCGCTTGACGCCGTCCTGCTGTCAATATTCATAAAACGCTGAGATTGATAGCTGCTTCACTGGCAGCAATGCCAAATCGATATTTATCTTTTGGCAAGAATCTTTCTAGAAATGAGCAAGAAAGATATTTGAATAGTTCCGCTTTTTAAATATCCTTTATTGGATATCGCATTTTATTTATGCAAACGAGACATTACCCAGCCTTTGAAGAGCACCCTCTCTAAAGGCTGGCAGTAAACCCGCAAAATACGCGTTATTCCACGGTATCGCGATAACCGATTTCCGCCGGCAAATTGGAGTCTGCCGCCCACTGCGACCAAGAGCCTGGGTAAAGCACTGCTTCAGCGATAGGCAAAATGCCGGCCGCATCGAGCGCAGCCGCATTCAGACACGCCGCTACACCTGAACCGCACATCTGAACGATGCTTCGCGGATCTCTGCCGCCAATCACAGCCCCCCATTCACGGCGAAGCGCTTCTCGAGACTTGAGACATCCGTCAGCATCGAGATTTTCTGTGGCCGGGCGATTGACCGCACCCGGCACATGCCCGGGCCGAGCATCCAGATTTTCCGTTCGCCCCGCAAAGCGCTCCCGCGGTCGGCCATCAATCACCAGTCGGTCACCCTGCTTTACAGCGTTGAAAAATGCCGCTTTGCCGAGAATCTGAGGAACGCCGCCAGCGATCGTTTGCCGCAGAAAATCGTTCACCCTCTCGGCCGCTGGATGGTCTGCAGCAGCCGGTGCGCCATCATCAAGCGGCAAGCCGCACCGCACCCAAGCCGAAAGACCGCCGTCGAGAATCTGGGCATTCTTGAAACCTGCCCAACGAGCGCAGAGCGCCGCTCGTGCTGCAAAATTCATGCCGCCGTCGTCATAAAAGATCACGCGATGATGAGCATTGCCCGCTGGCCCCAAAACACCGAGGAGATGTGCGGCAACGGTGCGGCGATCCGGCCAGGGATGGCGTCCGAGCTCAAAGAGCGGCTCGCGAGCAAACACGCGGTCAAAAGCCAGAAACTGAGCTCCGGCAACATGCCCCCTGCAGTAAGCCCCGAGAGCATCCCATCCGTGAACCACGCGTGAGCGAACATCAATGAAACAACAGTTAGGAAGCGAAGCCGCTTCACTGAAGGAAATAAATAACGGCATGGCCGGCATAGCGACACCTTCCATTGAAAAAAGTACCGGCCTCAGAGTGGATATGCATCTGCGAGGCATGTTCACGGTACAAAATCAAAGGCTTAAATAACTCGATTTTGTCAGAAAACCCTTTTCTTTGAAATGACCTCATCAGCGAACTTCGTCCAAGAAAAGATTCAAAAGAAAAGGTGCAAAAGAAAAGACCACGCTTTACGGTTCCTTATCAGCGTGGTCTCCTCTTTTTAGTCTTTATCTAATGACCGTTGCCGACCTCAGTGTACCGCGTTGAGTGCGGCAATGCGCCCGAATACCAATGCATCCGGCACTGCATTGCAGCCGACTCGATTTTTCCCATGCACGCCGCCCGTTACTTCGCCGGCAGCATAGAGTCCGGGAATAACCGTGCCTTTGGTGTCGAGAACTTGTGCCTTGCCGTTAATCTGAACGCCCCCCATCGTGTGGTGCACGGAAGGCGTGAAGACGGTGGCATAGAACGGCCCCTTGCCGTCAAGCCGCACGCCTGGGTCACAGGAAACACGGCCGAAAGGATCGTTGACCGGATTGCGGCAGAAAGCATTCCAATCGGCAATGGTCTTCTTCATATTCTCTTTGTTAATACCGGCCTTCTCAGCCAATTCATCCCAGGTGTTCGCTTCAAAGACTTTCTTTGATTTGATGAGATCGGCCACCTTGATGCCGTATTGATTCCGTCCTTCCTTATCGATCTTATTGGCATCGCTCGTTGCCAAAATGAAGAACTTGTGGCCCGGCTGAGCGAGCGCTGCGCGGGCGAGTTCATCTCTGCGCCCAAGTTCATTGACGAAGCGTTTCCCGTCCGTATTGAGATAGATGCCCGTGGTAAGCGAAACCGCATGATTGGTGGCGCCGGTATAGGGATCCGTCGTCGGAAGGAGCTGGATATAACCCATATCGATCAGATTTGCTCCGACCTTCTGGGCCATTTTGATGCCGTCGCCCGTAATCGACGGCACATTGGTCGTCATGACGCCCTTCCCAATCTTTTTATCCCAGATGGTGTCGTAATGGACGCGCATATCGACATTGGCACTGAAGCCGCCCGTCGTGAGGATGACGCCGTCTTTAGCCAATACATTAAAAGTTCTGCCGTTTTCTGCAGTGCCGACAACGCCGGCCGCACGTCCATCCTTCATCAGGATGTCAGATGCTGCCGTATTCATGATGAAGGTGACAGGCAGATGTTTTGTTTTGATTTCATTTAAGAAGGTGTCGATATAACCCACGCCGGACTTATAGTTGCTCGCACGGTTGGAGCGCGGCCACAAGGCGCCGACCACCTGCTCCGTACCCGAATTCCACTTGAATCCCATTTCGGCAAGCTCTTTTTGCATCTCCGGCGCCCCTTTGGCGAGCTCATAAACGAGATCAAGATTCCCGGCGTAATCTCCAGCTTTCCAGGACTGAAGCGCATGGAGCTCTACCGAATCAAAAAGGTATTTCCCGCCTTTGGCGTCATATTGAGCGAGCTGCTCCTTGACCTTCTGAATCAGTTCGCCGTGAAGCTTGCTGCGCACCGGTTCCGCGAGCAGTGCGTCGACCGATGCACGGCGCTGAGGAGACATTTCCTGCTTCGCTTCCAGAGCGGGATCAGCAGCGTTGTAGCACCCGCCCGCAACACTGGTGTTGCCGCCGGCGTAATGTGTCTTTTCCATCACAATGACGCTCTTGCCGGCTTTAGCGGCCGTTACGGCTGCCGAAAGACCAGCACCCCCGGCGCCAATAATGACGATATCGGCCGATTCTTCTACCGTGTCGGTTAATTTCGGCTGCGGTGCGATCTTCTTTGAGAAGTCAGCGGGATTGAGCCCCGCTTGTTTGAGCGCATCTCTCACGCCGTTGATGATGGCAAACGACGTGAGCGTTGCGCCCGAAACGACATCAACGCCGAGACTCTGATTTTTGACGATGTCTGCCGGCACCTTCACTCGCGGCAGATCTGCAATAGGATGCGTTTCCGACCAATCGAGCACCTTCACGTCCGCGATGCGTCCGTTCGTGATGGTTGTCTGGACCGTGACGTCGCCGTTGCGGCCCAAGGTTGTCGACGTGTACACGCCGTCCTTTGCAAAAGCCGAAGGTGCGGTGCCCGCCGCAAAAGCCAGTACCGCAGCGACAGAAAGCAGAGAAACTCGGATCATTTGACGCTCCTTTAAAAGTTACCTACGCATCAGTGAAGCGTAAGCGTCGAGCCCCGTTTCCGACCAGAGGATTTGTTCTAATGCCTAGAGCGGCAGTCAAAGTGCTTATACGCTGGTCAACAGATGGTTGACTCTTCGGCGTGTTGTTGACGATTTGTTTTTCTCCCTCCCTTGTATTTGAGGTTGAGGGCTGAGGGACCACAAAAAAAGAGGGCTCTCGCGATCTGCTGATCCTAGAGAGCCCAAAGAGGAAGAATTTAAAAATGCTGTGTTAAGCGGTTAGAACCCGCTCCCCCATCAAACCGTCGGCTGCCAGCGCATCAGGCGCTTTTCAACTTCCGTCACAATGCGGTCGAGGATCAGCGCACAGGCCGTCAGCACCAAAATGCCGGCCATCACAGTATTCATGTCAAAGGTCGTTTCTGCCTGCAGAATCAGATAGCCCACGCCTTCTGCCGAACCCAAATATTCACCGATCACGGCTGCGACAAACGCCATGCCCACCGAGGTATGGAGGCTCGAAAAGACCCAGCTCATGGCGCTCGGCAGATAGACGTAGCGCAGGAGCTGCCGGCGCGTAGCGCCGAGCATCTTGGCGCTTGCGAGAACATTGGGATTCACTTCGCGAACGCCCTGATAGACATTGAAAAAGACAATGAAGAAGACGAGCGTGAAGCCGAGCGCAATCTTGGAGGCCGGCCCGAGTCCGAACCACACGGCGAAAATCGGCGCAAGGATGACGCGGGGCATGGAATTGAAACCCTTGATGAAGGGGTCCGCCACGGCTGCCGCCACCGGCGAGAGCGCGAGCCAGAGACCGACGGCGAGCCCTGCAATCGTGCCGATCACAAAGGCCATGACGGTTTCATAAAGCGTAACGCCGAGGTGGCTGTAAATTTCGCCGCCCGCAAACCACTCCCAAATACGCTGAAGAATGATCACCGGTTCGCCGAAAAAGAAGGCGGCTTGGCTGTCGTCGGAGAAGAAAAACGCCGGAATAAATCCGGGCTTTGTCATCGCCCACCAAAAGACGAAGATCGCTGCGAGGAGTCCCCACTGCCAAATTCGAATCTGAAAACCTTTGCGCTGCATGATGTGTCTCCCTCTCTCCAATCAGCTCGCCATCGTGCCGACGTGCGCGCGGTGTTCGCGGTAGCTCTTCAGTACCTCTTCGCGGAGCACCTCCCAAATGGCCGAATAGCATTCGTTAAAGTCCGCGCGGGTGCGGATTTCGGCAACGTTGCGCGGACGCGGGATGGCAATGGGGAAACTCCCCAAGGGGTGCGAAGCGGGACCTGCCGACATCACAACCACGCGGTCGGACATGGCAATGGCCTCATCCAAATCGTGGGTGATAAAAAGCACGGCCTTTTTCTTCGCCTGCCAGAGTTCAAGCAGTTCGTTTTCCATGAGCTGCCGCGTCTGAATGTCGAGCGCTGAAAAGGATTCATCCATGAGGAGAATGTCCGGGTCGGCAATCATGGTCTGGGCCATGGCAACGCGCTTACGCATGCCGCCCGAAAGTTCATGCGGATAGCGGTCGGCAAAACGCTCGAGCCCCACGCGTTCGAGCCATTCAAAGCCCGCTTCACGCGCCTCATTTTCCGGGACGCCCCGGAATTTCAGACTCATCATGACGTTGTCAATTGCCGTCGCCCAAGGCATCAGGCTTTCGGCCTGAAACATGTAGCCGGCCCGATGGTTGATGCCGTTCAGGGCTTCGCCGTAAATCAGGACGCGCCCGGCAGCGGGCTTTAAAAGCCCTGCCGCGGCGTTAAGCAGCGTCGACTTTCCGCAGCCCGTCGGACCGACGACGCTCACAAACTCGCCGTCGCCGATCGAAAAGGACACATCCTTCGTGGCGGTATAAACGCCCTCGGGCGTTTCAAAACTGCAGGTGACGTTTTCAAATGCTATGGCCGGCGCAGGGTTTCGAGCCGCACCAATCGGTTCATTTGTCTCGCTCGACATCAGACCGCTTCCTCTATGAATTTCTTTTTTGTTTTAGGGTTTTGCGCCTCTGCCGCACTTCCATGAGAGCGGCTTTGGATTATGGGCACGGCCCGAGGGGTTATTCCCCCGGGCGAAGTGTTGAAAGTGTTGATAATGGGGTTCGAAATCAGGCCTTCTTCGCAGCATCCACGAAGCGGTTGGTGTACGCAGCCGCAGCATCAAACTTGAAGTCAGCGAGTTCGGGCTTCACCGATGCGAGCGCTTTGGCGGCGGTCTCAACGCACCCCTCCGGGAACCGGCCGTCAATCGACATGGCCGGGCGATTGCGCAGGAAGCATTCGGCGTAGAGCTTCGGATTGCCGAGGAAGGCGGCCTTCGGCACGGACTTCATGAGCTCCTCGGGCGTAATCGCAGCGATGGTTTTGAGCGAACGAATAACCGCATTCGTCATGCGCTGAACCGTTTCCGGATTGCGGTCAATGAAGGTCTGAGGCGCGTAGAGGCAGCCCGCGACCATCGGGCCGTTATAGAGTGCGTCGCCTTCTTCCACGCGGCGGGTGTCGACCACAATGTCAATGGCATCGGCTTCTTCGAGCTGCGTGACGACTGGGTCGAGCCCGACGAAAGCATCCACCTGCCCAGAGCGGACGGCGGCCACAGCGCCTGCGCCCGAACCGATGCCGATGGCCGAATATTCATTAGACTTCACGCCCGCACGCGCCATCACGAAGTTGGCCATCACGTGCGAATGCGACCCCGGCGCCGTCACACCGATGCGGCGGCCTTTGAGCGCGGCGGGATCCTTTACACCCTTCATGGTGCGGCGGTTAATGGCAAAAACACACTGCGGCGCACGATCCTGAAGCACAAAGGCCTGCATGGACTGGCGCTTCGTCTGCATCGAAAGTGTGTGCTCAAACGCCCCCGAAACCACATCCGCTGAGCCCCCTACTACAGCCTGAAGGGATTTCGATCCGCCCTGAAAGTCCACGACTTTGACGTCAAGCCCTTCGTCCTTATAAAAGCCCATCCAATCGGCGAGCGCCATCGGCAGGTAGTAGTAGAGATTCTTGCCGCCAACGGCAATGGTCACCGAGCGCTTTTCGGGCTCGGCGGCAAAAACGCCGCGGGGCGACGAACAGACGATCCCGGCCGCGGCCATAGCGGCGGCAGCAATAAAGTCTCGGCGGGACATGAAGGCAAAAGACTGGAACATGACGGCATCCTCAGGAAAAAAAGCTGGAAATCGTTTGATGCGGTCTTTCAGAAGAAAGACTGCAGGCATCGGGATGCGCTCAGCGCAGACCGCCGTTAATGCAGTCATGCAGTCAGGTCAACCCTCTGCGCATTGGGGCGGGGCGGGAGGGCGGCCTCGAAAAGCTTGAAGCAAAAAGCTTCAGCAGAAACCGTCCTCCACCCTAAGGTGCAGCGCCGACCGCGGCGGCAGTCGCAGCCCTAGGTGCAGGGGCGGAAGCCGGAGACTCTGCCCGCCTGCAGCAGATGCTGCCGAAGCGGCATCAGTCAAATGCAAGGCAGTGAATTTCATCGCAGAATCTCCAAAATAAAAGACGTAGTTGATTGAGCTTTAAGGAAACTTCTTTTCGTTTCCATCTCTAGTGCAGTAATAGTGCACTTTTCCTCGATGGTTTTGTTTGCCGCGTCTAAGCACATCCGCTTAGGTGAACGTCATATTTCTCAAACCTCCCCGATATTCACTGCAATTTTTTAATAATTGCGTACATGTTTCTTTATTAATCAATTAGATATATTGTTTAAACCGAATTTTTGCAGACATATCCGTCAAATACCCCTGCACTGAAGGAGGCGCCCAGCACAACATCGTCCCCATGGACGTACGCCGGCCCGGCGAATCGAAAGCAGCCGTCCGAAACCCCGAACTAAGCATTTAGTCTGTACGGCATATCTCCCAACACGTGCAGGAAAGGCGCAAAAGCCGTGCACGCCGGCGCAGGTTTGGCGCAATGAGCGCCGCCAACAGCCAATGAGGCTGATAGGCTCAAAGAAAACAACTTCCGGTCCCTTTCGGACCTCCGCTTCATGATCCCAGCACCATTGCTTCAATCGACCGATCCGGCGTCTGCGCTCGGTGAACCTGATCCTGACGGCATTTACCGTATTGACGAGACGGATTCGGTTCTCACGCTCGCCCGATCGCTCTATGCTGCAGACCGCCTGCCGGTCTATGGCTCGATCTTTGCAAACCTGCAGACAGCAGGACGCGGACAGTACGGCCGCGCATGGGAGAGCGCCCGCGGGAATCTTCATGCCGGCGTCAGACTGCCGCTTGAAGGGGTTTATGCCACTCGGGCATCCGCCGCAGCGACGGCGGCTTTGACCGCTGAGGCGCTTCGCAGTCTCGGCTTCCCGGTGCTCATGAAGTGGCCTAACGACATCATCTGTCTTTCGCCCAATGGGCCGGCCAAAGTGGGCGGCATTCTGCTCGAAGAAACCGACGGGCTCCTCACCGCAGGGATCGGCCTCAATGTCAACTGGTCGCCCGAAGTGTCGTCGCTCCGAGAGGGCGCTGCGCTCCCGCCCGGGCGCCTGGTGCCCCGCGGGGGAGCCGCAATGGATCCCTATGAACTTTGGCGGCGCATTCTGCGTCATCTGCGCGAAGCCGACCCCGTTCGGCTCACCGCTTCCTGGCGAGCGCTCGCGCAGGCTCACCTCCTTTGGCTCGGAAGCGACGTGGCGGTTGAGAGCGCTGAGGGCGCCATGACCGAGGGCCGACTCATTGGCCTCGCGCCCGACGGAGAGCTCCTCCTCGAGACCCCGTCGGGCGAGACAGTCACCCTCGACCGCGGCAGTCTCATCAAGGCGGCGCCTTCGCCGCATGCCGCAGCAGCGGCACCGCGAAATTGAGTGCCCGGACGCCGGAGACGCATTGAACGCTCCCGCCCCGGGCGGCATGAATTCTTCTAAGGGGATTGAAAAGTCTCGGAAACTTGATCCCCAAAAGAGCCGCACGTGAGACACGCTTGAAAAATAAAGTCTCATACGCAGCACAAAATCAACGCAAGCCTTTAAAACAACTCAAGGGAAGGAATTCCATCCATGCAGCAACGAACTTTTGAGGAAGTACGCGAGAGTCTGCGCGGCAAGGTGATTTTGGTCGCCAACCGCGGCATCCCCGCACGCCGCATCAGCCGCTCGATTCGCGAGCGATTTGAAGCGATTGCCGCCATTACCGCGACCGACATCGACAAAACCGAACCGGCTGCCGCCTCCGCACAGGAGCTCATTCTGCTCGGTGCGGACCCGCGCGCCTATCTGGACCTGCCGCGCATCATCCGCCTTGCCCGCGAACGCGGCTGCGTCGCCATCCATCCGGGCTGGGGCTTTGCGAGCGAAGACAACAACTTTCCGAAGCTCTGCACCGAGGCCGGCATCACCTTCATCGGCGCCACGGCCGAAGCGATGCATCTCCTCGGCAATAAGGTCGAAGCACGCCGCGTGGCACGCAGCCTCGGCATTCCGGTGGTTCCGGGTTCCGACGAATCCGTCGACGTTCCGGGCGCGAGAAAGATCGTTCATGAAATTGGCCTCCCGATCATGCTCAAAGCCGAGGGCGGCGGCGGCGGACGCGGCATTTTCCTCGTGACCAACGAGGATGAACTTGAAGACGCCTTTGAAAAGGCTTCAGCCATGGCGGAGGCCTCCTTTGGCAACCCCCGGCTCTTCGTTGAAAAATACCTCCCCAAGGTTCACCACATCGAAATTCAGGTGATCGCTGACCGCTGGGGCAATGTGTTTGCGTTTGACGAACGCGACTGCACGGTTCAGCGCAACAACCAGAAGCTCCTCGAAGTCACGCCGTCGCCGTGGCGCGGCATGACGCCAAAACTGCGCGCAGAGCTTAAAGACTATGCCCGTCGGCTCGTGCTGGCTGTGGGATATCACTCGGTTGCCACCGTGGAGTTCCTCGTGACCGAAACGGGCGAGCCCTACATGATCGAGGTGAACACGCGTCTGCAGGTCGAGCACGGCATTACCGAAAGCCGCTACGGCGTCGACTTGGTCGAAGAAATGATCGCCATCGCCTTCGGGAGCACCCTGCGCTTTACCGAGGAAAACACGCGGGCCTCCTTCCATGCCCTTCAGGTCCGCGTGAATCTGGAGGATCCTCAGGAAGGCTTCACCCCCAATTCCGGCCTCATCACTCGCTACGTCTCTCCGGGCGGACCGGGCGTGCGCCTCGACTCGAACCTCTCCGCCGGCTATGAATTCCCCTCCAACTATGATTCTGCCGGCGCACTCCTCATCACCTATGCCCGTGACTGGCAAAAAACGCTCGGGATCATGGACCGAGCGCTGCAGGAATACGTGATCGGCGGCCCGAAGACCACCATCCCCTTCCTGCGCCGGGTCGTGGCCCATCCGAGCTTCCGCGCGGGTGAAGTGACTACCACCTTCATCAAAGAGCACCCGGAAATTCTGCGCTACACGGATCTGGAGCCTGAAAGCGAACGGCTCGCCAAGCTCGTCGCGGAAATTTCTGCGCGCGGCTTCAACCCCTACGTTTCGCTCGGCGAATACCGCTCGAAGACCACGCCCAAACTGGCTCACTTTCATCCCTTCTCGCCCGAGCTCTCTGAAGCGGCGCGAAGCCGCCCCTCGCCCTATCCGCAGGGAGACCGAGAAGACCTCCTCGCCTTCATCCGCGACACGGGCCGCATCCACTTTACGGACACGACCACGCGCGACATGACCCAGTCCAACCACGGCAACCGCATGCGTCTGGCTGAGGACCGCCTGATAGGCCCCTATCTGGACAGCGCTGGGCTCTTTTCCATTGAGAACGGCGGCGGGGCGCACTTTCATGTGGCGATGCTCGCCAACATGACCTATCCCTTCGAGGAAGCCCGCGAGTGGAATGCTTTTGCGCCGAAGACTTTAAAGCAGCTCCTCGTGCGCTCGACCAATGTGCTGGGCTACACCCCGCAGCCGCGCAATCTCATGCAGCTCACCGGCGAAATGATCTGCGAGCACTACGACGTCGTGCGGTGCTTTGACTTCCTCAATGAAGCCGACAATATGGCGCCGATTGCCGAAGTGGTCCTCAGCCGTCCCGATAAGCTCTTTGAGCCCGCCATTGCGCTTTCGCGCGCGCCGTGGTTTGACGTCAACTACTGCCTGCAGTCCGCCGAAGCCGTGGTCGACATGACCGCAAAGATCATGGGCGTGCCCGAACAGACCGCTGTCCGCCGCATCACGCTCGGCCTCAAAGATATGGCGGGCGTCTGTTCGCCCGCCTTCATGACAGCCTTGGTGACGGCGCTCAAAAAACGCTGGCCCGAACTCGTTCTTCACTACCACCGTCATGCCGTCGACGGTCTCTTCCTGCCGGCCTGTGCCGCCGCGGCCGCTGCGGGCTGCGAAATTCTTGACGCCGGCCTGGGTACCTCGGTACGCAGCTACGGTCAGGGCGACCTCTTGTCGCTCGCCGCCTATCTTGAAGACGAACTCGGCATGAAGACGCTCTTAGACCGCGAGGCCGTGGCCAAAGCCAACTTTGCCGCCAAGCAGGTGATGCCATGGTTTGACCGCTACTGCTCGCCCTTTTTCCAGGGCGTCGACTATGACGTCACGCGCTACCAAATGCCCGGCGGAGCCACCTCTTCTTCGCAGGAAGGCGCTGTCAAGCAGGGCTACATTCAGCTGCTGCCCTTCATGCTTGAATTCCTTGAGTGCTCACGCCGCATCGTGCGCTACCACGACGTCACGCCGGGCTCGCAAATCACCTGGAACACCGCTTTCCTGGCCGTTACCGGCGCCTGGAAGCGCGGCGGAATGCCTGAAGTGGAGCGGCTCCTCAACGCCGTGCGTACGGCGGGGAGCAAGCGCACGAACCTCACTCAGGCCGAGCGCGACGAACGCCTCATCATCTACATGGACTGCAACGAAGCGTTCCGCAATCTGCTGCTAGGCAAATTCGGCCGGCTTCCGCTCGGCTTCCCCGAGGATTGGGTCTATGAAAGCGCCTTCGGGGCAAAGTGGCGCGAAGCCCTGCGCGACCGCCGTGCGGAGTCGCCGCTCCTCACGCTCGCGCCCGCCGACCTTGCCGGCGAGCGCGTGAAGCTCGAAAGTCTGATCAAACGTCCGGCCACCGAAGAAGAATTCGTGATGTACATGAATCATCCGGCCGACGCGCTCAAGACCATCGAATTCCGCCGCCGTTTCGGCGACCCCAACGCGCTGCCGCTCGACGTGTGGTTTGAGGGGCTCCGCTCGGGTGAAACGCTCAACTTTTCGAGCTCAGACGGCAAACCCCACCAGATGCACATTTTGTCGATTGATCCGGTGACCGAAGAGGGTTTCTCCACGGTGCGCTATGTGCTCGACAGCGAAATCCTCACCTGTGCCGTGAAGGTAAAGGAAGGCACGGGACCGAAGTCGACCGTGCTGCGCGCAGAACCCGGCAACGTTTATCAGGTAGCCAGCCCGCGCAAGGCCGACCTTTGGATCGTTCACGTGGCCGAAGGCGACATTGTCAAAGCCGGTCAGGAGCTTTTCAATGTCTCGATCATGAAGCAGGAAAAGGCTGTCTGCGCAGCCGTCGACGGGATCGTCAAGCGCGTGCTTAAGCGCGCCGACTTCGCTCAGACCCGCCGCATGGTCCCGGTAGAGGAAGGCGAACTGATTGTCGAACTCGCCCCGGTGCCTAAGCGCTGCACGGCCTGCGGCACACCCGCGGTCTCGCGCGATTCGCTCTTCTGTTCAGTATGCGGCGCCAGACTGCCTGATGAGCCTGAGGCGAAATAAAGTCACATTGACTTAATAAGCTTCTAACAAGAACGGCCCGCCGCATTTCGATGCTGACGGGCCGATTGTTATCCGAATGCGCTGAAGGTTATTTCTTCAAAGCCGCCAAAGCTGCAAAGGGATTGGGGCGCTTCTCTTCCTGAGGTTCTTCCTCGTCGCTCCATTCGCGCTTTTCTTCGCAGGCATCATGCACGACCATGCGCGGCAGCGCCAGAATGGCTTCTTCTTCAACCCACTTTTCGAGGTCGAAGCTGCGCGATCCTACGAGCACGTCTTCGTCCTCTTCGTCATCCTCAATCGGAAGGGCATTGGCTTCTGCTTCCGTTCTTACCAAACGAAAGACTGCTCCGGAAGCAATGTGCACGGACATGGGCTTCAAGCATCGGGCGCAGGAAATGTCCACGTCGCCTTCCATATCGAGATCCACGGCAGGAAGTCCGCGGCGTTCGCCGAGCCCCGTCGCGACGAATCGGAGCGTGCCGTTTTCCGTGGCGGTGAAGCCGAGCAAATTGGGAAGATCCTTCACGGCAACTTCGCCTTCAATCGTCTCACCTCGGCGGGCGAGCTCAAAGATGTTAATGAACTGCGGCATGGCTCAATAGCTCCTCAACAAAAGTCTGCCTTCGCACAGCGAACTCCCCATCGAGCCTTGGTATGTATATGGCTCTTTGGTTCGAGCGGCACCAAGTCTAGCCTATCCGCATCGAACCGCTCTTTAAATGCAGTGTCTATAGAGGCTTGCGACTACAATCCACTGCACTATGAAGTCTCTCCTTATTCTTGCCTCAAGCTCCCGCTACCGGCGCGAGCTCCTGGATCGACTGTGTCTGCCCTATGAATCCATTTCTCCGGATGTGGATGAAAGCGCTCAGCCCGGCGAAACGCCGCGGGAAACAGCCCTCCGCTTGGCCGAACTCAAAGCGCGCGCCGTCTGGAACCAGCATCCGGGATCCGTTGTCATCGGCTCTGATCAAACGGCCGACCTGCACGGCGTGCGGCTTGGCAAACCTTATACCCGCGAAAATGCGGTGAAGCAGCTCAGCGCCATGCAGGGTGAAGAGACCGTCTTTGCGACGGCACTATGCGTCATCGACGCCCAAGGGCATGCTCACACTGCCGAAAGCCTCACACGGGTGCGCATGCGTCCTTTGAGCCAAAGTGCAATTGAAGCCTATATCGACCGCGAAAAACCTTTTGACTGCGCGGGTTCGGCGAAAATTGAATCGCTCGGCATTGCACTGATGTCTGCCGTATCCTCAGACGATCCCACCGCACTGATTGGGCTTCCGCTGATGAAGCTCACGACACTGCTTAAAGAGGCCGGCGTTGAGGTGCTTCCCGGCCTATAAACGCAGTCATTGCCCGAAACTTTCATTCTGCCCGCTCGTTTTTTCCGTTTTTCTAAGGACGCCGTGATGTCTGGTCAGCTCTATCTTCTGCCGTGCCCCATCAGCGAAGCACCTGCGCTGGATGCGCTTCCGGCGTCGACCGTTGAAGCGGCCCGCCGCATTGATCACTTTCTCGTTGAAGCGGCGCGAACGGCCCGTGCAACGCTTAAAGCCATGGGTCATCCCAAACCCATTGCTGAACTGGACATTGTTGAAATTGGCCATGATCCGGCCCCCGAATTGATCAGTGAATGGCTCCAGCCGGTGCTTGACGGCGCCGATGCGGCCGTTCTTTCCGAATCCGGCTGCCCCGGCGTTGCCGATCCCGGTGCGCAGATTGCCGCACGGGCCCATGAATTGGGCATTCGCGTCGTACCGCTCACCGGCCCCAGTTCGATTCTCTTGACGCTCATGGCTTCGGGGCTCGACGGTCAGCGCTTCCGTTTCTCGGGCTACTTGCCTAAGCACGATGCCGAACGGCGCGCTGCCATTCTGGCTGCCGAAAAAGCGAGCCGCGCAAGCGAAACACAGCTCTTTATCGAAACACCGTACCGCAACACTGCGCTCCTCGATGCGCTACTTGAAACACTGGCGCCCGACACACGGCTCACGGTAGCGATTGACGTCACGGGACAAAACGAATCCATCCGCACATTAACGGCTGCTGCCTGGAAGACGATTCCTAAAGCAAAGCGCACGCTGCCTAAGCTCCCGACTGTATTTGCTTTCCTCGCTAAACCAGGAAACAGAGCACCTCGGTATGCACCGGAATGTGCCGGCGGAAAGCGTGCCCATACCGCACCGTCCTCCAAACCTGCGGTCCTCAACAATCGGCCAAAGCAAGCTAATAAAACGCACCGGCCTGAAGGATCGCCCGTCAAGACACCCAAAGGAGGTCGTTGATGGACGCCATCATCGAATACGCATCAACGCCCGAAGGCATGCTCATCGTTGTCGGTGTTGCCTTCATCGGCATCGTTTTGCTCCTCACGGCGCTCATTTTCTGGATTGGATCGCTCCTGCGCCGCCGCGGTGTCAAGATCGATCAGACGCCGGATACGGACGACGAGACCACTGACAGCTCTCCTGCAGCGGACGAGTCCGCCTCTCAAGATCCGCTGGCTGCATTTGATCGTGAAGCCGCAGAACAATCTGCCCGAGCCGCATCCAAAGCCCCTATTGCGCTCGCCCGTCTGCGGGCTGCCGGTCCTGACATTACTGCTGCGGCCGAACCCAAGCTGCCGGAACCCGTTTTGGAACAAAACCCGTCTGTTCAGTCTGCTGCAGCTCCGGAATCCGCCCCCGCCGTCTCGGCTTATGCCGCAGATGTGCAGCCGCCGATGCCTGCAGCTGCCGCACCGGCTTTTTGGGAATCCCCGGCAAAACTGCAGCCGAAGGCGCCCGATCCGCTCGCCGGCACTCGGTTTCTTCTCACGCTTCCCTTTGAACGCCGATCGGGCTTATCCATGGCTCATGCCGACCTCTGCGGGATTGGCGTAGAGGCGGTCTTTTTTGATCCGGAACCGGTTTCCCGTTTGGATGAAGACGCAGTGAGACTGGTGCCGTTTCTTCCGGCTAACGCGGCGAAGCTTCTTCTGACGGAATCGGACCGCGAAACGTTCAAAGCCGGCGCACTCTGCGCGCAGCCTGATGCTGTGCTGGAACTCCCGGCCGGTCTCATTGCACTGGAATACAAATCTAAAGGCGGGCGCTTTGACGATCCGCTTCGCTGGGCTGAAACCATGCGCACCAAAGACCTGATCCAGACGGTGCTCGCCGCCGCAGCGCTTTCCGTCGCTGCGGGCCGCCCCGCTGCCCCGGTGCTTCGGACGACCAATGCCGTTTTCTTCCTGCGCCCGACCAACGAACTCAAAAATCTGCTTTCGGCTCATGTCCAGGAAGCCGAGAGCTTTCTGCTCTCCACGAGTGAAGGTGCGGGACGACCAGGCATCAGCGCATCAGACTATGCTGCACTGATGATCCCGGCGCTCGAAAAGCTTTATCCGCGGGAACCAAGTTCCGGATCCGAAGCTGGTGAAGCTGCGCATCAGGAAATGCTGAGAGCGCGATAAGCGACATTCTCGAAATATTTCTCGCACGAGCATATTTATGATGTTTTTTTAAATACGCATCTTCATTCGGCCGCCCTGCAATCAGCAGCTCACTGAGGCGCATCAATCCATCAAATTGGATCCGCACACTGCTTTTGTCAATCAAGTCGAACATTCAAATAGCCGAACATTCAAATTAAAGGTGTAGCAGTCACCGGGATGATAAGAAACGGTGATTAAAAGTGTTTTTCCACGGGCTGAAACATGACGGCTGCGAATCCTTAAGCAAGGTGTTCCTTCGGATTCATTGAGATTAGCTGCCGCTTCCGAGTCAAGCCACTTCTGAACCCAAGATTGGTCACTCCAGATCCGACGCATTTCATCAGTGGATAACATGCAGCCGTGAATTTGAGAATCGATGGCAGTTGACGGCATAGTGAAAATCTCCCTTCATGCATTAAAGAATCAACTTTTGTTTGTACTTCCTGTTTAAGCAAGAACAAGCTTTAAGGTGAAGCGATTTTTCACGACAAGGCCCATCAGCGTGACCAAATCGAACTTATGTCTTGCATGAAGTCACATTGCAGTACCTCATGCCAACCCACTTATGTTTGAAATTTCAATGTTCAAGCATTTTAAGCAAGAGCCACTATTAAGTGCATTTAAAAACTTTACAACTTAAGTGGCTCTTTTTATCTCAACCTATTATTCAATAGGCAAAACATACTGTTCTCGATGGATTTTTCTTCAATCTGATCATGGAACTTTGAAATTGAACTGATGACATTGGTCGCAATAGTTCTCTGTTGGTCCGTGCTGCAGATGGCAGTTTGTGCAGTCTAATTGGTCCTGATAATGCGGCGAAAAGTGAGGATTCGTCGGTTTTACAGTTTCCGTCTTTGCAACAAGCTTTTTGAGATCATGACATTGCGTACAGGTCTCAATTGTGGGCATTTTCGGATTTGTAGCATCCGAACCATGACAAGCCGAGCACTTTACGCCTGCCGCTGCATGCCGATCGGCACCAAAGTGCTCGGCACTTGCAGCCGTACCGCAGAACGTGAGGATGGAGAATAAAACGAGAAGCAAGGGGGAAACGCGTCTCATGGTGGGTCTCCTTAAGAAATGACGGAACGATCAGATCTGACCGTTCCGTCGCGAATGCAAGTTTCTCAGCGAACGTTAACCTTTGACGACTTCAGCGCCGATGATGTAGCCCGCCGTGAAGCAGCGTCCCATACCGTGTTGTGTTGCACCGCCAGCAGATTCGCCACCACAGTAAAGACCGGGGATCACTTTGCCTGCCATATCGACAACTTGGTTCTTACCGTTAACACGCAGGCCCGCATACGTATCATGTGTGCAGACAGTGCACCATGCAGCATAGAACGGTCCTTGCTCGATCTTGTAACGAGGCTTCGGTTTGTCAAAGTCCTCATCAACTCCCTTCTCAACAAAAGCGTTGTAGCGTGCGACCGTTTCCGCTAAACGACCCTTAGGCAGTTTGAATTTCTGATAAGGATTTTGAGTCAGTTTTTCCTGAAGTTCGTCGAGCGTATCAGCCTTAAAGAAGTAGCCTTCTTCACCTGAGTTTTCGTCGATTTTCCACTGCTCACGCTTAATAGCTGCACTATCAAAGATCGCCCACTGCGGACCCGCTTCCCAATCCGGTCCCTGAGAACCTTCATTGATGGCACAAGCCGCATCGATGTAGTTCCTAAACTGCGGCTTGATCTTCGAAGAGTTGCGCCAGTCTCCGTGAACGTATCCGCCGGATTTATCGAAGAACCCAAAGCAAGTGCCGTTCGGATAAGCTGGCTTGGTTTCATCATAGAAACGCTTGCCGGCCTGATTGACAGCAATGCAGTCCTGCCAATTGCCGACAAAGAGTCCTGTTGCTTTAACCTTTCCCCAGATCGGGCTCTGCGGCTTCCAGGCAACGTAGCTCGTACGCGAGCCGACAAAAGCGCCGCGTCGCAGTGCGCCATTGCGGTTCATTGCCTGATTGCAGCATCCCCAGAGTGCGGCGCCAATCGCCATTGCAGCCAATTCACCAGAACCATCCTGCGGGGACCACTCGCCGCCGCCCAACTGGAATTCTGAGGTAAGGCGGGGATCAAACATTCGACGGAATTCAACGTTGCCTGTATTGCCCCCAGTAGCAATCACAATACCTTTGCGAGCCTTAACGGTGACGGACGGTTCATGGAAGTCAATATTGCCGTCCGTCTTCCAACTCACAAGAGGTTTTGTCTGGCCTGGCAGAATGGTTGGGGTGTAATGCGCTTCGATACCGAGGACCCGACCTTCAAGCGGCTGTTCGCGGAAGATCCGATCCATGTGATAGTTAAAGAGAAAGCGGATGTTCTTCCGCTTGCGTGCAGACTCATCGAGCGGCCGCATCACGGAGGTGCCGTTAGTGCCAGTAGGTGAAGGACCGCCCACGCCGTTCTTCCACTTGACGTGATGAGAGCGCAGTGCCGTTACGCCACTGGCGTGGTTTGCCTGGAAATTGTCTGGAGCCTCATCTTCAAAGGGCAGTCCATTTGCAGCGAGGAAGTCATACACGGCAGGACCGTTGTATGCGAGAGCATGCTGTACGGCACGGTCTGCGAAGCGATAGTCGGGCATGCCATCGACTTCTGTGACCGACCAGTCAGTCAAATCTTGAAAATATGTTTCCGGATCATCCTGAATACCGTACTTCTTCTGTAAAGCCGTTCCTCCGCCCAATGCAATAGAGCCAGCCGAGAGAATGGCATGACCGCCGACATCATAATTTGTATCGACGACAAGTACATCTGCACCGAAATCCGCCGCACGAATAGCGGCTGCCATACCGCAGGCACCTGCACCGATCACGACGACATCGGCCTCAAAATCCCACTTCGTCGGAAGCGGCGCGCAGCTGTTTGGGACGCCTTGGGCAACAGCGTTGGGAATGAGCAGGTTTGCTCCGGCCATAAGTGCGGTGGAGCCGAACAGTGTACGGCGAGAAATCCCTTTCTTGCTCATGGTGCATCTCCTTTGATCGTGGATCCTGACTCTCGAAGATCGACATTGACCTTCCAAAGGATCCGTGCGGTCAGAATAGAAAAAATAGTTCTTTCGACCTACGTACGTAGGTTGAGAAGAACCAAAGCAAAAGCATGAGCCGCGGGTTTATACCTAGAGCGTCCGGTTCTGATCCTCAATTTCGGAAAGCACAAGTGCTGCTTGTGCAGGCGTTTGAATCTGGAGTTTTTTAAGTCCAGATGCCCGATGGACTTCGACGGTCCGCTGACTAATATCGAGTTCAATGGCAATCTGTCGGCTCATGAGCCCTTTGGCTACGAGTTTGACGACTTCTCTCTCCCGATCAGTCAAAGAAGCCCATCGATCCGACCAAAAAGGACTTCCCACAAGACCTTCTCTTCGTTTGCGATCTATCTTCAGTGCATTGACGACACCGGCAAAAAGTTTTTCGGCAGCAACAGGCTTCACGAGATAGTCAACTGCCCCTTTCTTCATAGCGGTGACAGCGGATTCAATATCACCGAAGGCAGTCATAAATAAAACGGGATGAGGATAATTGCGATTGAGCAGTTCATCAAAAAGCTCCGTCCCCATCATATCGGGCATACGGATGTCACTCAGCAGGCACCCCGGGCGGCTTGGGATATCGTCCACAAGAAATTCGGCGGCAGAAGAATAAGCGACCGTTGAGTAGCCTTCGCACTTCAGCATGAAATCAACTGCTTCCAGCGCTTGTGCATCGTCATCAATAATTCGGATCAAGGGAGGCTGAAGGGGCTTCTTCATAATTGGAGCTCTTGTTGTTCAGATGGTGAAACGGGAAGGTGCACCCTGCACAAAAGTCCGCCCGTTGGAATCCGCTTAAAAGCGATCGTTCCGCCGCAACGCGCAACGAGTCCTTGAACAATCGGCAGCCCAAGACCTAGACCGCTTTTTTTAGTTGATGACAGTGGGGCATTGAGGCGTTTCAAGTCATCTTCGGAAAGTTTGGGGCCGTTGTCCGCTATTTCAACGATAACGTCCTCACCGGATGTGGTAATGGCTGCGGAGACTATTGGTGCTTTTGCAGCAACCGCCGCCTCACAGGCATTCTTGATAAGGTTAAGGAAGATAAGACGCAGCTCCAGCTCATCGGCATGAATCTGCACGGCACCTTTAGGTGCATGAAAACGCGCCACCACGTCATGCTTCCGCGTCTCCCTGAGAAGGATTCCCTCCAGAGCAGCTGAAGCGTTCAGCCATTGACGTTCGCCTGCATGCCCTTTAGCGTAGCTGCGTACCCGGTCAACAATGCGGCCGATTTCGTGCACCTCGGATTCAATCTTCTCCAGACCTCGCCTCATCAGATCGGGGGAGCCACTGCCTGAATCAAGTGATCGAAGTAATCCGTGGCTGAAGCAGGATACAGAGTGCAGCGGCTGCTTAATCTCGTGCGCAAAAATATTAGAAACCTGCCCCGCAATTGCCGCCCGCTGAAATTGCTCAAGTCGGGCTTCTGCTTCCTGCGTTTGGGCCTTAAGTGCTTCCTCTCGCAAAAAGGCATCCTTGAGTTCTCGAGTTCTGCGCTCGACAAGAATTTCAGTTCTGCGGACATGGATTAAGAGTCCGACAACCAGCAGCAGTCCCGCAAAAATATAGAGCCGATACTCCTCCCAAAAGCGTGAGAGCGTCCAGCCCCGCAGAAACGCATAAGGACCTATGCGCAGATCCTTCATTAAACGATCCGTCGCACTGAAGTCAGGCGCCAAGGACCAGAACATTCCGCTTGATGTCGGCGGCATCTGCAAAAGGATTTCAAACATACGCCGCAACTCTGGCGCCGTTAATGAAGGGACTGATGAGATGGTCCAATTCGGATAAAGCTCAGTTGACCGGCTGCAGGCAAATTTCGAGTCGGAATAAGGTTCCACGACTTTCAGCGGAAGAAGCACTCCTTTATGCGTCGTAAGATCTTCTAAAAAACAGGTGCGCACAACGCCTGCATCAGCTCGTCCATCAATCACTTCCTGAACAACGTGTTGCATAGCAAGCTTCGAGCTGCTTCCTACAAACGTAACCGCAGAGAAAAATTTCTCCGGATCGTAGTTGCGTTTGAAGATTTCCCCCATCGCAGCCTGATACCCTGTGAAATCATCTAATGATGTCGCCGCGAGTTTTCGACCTTGAAGATCGGCAATCTTCTGCACATTTTCATTGTCCGAACGAACAAAAATGACGGAACCCTGACTGCTCGCTGGGTTGGGATGCCGTTTGGAAACGGCTGTAAGAAACGGCCGTGCTCCTTCACTGCGCAGTCGAGCTGCGGCACCAGCTTCTGTCAGCACAATATCGATCTCGCGGTTTTGCACGGCCTTTTCAAGCGATGTGACATCGTAATAACGAAATGTGGCGCCATCAGGCCAATGTTTCTCTACCCATTTGTAGGTCTCCGTGATAAACGGCAAACACGGATCCGGTTTGGGCATCTCTGCAGCCGCAAAGCGAAGCGGGGCCGACTCGCTCGCAAAGCTAATAGCACAGAGGAATAGGATGAGAAGTACGTTGGCATACCGCATGGGAGAGCCTCTATGAAGAGCTTCATCCATTCTTGCGCAAAAAGCGTTAGCCAAGATAGCTTTTTATCGTTGACTTTTGAGTTTTATGCCCTCTTTTCTGGTAAGCATGAGATCACGACAGACACTTTCGGATCCGCTCTTAACAGCATCCATCCGCAAAGACCGGATCTTCTTTTTCTTTGTGTAAACCTTCTCCCTTTTCCTCTGATTCATTCAGAGAATACTGCTATATACACAACAAATAGGACATCCTTCATTCACGATTTCGCTTTATTCAATTTTCGCTTATAAAAATACTCACAATAATTTGTTTGCACAAACGTATATAAACCCAGCGACTCTGTTTTCATGACAAGTGCTCACGATGTCTTGTCATAAACCCGATATTGGCAGGCCAGATGCTTGGAAAGCATGCTTATATGTCCATTCCTTGCATCCGTGCCTCGACGGTTTGATCTCTGCGGGCTAAGCTTGAAGGACTTGTGCTTTCTTTCCGTGGAGTCCGCGCATGCGTTGCTTCAAGCCCTTGAATTCTTCTCCTTCGCTTCTCGTCTGTGCCCTCGCCGGCGCCTTTGCCTGCGCGGCATCGGCCGCTCCGGCAGCCAATGACGTACAAAGCATTTGGCTTGCTCCAACAGGGACTTCACCCATAAGCGCCAAAGCGCCGCTTCGCATTGAGATTTCCCCAGCGGAAAGTCAATGCCGTGCCGCCTACGGGGACGAATGGTATGAACGGTGTCAGCTGACGCTCGGGAAACCCGGAACTCGAGTTCAAGGCGTGCAGCTCACGCCGGAAACGGCAGGGGAATGGCGATGGGCGTCGCCAAGCACTATTGTCTTCACGCCGAAAGAGGCCTGGCAGCCCGGGAAGCGCTTCCGCACCTCCCTCATTGGTCTGCCAATGCCGCTTCGTGCCTCACTGACGACCAATTTCCTCACGGTGGAAACACCTCCGCTCACAGCCGTGACCTCCCGTGCTCAAGTTTGGATCGACCCGCTTGAGCAGAAAAACCGTGCTCTGTCCTTTGAGTTTGATTTCACCACTTCCGTTTCCGCGGCAGTCAAGACCCGCATTGAGCAGAACTTCACGCTTGATTTTGATGCAAAATCCGGCTTGAAGCTCGGCAAGCCTAGCTTTGTCTGGGGAGACAATTCAGAGAGCCTTTACGTTAAGGTGCCGGTGATTGAACTCGCCGACAGTCCGGTCGTTGCTTCCGCCTTGGTCAAAGGCGCTGCTGGGCGGGCAAAGCTTCAGGACGGCCGCTTTACCGTTCCCAAAGGATTTGAAGCAGCCAAAGCTTCTGTAACGGTTCCCGGGCTTTCCACGCTCTTCCAAATTACGGAAGCTTCCATTCTGCCGGTGAAGGACGACGGGCTCAACGCCGAGTATGAAATCACTATCGCCTCGTCTTTGGCGCTTGACCCAACAGAGCTCGTTAAGCGCATCCGAGTGCTGACGCTGCCGAAAAAACTCGATTCGACGGCTGCCTCCGACACTGTCTGGACCGCTGCGCCGCTAATCGATGATGAAGTTTTAAAGCGAGCCTCCGCGCTTGAAGTTCGCCCTGATCTGGAATGGAGCACCACCGGGCGAGTAAAGCTGCGCCTGAAAGCGACGCCGGGCGACTACATCTATCTTGAGCTTCCCAAGGGCTTTGGCCCTGCCGGCATGCCGGGGCTGGAGGACGGCTGGAAGAGCGGACTGCTCCTGCCGCAGCCCTCCGCAGAAATCACGTTCCTGCAGCCCGGAAACATGCTCACGCTGGCGGGTTCCTGGGAACTCTCCCTCTTTACAGCCGGCATCGACAAGCTCAATTGGCGCATTGCCCGTGTACGCAATGAATTCCTTTCACTCGCCGCCGACGGCTGGAATGTGATGAAGTCGATTGCGCCTGACAGCTGGGTCACGGCTTCTTCGGGGAGCACTGAGCTCGGCGAAGTCAATCCCAAGCGTCCGGGCGAAGCGCGCTTCACAGCGCTTGACCTCTCTGAAGCCGTCATGGGAAGCGGGCCCGGGCTCTATCAAATTGAGCTCACCGGCACACGCATGAAGGACGGGAAGCCCGAAACCGTCGCCAATGCCTCTAAACGCATTCTCATCACCAATATCGCAATGATCGCCAAGACCTCGGCGAGCGGCGCACTGGATCTCTTTGCAGCGAATTTCGCTGACGGGAAGCCCGCAGCCGGTCTTAAAGCCATTCTTTTGGCAGAAAACGGCACCGTGCTGGAAACCACGGAAACCGATGCGGACGGACGTGCTCACTTCAAATCGACCCGCGGCTGGGAGCGTGAAAAGAAGCCTGCCGCCGCCGCACTTCGCTCCAAGGGTACCGACCTCGCATGGCTTTCGCTCAAGGACGGCTCCAACGTTGCAGAAACGCTTCGCTGGGATGTCGGCGGCCGTTATACGGGCGGCACGGGGCTTTCGGCTTTCAGCTTCGCCGACCGCGGCATCTTCCGCACGGGCGAAACCGTGCATTTCGGCTTCGGCGTACGCAAACTTGATTTTGACCGTCTTCCGGAAGGCACTCCCATTGAACTCAAGCTCACGAATGATGCCGGCCGAGTACTCGAGAAGCGCACGGTAAAACTTAATGACGAAGGACTGGGTTCCTTTGACTGGAAGATTCCCGACGGAACGCTTCCGGGCACGCTTCGTCTGGATCTTTTCGCGGGCGGCGAAGAACGCTCCGCGCTCTCCACTACGAGCGTCTTTGTGGGCGACTTCTCCCCCGAAACGCTTTCACTCTCAGCTGAGCTCCCGGCTGAAGAAGCCAAAGCCGGCTGGGTCAAGCCAAACGATCTGCCGATTTCAGCAACGCTGACGAGCCTCTTTGGCGCGGGCGCTCAAGGTCGGCGCGTAACCGGCACGGCAGAAGTAACGCCCGTCTCTGAAGTCAAATTGCCCGGATGGGACGGGTGGCTCTTCCCATCTCCCGGCGCAGCGCCTTGGAAGGCGCTGCCGACAAGCCGGACCTTGGACATTGAAGCGGCCGTTACGCCCGGCTCCGGTTCAATTGATGCGATGGTTCCGCTTTCGCTTTTAGAGCTAAACGGCTTTGCCGACGTGGATCTCACGCTTACCGGTACTGAAGCCGAAGGGGCCGGCGCTGTTGAACGGCATCTCTCTTTCATTGCTTCGCCAAACGACATCGCCGTGGGCTGGCGGATCGAAGAAACGCCGCAGCCCTCATGGTTCCTTTTGACGGGTGAGCCGGCCTCCATGGCTTTGGCCGTAATTGACCGCAATCTCAAGCCCAAAGCTGGCACGCGGCTCAAAGTCACGATCGAAAAAAGCCGCTGGATCACTACCCTGAGTGAAGACAGCTCGGGACGCTTTACCTATTCGGACGATGAAGCTCCGGAAGTTCGGCAAACAATGGACGTCACCACGGATGATCAGGGCATTGCTCGGATCAAACTGCTCACGGGCGAGCCCGGCAATTGGCTTGTTCGTGCGGCCGATGAGTCCGGCAAAGAACTCCTCGTGATTCCTTACGGCACTGCCGGCGGCCGATTGGCTGATTTTGCCGACGGCATGCTGCCGACGGCAGAGCTTCGCGCCAAACTCGAAAAAACGAATCTCAATGCCGGCGACACCGTGCGTGTCTCGCTGCTCTCCCCGGTATCGGGTTTTGCGCTGGCGAGCTTTGAGTCGGCAGAAGTGATTTCCACCAAGTGGGTGAGCGTCAATGCTGGCGAAAACCTGCTCGAGCTTGAAGCCCCTGCCGATTTCACCGGGCGGGCATGGCTGCGGCTCTCTGTCGTGCGCGGCCAGACAGACGCCAAGAAGTTCCTGAAGGGTTTTGCGGAAACCGCCGTTCCCATTGAGCTTAATGCCTCCGCGAAGACCCTTCCCGTCACCATCAAGGCGCCCGAAAAGGTCGAAAATGCTCACCGGATACCCATTCAGGTTTCCGCTGCTGCCAAAGCGAAAGTTTTCCTCTTTGCGGCCGATGACGGACTGCTTTCGCTCACCAACTGGCAGACCCCCGACCCGATTAAGACGATGCTGCTCGATCGAGCGCTCGAAGTCGACACCCGTGAGACGCTTTCACTCCTCATGCCCGACGCCGGATCGCTGAAGGACCTCATCAAAGCCCCTGTGGGCGGCGACTTCATGGCGAGCGCCAAAGCCGCTGCGGGCTTCGGAAGCCCCTTCAAGCGCTCTTTCGGACCGTCAACGGTTTGGTGGGGCGGACTGGTTGAAGTGGGGCCTGACGCTCAAACCTTTACTGTCGAACTGCCCGAAGGCTATGCCGGCCGAGTGCGCGTAAGCGCCGTGGGGGCGGCCGAAGCTTCTGCAGGTTCTGCTCAGGCGACTATTGTCGCTGCGCCCCCGCTTGCGCTCTCTCCCGCTCTTCCCGGGGTCTTGTCGCTCGGCGACATCTTCCGTGCGGGTGCGGTCGTCACACCGAACATGCCCGCAGAATCCGCGAGCTTAACGATCACGCCGCCTGCGGCATTTGCTGCTGAGCCCGAAGTGCTTCCGCTTAACTTCCCGGCTGTCGGCGGCATATCGGCCTCGGCTCAGTTCACTGTTCCCAATCAGCCCAGTGCGCTCGGCGAACACCCATTTATCCTCAAGGCTGACGCCCGCGCAAAAGAGAATGGAGTGACGCTTTCCGCCCAGCGCAGCGAATCCATTGTCGTGCGGCCCGCATCGCTGCTAGAGACAAGGCTCTACGCAGGCCGAGCTGAGCATTCAGCGGATAAGTCGGCATACGAAGTACCGACGGTGCTCTACCCGATCAATGACCGCACCCGCTTCATTGCGGCGTCCACTCCCGCTGCGCTCGCTCCCGAACTTGGCCGCCCCTTCCAGACGTCTGACAACGACTTCGGAGCGGTACTTCCCCGGCTGGCTGCATCGCTGCCGGAAGTGCTGCTTACGCTCAACACGGACGCCGCACGCCTTTTGCCGCAGTCGGTTTTGACAACGGACGACTCGGCCGCCAAGAAGGCTGCTCAAGATGCTGCCCAACGCCGCGAAAAGGTTTATGCCGCGGTGCAGAGCTCCCTCACTCGCGAAGGCCTGAAAGCGATGCCTTGGAGCGAATTCGATCCCTTCCTCAGCGCCTTAGTGCTCGACTATCTGGTCGACGCGCTTCGGCTCGACTCGAGCGCGCTCGAACCGCTGCAGCTTCTGCGGAGCCGCTTGGTTCGTTCAGTCAATCTGGATCCTCAGACGATTGATGACGCCCGCACGAGCGCCTACACGCTCTGGGTGCTCACCCGTGAGGGCACCATGACCACCGCGCAGCTCGAAGCCCTGCGCGCCTCCATGACGTCGCGCTTTGAAGGCTGGGAGCGTGATGCTGCCGCCTCGTTCCTGGCTGCCGCCTATTCACGGCTGCGTCTTCGTGACGAGGCTCGTTCACTCGTGAAGACTACGCCGTCGACGGCGCGTGCCGCTGGTGCCTGGACGCCGGAAACGGCTGCCGCCTTGGCTGCCTCGGCGCTCTCCGAAGCCGGCTTGGGGCAGGAACCCGCCGCACGGTTCTTGGTGAGCATGGCCGGTGAAGATCTGGCCCGCACCTTTGCCGCCGGCATTGTTTCACCGCTCTATGCCGCTGCGGCCGCTCGCGCTGCGCTCACGCCCGAAGTGGGCGGTCTCACGGCCGGCGAATCGGCCGCATCCCCCGATTTGGTCTGCACTCGACGTGCCGACGGGTTCCCTGCCGACCAGGATCGTCTGGTGCTGGGCGCCTGGGGCGCGCTCCTCGATGCCCCCGGCTGTCTGGCTGCCGAAGCATCGGGGCTCCCGGCCTCGCCCTATGTTTGGTGGCAAGTCGAGCAAACGGGCTACATCGTGCCCGATGACACGCGGCCGGCCGACCGTTCCGCGCTTGAAGTCGAACGCACGTACCTTGGCGCCGACGGCAAAGCCAAGACCGAATTCAGCGCCGGCGAACGCGTGACGGTCCGCGTCAGAGTGAAGAGCTTTGCGGGCGAAAGCGCCGTACGCGATGCCGTTGTCACCGACCTCCTGCCGGGCGGCTTTGTCTGGGCCATGCCTGCGGGGGCGTGCCCCGAAGGCGCACTTGAATGCCGCCGTGCCGAAGACCGTGTGCAGTGGGCCGTGCCGGCGCTCACCAACTGGGAGCCGCTCACGTTCACCTACACCGTGCGGGCAGCCTACCCGGGCGTTTATCGAGCGGGCTCCGCCGCAACAGAGTCCTTGAGCAACCCTGCGCTGGCAGCTCAGAGCCGCAGCGCCAAGATCCGCATCACGGCGCCTGAAGAGCCTTCCGGCACGAACGCTCCTCAGCCGACCACTTCCCCAACGCCTGCGAGCGCAGTCCAATGACCGACGACCTTTCACACAAACCCGTCGATGCCAGCAGAGAGCCACCAGCGGCCGGCGCAGCGAATACTGCGCCGGCTGAAGAGCCTGCCGCAGCGTCGCCGCAGTTTTCTGCCCCCGCAGAATCCGCCAAAAGCGAAGAGGCGACGGCGTCCTCGTCTTCTCCCCAGCCCATCGAAATCGGCCGCAGCCCTGCCGTTGTTTTTTTGCGCCGCACGGCCTATGTCCTGCTTTCTGCGGCGATCATGACCGTGGGTTTATACGGCGGGTACGCCGTTCTCAAAAATCGAGCGGCCTCGGAAGCTGCGCCGCCGCTCCTCGAAGGCATTCCATTTTCGAGCGTGCTTTATTCCCGAGAAAACGTTCTCCTTCGCATCGTACCGGCCGCTGACGGTATTTTCCGCGTTAAAACGCCCCTCGAATCGATCGACCCCAAACTGGTTGAAGCCACCATCGCCTATGAGGACCGGAACTTTTATAAGCACCCGGGCTTTGATCTTCTGGCGCTGATTCGCTCGGCCGCCAGCACCTACATCGGCGGCTGGCGCACCGGCGCGTCGACGATCACCATGCAGCTTGCCCGCATGCGGCTCCATCTTCAGACCGATACGCCCGACGGGAAACTTCGGCAGATCTGGCATGCGATGCGCTACGAAGCGCATTACACGAAGCGGCAGATTCTTGAGGCCTACCTCAATCTCGCGCCCTACGGCAGCAATGTGGAGGGCGCAGAAGCCGCCGCAGCCGTATGGTTCCATAAAGAGGCTTCCCATCTCACGCCGGCAGAAGTCGCGGCGCCGTTATTCCGCAGAATCCCGTCAAACGGCGCCCTTACACCCAAGGCAGCACGCCGCTCGATACCGCGCGGCTGCGGCTTGCACGCATCCTCGTGGAGCAAGGCGTTTATCCGCCCTCGGCTGCCGCAGCGCTGCGAGCGCCGCTTGAGGTTTTCGGTCCGGAACACCTCCCTTTTCTCGCTCCCCACTACGCGCAAACGGTTCTGAACCGCATAGTGGGGACCCCGGAGCGGTCAGAACCGAACGCTGACAAAACGGCTTTCAAAGCGGGAAAACTCAAGGGCACGCTCTCGCTCGATGTTCAATCAGCAATGGAAGCGCTCGTTCGCGAAACCATTGCACGGCTGTCGCCATGGGGCGTGAAGAATGCCGCCCTTTCGGTGGTTGACGCCCGCGACCGTTCCGTGCTCGCCATGGTGGGCTCGGCAAACTTCTTTGACCCCTCGATTCAGGGCGAGGTCAACGCCTGGACAGCCAAGCGCAGCCCCGGTTCCATGCTGAAGCCCTTCACCTATGCGCTGGCGCTCGATCAAGGGCTTATTCACGAAAAGACGGTCCTGATCGACAGCCCGATCGCCATCGGCGGATGGGCCCCAGACAATGCGGACGGCAGCTTCCGGGGGCCGCTCTCCGCCGAAGATGCATTGGTGCTCTCGCGCAATATTCCGGCGGTCGATTTGGAAAAGCGCCTCAGCCCCGGGCTTTATGAATTCCTCAAACGCGCCGGCGTCGAGCTCCCCCATGACAAAAATTGGTACGGGCTCTCTCTTGTTTTGGGGGGCGCAGAAATCACCATGGCTGACGCCGCCAAGCTCTACGCCATGGTCGCGGGAGAAGGGCTCCTTCGGCCGCTTAGGCTTCTGGAAGCTCAAGCCTCCCCGGCCGAGGCCGATGTGCTCTCGCGTGAAGCGCAGTTTGTCCTTCGCCGCATGCTCGCCTCGCGCGGAGAATCGGTGACGATTCGCGGCGCGAGACGCGAGCTCCTCTATAAAACTGGAACCAGCAACGGCTGGCGCGACGCGTGGACCGCCGGCATGGTCGGTCCCTATGTCATCGTCGTGTGGCTCGGCGACTTTGCCGGACGTCCCAACCCGCAGCTTCAGGGCGCGCATCTTGCCGCTCCGCTCTTTCGCGCGGCTGCTTTGCGTCTGGGGAGCATCCCCGCCCTCGACTGGCCGGCCGCCCTCAGTGCGCAGCAAGAAGCCGAAGACAAACATTTAAAAGTCGCCCTTGAACCGGTCTGCGCGGCTACGGGCGACCTGGATATTCGGCTCTGCAGCCGCCGAACCAACGCCTGGATCCTTCCCGGCCGCACATCCGTGCGGGATTCGGGTGTTTTTCGCGAAATTTGGATTGAGAAAGCAACCGGGCTTCGGGCCTGCGGCCCCGGTCCCGGCATTGAAAGGCGCGTTTGGGAATTTTGGCCGACGCACTTTCAAAAGGTCTTTTTGGCGGCGGGCATCGCCAAGGAGCCGCCCCCGCCATACACGGCCCAATGTGCTGAACGCCTGGGGGTTCCTGGGGGCCGCGCTCCGGTGATCACCTCTCCCAAAGCGGGAGCCGCCATTTACTCGCCTGCCGGCTTTGACGCAGCCCGTGTGCTGCTCGCTGCGGGGGCCGATCCGGACGCCGCCATTCTCTATTGGTATGCCGACGGTGCATTTCTGGGTGCCCGCCGAGTCGGCAAGGCGCTCGAATGGTCTGCCCCTGCCGGCACGCATGAACTCGCCGTTGTAGATGATCTCGGGCGCACGAGCACGATGCGGCTGACGATCAGACGCCGGTGAACCCGGAGCGGCCGGGTGTCTGCCGGCCAAGGGTCTGGAAGAACCGATTGCCGCAAGGTCTAACACTTTTTTATAAATTCCTATGTTTGACCTCAGCGTTCCCGCACTAACCTTGTCATATCTGAACAATGATTCAGAAATCGCCGCAATGGCTATTGCAAAGAAAGGAGCTTTGTTATGAAGAAGAGGTTTGCTGCAGCCGCCGGCAGCGGCTCCCGATTTCGACGCTCGCTCGGCGCTTTGGCTTTGATGCTCACCTGCGGCGTCTTTGCCGCTTTCACCGCCCTGCCCGCACCGGCATTGGCCGGCCCGCCGCCCGGCATGCACCATCCCGGACCTGGCTTTGGCGGTCCTGGTCATCGCCCGGGCTTCCGCCCCGGCCCGCCTCCGCCCCCGCCGAGATACCATCGCGGCTGGCACCCTCGTCCTTGGTACCGCAGCTGGGGTTTCTGGGCGCCGACGATTACGGTCGGCACGATCCTCGGCGCAGAGCTCTATCGCTCCTCGACGCCGCGCTATGTTGAAGTCCCGGTGCAGACAGTTCCCGTCACGCCGAGCACATCCTATGCGGCCGCAGCTCCCGCGGCATCGGGCGCTGCCGGATCCGGCAGCTATCCGTGGTACTGGTGCTCGAGCGAACAAGGATACTTCCCGACCGTTCGCTCCTGCCCGCTCGGCTGGGAGACCGTGATGGGTTCGAGCAGCACAACGCCTCCCGCGCCGCCCGCTCCCTAAACGGCAAATGCCCGCCCGAAATCACTGAATGATTCCCGGCGGGCATTTTCATGAGCCCAAACGACTATCGTTTAGCTCCGACAAGAGCATTCGGCGTTATTCGTTTGCGCCTTCGCCTTCTTCATCGTCCTGAGCCTTGGGCTGAGGAGCGGCCTGAGCCTGACTGAGGCGATCGAGATATTCGCTCGTTACGTCGCCCGTGACATAAACGCCGTCAAAGCATGAGCAGTCGAAGGCCGGAATCGACGGGTTCAAATCCGAAAGCGCATTCTTCAGGCCGTCAAGCGTCTGGAAGATCACCTTGTCGGCGCCGATCACTTCCGCCACAGCGTCCGCATCCTTGCCGTCGCCGCAGATCAGTTCCGACTTCGTCGGCATATCAATGCCGTAGACATTCGGGAACATCACGCGGGGCGCAGAAGAAGCAACATAGACCTTCTTTGCGCCGGACTCGCGCGCCATGCGGACGATTTCCTTCATCGTCGTGCCGCGCACGATGGAGTCGTCAACGAGCAGCAGGTTCTTGCCTTCAAATTCCACGGGCATGGCGTTGAGCTTTTGACGCACGCTCTTCTTGCGGGTCGTCTGCCCGGGCATGATGAAGGTGCGGCCGATATAGCGATTTTTAATAAACCCTTCGCGGTAGGGGAGCTCAAGCTGCTTGGCGAGCTCCTGCGCACACGGCCGAGAGCTGTCCGGAATCGGCATGACGACGTCAACATCCTTGAGGTCAATCGTCTTTTTCACCGTTTCGGCCAAATAAACGCCGAGATTGAGGCGGGCGCCATAGACGCTGATGCCGTCAATGAGGGAATCCGGACGCGCAAAATAGACGTATTCGAAAGCGCAGGGATTCTTCACCGGATTCTCGGCGCACTGACGCGTTTCAACGTTCCCCTTGAAATCGATCCAAAGCGCTTCGCCGGGTTCCAGATCGCGTTCGAGCTTAAAGCCGAGCCCCACCATCGTCACCGATTCCGAGCTCACCATCCATTCGCGTTCGCCGTTGGCAGCAATCGCCGAACCGAAGCAGATCGGCCGAATGGCATGCGGATCACGGAAGGCAAGGAGCCCCTTGCCGGCAATCAGCGCCACCACGGCGTAGGAGCCCCGCACGCGCTTATGAACGGCCGCGACGGCCTTGAAGATGCCGTCAGCGTCAAGACTGCCGCCGTCGCAGACGCGGGAGATTTCATTGGCTAAAACGTTGAGCAGCACCTCCGAATCGCTCGTCGTGTTGATATGACGATGGTCGTGCTCGTACAGATCTTGCTTAAGCGCTTCGGCATTGGTCAGATTGCCGTTGTGAGCGAGCATGATGCCGTAAGGCGCATTGACGTAAAAGGGCTGCGACTCCTGATTCGAACTCGCACAGCCCTGCGTCGGGTAGCGCACGTGACCGATGCCGACATTGCCCGTCAGATCACGCATGTTGCGCGTACGGAAGACGTCGCGCACCAGGCCCATGGCCTTATGAATGTGGAACTGCAGACCGTCGAGCGTCGCGATGCCCGCCGCATCCTGACCGCGGTGCTGCAAAAGGAGCAGCGCGTCGTAGAGGCGTTGATTAACAGGTTCATTGGAAAGGAGGGCAACAATGCCGCACATGGATGTAATCCTCGATTAGGCCGGGGTGAACGCCCGAAGAGAAAATAGGAAAAAGGGAAAAAACAGTAACTTTGCGCGCATGGCCTATAACGGCAGAATGCGCAAAGCCGCCCGGAAGAGTCTCGGAGCGGCTTTGAGTGAAAACTTGCACATGATATGAATGAGCCCTGCCTCTATCAGCTGCGGCGATATGACCGGCGCATGTCAGCGAGCCATGCCGGCAGATAGGGCATCGACCAATTGATGATCGTTTCCGTCGGTCCGATCAGCACGGACTGCTGCCACATACGGCTTTCATGGATGGAAGCGGGCATACCGAAAAAGAAGACACAGGCGCAGACAACCACAATGCCGCGCAGGAAGCCGAAAACAGCGCCCAGAGCGCGGTCTTCAAAGCGCAGCGCCGCCGTTTCAAGCAGACGCCGAATAATGGCCGAAAGCAGTCCCACCACAAAGAGGCAGGCCACAACGATCAGGACAGCCGCAATGATGACGCGCGGCAGCCATCCGATGCTTTCAAGCGGAATGTGTTCGGCGACAACCGCGGAATAGTTCATCGCCAGAAAGATGCCTGCAACCCAGCCGGCAATGGCCAGCACTTCACGCAGCACGCCGCGCATGATTCCAACGATGGTGGAAAGTGCGAGAACGGCAATGATGATCCAGTCGATTTCCGTCATGAGTGCGCTGCAGGCGGGAGGAGAAATGAGTGAGAGAAAATGGCGGGCTTTACGCCGCCCGTTTCCGGCTGCCCCAAGAGCAACGCCGGACTTCTCTTAAAAAGGGCTCCATTGTACCGAAAATTGTCTGCCGGACTTTCGATTCCCTCGGAGGTTTTATGACACCGAAGCGACCTGCTGTCCGGCCTCAAAGCATTAATCTTTTTTCGCCAGATAGGGCTTTTGAGCGATGCCGTTAAGCATGATCGTACCCCGCACGCCTTCGGCTTCAGATTTCTCAGCATAAAGCCCCACGCGAACCTTCCAAAGTGCGCCGCCCTCATTGGTACGGTAGGCGGGGAGCCCCAGGTGCGCGAGCTTTTTCACTGTGCGCTCCGCGGCGGCTTCGTTGCTCGTAGCGACAACCTGCACGTACCAGCCCTTGCCCGTGGGCGGCGCGATGCCGGCTGATTTCGCGGCCGGCTGCGGCTTCTGAGCCGGTTTCTGAGCTTTCGGATCGGGCTTTGCCGCCGTCCTATCGGCGGGCTTGGCAGGCGTTTTTTCGGCCTTTTCAGATTTCGCCGCCTGCGCTGGCGCTGCCGTCTTGCCGGGCTGCTTCGGAGCGGCCTCGGCGGCACCTTTGGCTTCACGCTCAAGATTGGCTTTAGCAGTCGACTCCGCGCGGCCCATAGACGTATCCGACACATCCACGTCGCCCGCCTGAGCACGATCCCCGTGAGCCGCCGGCGGCACATTCAGCGTTGTGCTCGTCTCGCTTTCTTTAGGAATATTGAGATCAGTGCTCTCGAGCTTAGACGTGTCGATCGGCGGTTCGTTGTCGATCACGAAAGGCGCGGCAACCACCGCGGCCATCAGAAGAACAGCCGCTCCCACCATGCGGTGCTTAGTGCGTCGGCGGGCAAGCAGCTCCGCATCCGTGAGCGGACGACGAGCCGGACGTTCAGCGGCGCGTTCACGTTCGGCCTGAGCGCGCACTTGTTCGCGCGGCACGGGCTTCAATGCCGGTTTAAGGGCTTCCGCTTCTTCAGTCTCCGCTGCGGCCGCAGGGAGCGGATCTGGTTCCTGGCGCGGTTCAGGCATGACGAAAGGCGCCTGCGCAGCCGGTGCGCCGGCGGCCTCGGGCGCCAGAATTTGAGCAGCCTCGGGCGCAGAGACGCTTTCGGCTGAAGTCCCCCATTGGGGCTCATTTTTATCCGTCGTCGGCGCATGAATGCCATACGGATCCCAGGGGGCTGCTTTAGGCGCAGCCGGCGCTGCGGCTTGGCGTTCAGGGGGCTGGGGCGCTTGAGGAGCTTGAGAAGATTGAGGAGGAGCAATTTGCTCCCCAGCGGTCTGAGCCGCTGGTTCAGCAAAGTCAAAGGGCGGAGGCTCCGTCGGCTGAGCGGACGGTGCCGTCTGCCCGCCCGTCTGCGTTCCCTCATTAAATCGCCCTAATGACGGCTCCGTTCTCGCTCCAAAGGTGGGTTCGGCATGCGGCGCGGCAGTGCCAGCCTCTTCCGGCGTTTGCATCGTCGCGAGCTTCACCCCTTCAGGGCGTTGATTTTTCCGGAAAGGATTAAAGAACGACATGGAAACGCCTCGAGCATTACAAGCAATAAAAACAGTATGAGCTTCACCGCTCGTCCTCTTCTATGACAGAAGACAATGGCGAAGCTCACAAAATTCTATCAGCGGTCCTGTCGGCCGCCCTGTCGTTCTAACTTTTCGATAAGAAGAAATTTCAGTGCCACGGCGCCTTTTCTTCGCAAGGTATCCCGTCGGTCATCGTGAAGCCCTCGAGACTGCCGCACTTCGTTTGAATACAGATAAAGCGCATAGCCTCGGTCGGCAATGCCCGAATGGCGCGCTTAGCAGCCGGCGCCACGCGGAGCCAGTCGCCGGCGCGAAGCGCAATCACCTCGCCGTCAAGCCAGATTTCGCCCGCGCCGGAAAGGATCCCGTAGAGCTCTTCATTTTGCTGGTGCGCATGCACAAAGGGTACGGCAGCGCCGGCCGGCAATTGATTGACGGAAACTTCACAGCCGGTCAGTCCAAGCTGGTCATGGAGCTCCGTGCGGGCGTCGCCTGAAACGTGAATGAGCGTGTAGTTTTTCTTGGATGAATTCATGATTTTTTCCAATGGTGCCAGGGGGAAAGGACATTAACGAAGGGGAGATCCCTTAATAGTTCGATATCGAATTATTTATTTCGTTAAAAGCCGCTCTGGGGTTTTGAGCGGCTTCAAGCTTTATATTAGTTCGATGTCGAACTAATGTCAACAGATAAATGGCTTCTCCTCGAACCTGCGCTTCCTCGTGCAGACTCGTTGAGACCCGCGGAGCATCTTCAAGGACCCCGGACGCCGATGATCACCGGCGCAGTCCTTCCTTAGCAAAGACCTCAAGCGCTTCGCCGACCGTCACGAAGGATCCGAAAATAATGATGCGCACTGGCGCGGCCGGCTCATCCTCGGCTGAGAGGCGAGCTGCATAAAGAGCATCGGCAATAGTCGGAAAGGACTCAATCGCACGCTCCTCTACGCCCCCCTCGAGCATCTTCATTTTGAGTGCCTCGGCCGAGCCCCCTCGCGGACCGGGCAAGTCGGCAATGAA
>ENA-ORUV01000360-ORUV01000360.1-human-gut-metagenome-genome-assembly--contig:-NODE-360-length-36048-cov-77.4856_pt1 | contig 36048 bp, 25 predicted proteins | sample MGYA00242089_ERZ509229 | MGnify/ENA primary metagenome ERZ509229 (study PRJEB26280, sample SAMEA2338805) | human gut metagenome | biome: human gut; feature: human-associated habitat; material: faeces...
TTCCCGTCTTCGTCTGTCCTCGCCACTTTTAACCAAAATGAGGAAAGTAACTGATAACCAGTAAACTTTCCTCATTCTTCTCTCAAACACTTTTTATATGCACTTTCCTAATAGGGAAATATGAGTTGGAATATACATAGCGGTCATTGGTATTTGTATTGTCCATGTTTGCAGGCAACCATACCAGCTGAGCATACTTGGCATCCGTACGATCCGGTGTCCAGGTATTGCCGTACATTTCTCTCAGAATACTCTGACCCAGACTACCGGCTGCAGATTCCTGCATAGTACTGTAGTATGCATGACCTCCAAACTGATACTGGAAGAGCATTGACAGGGTGAGGTTCTTATAAGATAAGGTATGAGACCAACCTCCGAACACCTTTGGCTCCGGATTGGCGATAGCCGTACGGTCTGCCTCGGTAATATACCCGTTGCCATCTGTATCCACAAACATATAGTCGCCTACGTGAGCACCATTCTGATAGGAATCATATCCGTTTGCCTGTGCCAGAGAATTCAGTTCATCAATCTGCTCCTGACTCTGGAAAATACCAGCCACCTTGTAACCCTTCACGGTTCCCATCGCATGACCTTCCATATAGAGATCCTGGTGAATCATGTCGAGTGTAGAACCATTGAGCTTGGTTATCTTATTCTTGTTGGATGAGATACTGAGCATCGTATTGTAGGTGAAATCCTTGGTGCGAACCACATCTCCACCGATAGAGAACTCGAAACCATTATTGGTCAAGTCGAGGATATTGCTGTAGAATGTACCGATACCAAACTCCAAGGCGATAGGAGCTGGAGCCAAGGCGCCATCTGTCTTACGGTGATAGATATCAAAGCTACCGTTCAGTCTGCCATTGAAGAACGAGAAGTCAACACCGGCATTGTACTCAGTAGTCATCTCCCACTTGATATCCTTGTTAGGATAAGTAGTAGCTAATGTAATGGCACTCTGCCCACCGTAGATATTGGAGTTGAAATACTGGATGTAAGAGAAGTCGGATACATTGGTAGAACCAGTCTTACCCCAGCTCAGACGGAGTTTCAGATCATCCACATCCTGTACTGATGCCATGAAAGGCTCCTGATTTATGCGCCATGCCAAAGAGAGTGCAGGGAAAGTACCACGCTTGTTGCCAGGACCAAACTTGGATGACTCATCGGAACGGAGACTGAAGTCGAGCAGATAACGTGAAAGATAATCATAGCTCAAACGGCCATAGAGGGAATTGAGTCCACTCTTGGAATAAGTCTCCATAGGCTTGTTGACGGTAGTTGCAGAACTGGCATTGTTGAGCACATCGTCATTAGGGAATCCGCTGTAAGCCTGGTCGTGTTCCTTGCTCCAGTATCTGTCAGCACTATAACCAGCCATCACGTCGAAGCGATGGTCGTCAGTAATCTTGAATTTATAGTCAGCACGGAAGTTGATAGACGTATTCGTGTTGCGATAGTTAGCCTCTGCGAGCGTAGAAGTTGGTTCTGTCTCATACTGTTCCGGCAAGGAAACCTTTGGAGAGAAATAGCTGTTGCTGAAGATGAAACGGGATATGTTGGCATCAGCATGGAGGGTAAGACCTTCAATAGGCTTGATGTCAATATAGGCATTTCCGGAGAACTGGTCGTTCTCATACTGGGTCTTTCTCTGGAGTTTGCCCACCGGACTTGCATCCATATAGCTATCTGCATATTCGCCAAACTTATCTACTCGATTCAGGTTACCGTCTGCATCGCGTACGGTCAGGTCTGGGCGAGTCTTCCATGAGTCGTTGTCATAGCCCAATGCAGGATCGTTGCTGCCGCTCTTGCGAGAAGAGTAGGTATAGTCGAGCACACCACCCACGGTGATATACTTATTGATTTCAGAATCCAAAGAGAGTCTCGCACCATATCTCTCCATACGGTCGTTGATGAGCAGACCTTCCTGGTTCATACCGTTGAAGGAGAATGAATAGTTGGTCCTGTTGCTGCCACCTCTGATGGCTACATTATACTGGTGGGTAGGCGCATTCTTGTTGATCACCTCCTTAGCCCAGTTGGTATTCGTCGTACCAAAGAGACTCTCATTGAGTCCATTATATGTATAGACACCCGTCTCGGCATTATATCCGATGTTACCAAATTGGCTCAGATAGTCGGCTACGCCATACATACCTACCATCGAACTGCCGTCATTCATGCCGTTTACCGTATTGCGCAGGATTTCGTCCTGTACATTCTTGTATTCAGCCGTGTTCAGCGGTTCATAATTCTTGATAGGATTGCTGAAAGAGAAGGTGTAGCCGAAGCTTACCTTAGTCTTTTCATTGCGCTTACCATTTTTCGTCTTGACAATGACCACACCGTTGGCACCACGAGAACCGTAGATGGCTGTGGCAGCAGCATCTTTCAGCACATCGATGCTTTCGATGTCGTTAGGAGAAATATTAATGAGCGGATTGATACCGGTATCCTCCATGAAGGTAGGCACACCGTCAATCACGAAAAGAGGCTGGTTGTTGTTGCCCTTACCCGATTTTGGATAAGGAGAAGTGATACCACGGATATTCAACTTGAGGGTAGAACCCGGTTCACCATTGGCAGTAGTGGCCAACACACCCTTCACGGTACCTTGAAGAAGTCCGTCGATTGTAGGAGTCGTAGCAGCCAATTTGCTGATCTGCTCCTGGTTTACGGTAGAGATGGCACTGGTCACATCCTTGCGACTCTTGCTGCCATAACCAATTACTACGAGGTCGTCGAGAGCCACATGGTCCAGTTCAAGCATCATGTTCTGTTCTTTCACACCCATGAATTCGATGGATTTCGTCTTGAAACCGATGCTCGAATACACGATTTTAGGATGAGACATGGAAGGGAATTCCAGGATATAATTGCCGTCAGCATCTGTGATGACGCCATAACTGGTGCCTTCAATCTTGACGGTAACTCCTACCAGAGGATTTCCTTCGGAATCAATAACACGTCCTTTCACAAAAGTGTGACCTTTTTCTTGAACTTTTACAATACTCATCTCTTCGCCCATGCTTGCAGGAGGGGTAGCATGGACTGCTCCCACTGAAGCTGCTGCCATCAGGAGCAACAGGCTTTTTTCCTTCTTCATAATAACTATGTGTTAGTTGAACTTCATATTGATGTTGCAAATTTAATAAAAAACATTGATATACCTAACAATTTGCTAAAAAATTAACGTAAATCTGCATAAATATTTAAATTTCGGAAAAAATAGGCAGGAATAGCTGCTAAAAAGACAAAAAATAGCCGGTTCTTATACACTTTAAAGAACTGGCTTATATTTATTCTCATTTAATTTCCTTCATCGGATGACGCTGAGTTAACGGAACATCTTTAGTTTCCATCTGGCTTGGTAACATCCAGGTCTGTGGATGGATACCAGAGGAACTTATTGAAGTCATCAGGCTGGGCTGGATTGAAATCCTGCCAGTCTGGACGGAGATATTTCAGGAATGGCAGATGGAGCTGCTTCATTCCCATCACCACCATCTTGGCCACCTCATAGGCTCCGTATGGATTGAAGTGGGTATTATCCTCTAATGCCTTCGGCTGATTAGGATAAGTGTTGGCTGGATAGTGAACCAACGATTTCTTACTGTTCTCATAACCCAAAGTCTCGAAGAATGTACGGGTCATATCATGCAGTTCGATGACAGGCACATCCTCTCTTTTTGCCACAGCTCTCATGGCATCAGGATAGTCGCCATGCGTTTCCTGTATTTTGCTGCGGGTAGCTTTGTCGAAAGAGCGGCGCTGGGTAGGAGTCACAAAAATGATGTTTCCACCCTTCGCACGTACCTTATCTATATACTGCTTCAGATTGTAGGAGAAATTATACCAGGCTCCACTTCCTGGAGCCTTCTCTTTCTGGTCGTTGTGTCCGAACTCACAAATCACATAGTCGCCCTTCTTCATCATGGCCAATACTTTCTCCAGACGGTTGGAAGCTAAGAAGGATCCGGCTGTCAATCCGCTCTCTGCATGATTGGAAATAGCTACTTCCGAACCAAACCAGCGTGGAATCATCTGTCCCCAACTGGCGTATGGTTCATGAGCCTGATCCACTACGGTTGAGTTACCACAGAGGAAGATGGTTGTGGCAGTCGTGTCACGCTCTATCTTCACCTGTCTTACGGCAGGAGCAGCACCATAGAAGTCAAGAGTCAGCTTGTCATCCCAGTCAAGTATGCCCTTCTCACGAGGTTTGATACGTACGTTCATCTTATCAGAAATCTTAGGTGAACGCTTGTTGACGATAAACTGGACGGTCTGGAATTTGCCCTTCTTGGTAGAGATTTCATCCACCATGAGTCTTCTGGCTTCAGCACGCACCACCGTCTTGGCTGCCTTTTTCTTGGAGCCGAGGACAACCGTCACCTTGTAGTTGCCATCAGGCACTTCCACAGCGTAACTTTTAGGATTTTGCTTACTTAGATCTACGTTGAAAGTCTGGGCTTTCACATTTGCGGACATCGCCAGCATCATCATACCGGCGAGTAGCCATTTCGTTTGTTTCTCCATTATATGTTTTAGTTATTTGTTAATTTGGCTACAAAAATACAATATCTTTTTCAAAAACATTAGTTTTTCCGTTCATTTTTTGATTATATAGTACAAAAAGCAATTATAAATTGGAAATCAGATATTTAATAAAATCATCCTTCACATTGGAAATCTCACCTTTGTCATAAATTGTCAACAAAGTGATTTCCATACTTTCAGTATCAAGTAATAAATTCAAGGTCAATATACGAGCACCCCCACTCTTTCCTTTACCTTTTGAAGCAATGGCCATTCTAACTTTTCGGATACCGGATCCGAGATCATCTCCCAGAAAAGGATTATTTATAATATCTTTTTTCCATAACTCAAGATCATCCAATAAAGAATGGTACTCTTAGACAAACGCTTAAACTCGCGTTTAAACTCTGGACCAATAGTTATTGTAACTTCCATTATATCAACCCTCTCTCATTTCGTTGATAAAATCATCAATATTTTGAAGTTCCTTTCCTTCAAGTTTTGCTAATTTCACCTCTTGCATCGCTTTAGTCAAAGTTTTTTGCACATAAGCTTGCTGCTTCTCTGTTTTTGACAAAGAAGAGGTATCCATTACAGATGTAGAAACAACGCCACGCAACATTTTTATAGCATTGCGAACGCTTGCCAACGACTGAGTATCATCTATAGTAACTAAAATCTGTGCCATATTAACCCTATTTAGAATATTTGATTTCTGCAAAGATACAAGATTTCCATGAAAAAAACAAATATATTTTATTTTTTAACAATAAAAGAATCCAGCAATTTTCAGATATTACTTCGCCATATTGTAGGACTCGTCTTGACGATGCGTGAGAAGACTCGGGAGAAATAGGAAGCAGAAGAGAAACCGACATGATAAGCTACTTCTTCCAATGTGGCACTGGGATGAGCCAACATATAGGCCTGTGCCTCCTTGATGCGCAAGGTGGTAATCCAGGTACTGAAATTGACGGCATGTTTTCCGTTGATATAACGGGAAAGATAAACCTTATTGGTGCCCATTTCGGAAGCCAGACTGTCGATGGTCAACTGGGATGAGAGATACTTCTTATCATCCACCCACTGTTGCAAGCGTGCTCCGAAGAGGTTCTCATAATTCTCCAACTTAGACGTTTCCGGTTCCTGGCTGGAATCGTTTTCTATTTCATCATTCATCACTGACGCTAAATTGAGCGTGCCATAATATGGGCGGTAATTGATGAAAGAGATGACGATATAGAGATTGACACTGACGATATACACCTGGTAGGCATAATTGAAATAGATTCCGAAGAAGAGAGTGAGATAGGCAAAAACACCCAAGAGGCACAGGAAGAAGAGGCTTTTCTTCGTCCAGAGCATGAAGCGCTGCATATTATCATCGGAGAAGTAATTATCCAACTGTTCTCTTTTCTTTCTATAGATAAACTGGAAATGAAACATGTATCTTACCACGATGCTACAGAAAATCAGGGTGGAAACGATATACAGACAATAGGCATAAGGCACCAGAGGCTCCCATAGGCTAATCCAGAAAAAGGAAACCGTCAATATCCAATACCCGAAATCCTTCAGCATCCTCTTTTTATTGATATATTGCGAATCCAACAGGGAGGCAAACGAATAAGCAAAGCATATACATGTCAGGAAAAACAGGCTGATGTCCATACAGGCAATGATGGAATTGAGCGCCTCCCAATCTTGCGAGGAAAAGATTTCCAACCAAAGATACAGGTTGATGAACATAACAAAAAATGCTGATGCCAAGAAATATTTTGCCTTACGATAAGGGGCATAGTCTGCAGTATCCGGTACACTCAGGAACACCAGGATAATGCCTATCACCAGATAACTTGCATCGACACACTGAATCAGTTCTGCGAAATATTTTTCCAGTAACTCCATAATAAACAGCTTTTATTAAATCAATAAATTATCATCACTTACTTTTAGCACACTTTGATTCACATAGCAATCTGACTTGCCATACGAACAGAGAGTATTATTAGACGTACATAATCTACTAAAAGTCCTTTGATCTTGAGTATTTTGAAGATCGTCATTAGGTTTTTATCACTTTTGTTGAGTCTATATGATGTTTATAGGCATAGTTTTTCAACTACCCTGCTTGCAAAAGTACAAAAAAATAAGTTATCTCCAAATTATTTAAGCAAAAAAATGTGTTATCCCAGCAGAATTTCTGCCAAGATAACACATTTTTAATATATTTCACTGTTTAATAGTACGCTACATAGACTTCTGATTACCAGTTGTCGCTGTCAAATGGATCTTTTTCAAAGTTTGTTCCCCAGTCTCCATAAGGACCATAGCCATAGATAGGTCCGCGGTTTTCTCCATTTGGATCATTTTCTTTGTTTGAGTTATCGACTGTCCAACTTATGGAGTTGCTTGCCATCAGCTTTTTCTCCAAGAGAACCATTTGTATTTCCGGTTTAATATATTGAGTTTTCATCATAATCATCCTTTCTTATCTTCAATAAGTTAGTCTTTACTTAACAAACACTTTCTTGCCATTCACGATATAGATACCGGAAGGTAAGCCTGAAACATCGGTACTGCCGCTGCGAACAAGCTGTCCATTGAGATTGAACACACCAAGTTTCGCAAACTTGGAATCGATGCTGCTGTCTTCTGTAGCCATGATTCGCTCTACATCTGTGGTATAGTCAATGCCATCCAGGATAAACTTGGAAGTGGCTGCACCAGAAGTTTGCTTATATGGCCCGAACCATACGCTGAAACCACGCAAGCCACGTACTTTGTCGCCAGCATAGACCATTTTTCCTTCATGGAAGAAATAGCAACCTTTCAAATCATCTCTTCCAGAAATGATAGGATTACCTTTATCTACAGTAAAGGTTGTCTGTTCATCATCCTTCATGATACTGCCGTATGTTCTTGCAAAAGTACCGTATGCAGCTAAAGTTCCATCTGTCACGATTTCGCTATCGCCTGACTTATCAGCAACTTTCACCAAATTCAGCGTCCATTTTTTTCTATCAAGTCCATAGAGGTCATTCTCATTTTGGCCGTTCTTCTTGAGACTGACATTTGGAATATCAATATGGTTGGCTGCGATAGTTACCTTATGCTCCTCGAGTTTATCACCCGTCTTATGAAGGGTTGCCGTATATTCAGGTGTTATTTCATTTTCCAAGTCCTTTGTAGGATAGATAATATAAGGTACGTACGCCTTAAGAACTTCAGCATTATTTCCCATATTTGCAATCTTCACCGTCTCAAACTGGATCTGATTTCGAGTAAGCGTTTTCAGTTCTGCCAATCGGGCATTAGCTCCGAATGCCTGAGTGAACTGGTCTTTATTCAAGTCAACTGGCAGCACGATGGTATTCCATTTATTGATATTCTTATTGAAAGATTTCTTGTTGAGATGGAGAACCACATCGTCATAAGTCTCTGTACACTCAAGAAGATAGTTCAGATTATCCTTGTCTTCATCCAATATCAAGTCGCGAGAGGTGGTAGAACCTGCATAGAGAAGACGGAAATCATCAAATACAGTCCACTCACCATCTTCAGCAACATTTTCATTTTCAGCAACAGAACCTACACGAACACCGAAGCAGATGTTACCACCACCTTCTGGAACCTGCACGAGGACACTATTGAAATACTTATGGCTGCCATAGAATTCCTTACCAGCATAATCCATGTTCTGCTCGCTGATATGCAAATTGGTCTGTTCTGTCTGAGACATGTTTGCCGTCTGCATGACAACGGTTTCGCGGAGGGAACCATCTACTATTTCTTTATAATTTGTAGTCCCTTCTTTTGTTTCTTTCAAAAGAACAGCAAATAGCTTAGCCTTATTTGTATTAGAATAAGCCTTGCATTCGATAACATAAGAACCGCCATGATCTACGTGTACCACCTGATAGACTGCGCCACGGGTATTTTTGATATCTGCGCAATAATATTTACCGAGATGAGTCTGGTAATCATTCATACTCTTATATTGGGTTTTATTGAAAGTATATGGATTGTCAGATGAAACACTACCTTTATATTGGTTTGATCCATGACTCGGGTCTGTTTTATAATGTTTCTCCAAACCAAATCGGAATAATCCTGTAGTTCCCTCCTTATAAACAGCAGTCTTCCATTTTTCAAGCGCACCATTATCACGGTTGAATCCAGGGCACTCTAATTTGAATGACAAATCTAACGAACTCTTAAAGCCGATAGAACTCTTTTGCAAATTATAAAGCTGCTGATAGGAGAAGATACGCCACTGAGAGCCCTCATCACTATAGTCATCATCAGTTTTCAAGAAAGCACCACAATTTTTATCCACATCACCCTGAGAAGCGGCTGCAGAGAGATAGTATTTATCATAAGTGGTATATTTGCTATACCCATTTGCACTACGGCGATAAGTGTATATTCTGAAGGTATTTTTTGCATCTCCATCAATAGGTACAATCGTCCAACCACGCTGAATCACGGTCTTATCTGTACTTGATTTATAGATATCGCGATCCACAAAGACGCCAATACTTGTAGAGGCATAACCTTCTCCATAGAAGTATTCCAACGAACAGCCTTCCTGATTTGCTGATGCAATACCCTGCTTGTCAATATCCTGCTGGAAATGAATCCAGCCGTCTGTGTCTTTATAGACCCAAAGAGGCATTCCATATTCCTGAAGTGAGACATGTGTTCCCCAATAGCCTCCTACATTGAGCAGCAGACCGGTCTTTACATTATACAAGAAAAAGATTTTGTTCTTATCCGTTGTTGGAAATTCACCATGCTTACCTTCACTTGCATAAGTCTTCATTTGCTCTGCCGAAATACCCTTAAGATTTTCCAAACCATCAAAGGCTGAAGCAGAGCCATTACTATCTTGTGCCTTGGTTCCCTTGACTGCTCCGAAAAGCAAGAATATAGCCAAGAAAACGGCAAAGATGGAGCGATGCTTAAAAGCATTAAATGATAGTAGAAACATTTTCATCATCTTTCAAAATTTAAAGTTCAATAAATAAGTAATTATCATATAGGCAACAAAATGTGATAGGACATCAAGTTACAGTTTTGTTAAATCATAACTGGGTGCAAAAGTATGAAAATCCTCATTCATGAAATTGTAAAATAATAAAAAATGTGTGTGTTTATGGAAATTTACAACTGATGATACTACACTGAAAAATACTGAATCACCAACCATACGGATGGTCGTTTTTTCCTTCAAAACATTCAAAACAACCATCAATCGTTCAAATAACATGTAAAAACAGGAAATAAATATGTAAAATCGTATATTTTTAAGCTTAATGTACCTAAAAATATACGATTTCGCTTTTTCTCAATCAGGAATCAATCCAAAGAAAAATTTATGATCCTCAAAAGAAAGAACCGAAGAATGGCAAAGAAAGTCCTGATCATTGGCAAAAACATGGATTATTCTCAAAAAGAGGTCTAAGCATTTCCAAAGAAAACTCTGATTGCATTCGCAATATTTCTTTTGGCAATTTCAGGATTCATCGCTTCCTCTAAATCCATATTCTGAGGAGATACGGCAAGAACCTGATCAAAGCCTGCGTCAAGAAGCGCCTGCTTTTCGCTGATTCCTCCAGATACCAACCAGATTTGCTGGTCTGTCGTGGCTTTATTTTTCGAGACATGTTCCAAAATCCGCTGTGGCAACTTTCCCATCAAGGTCTGTCTGTCGCTATGTCCTTCACCCGTTATCACGAGATCAGCATCCCGAATCATCTCATCAAAGCCGATTTCTCGCAACAGAAGTTCGGCTCCTGCAGAAACCTCTGCACCAAAATATTGCAGGAAAGCATAGCCCAAACCACCGGCTGCACCAGCACCAGGCACCTCACTCCTATCATAACCGAAATGCTTGGCACTCACCTCAGCAAACTTCCCTGCCCGAGCATCCAGCATTTCCACCATCTCAGCATCAGCTCCCTTCTGAGGGGCAAAGACATGAGCCGCCCCGTTTTCGCCACAAAGCGGATTGGTAACATCCGAAGCCAGCACAAAACTGCATTCCTGTCGGATTTTCTTCCAGTCATCTCCCATTGCCTTAAGCATTCCGATACCGCAATCGGATGTGGCGCTTCCGCCCAATCCTACGATGAAATGGCGTACGCCCCGGCGATAAGCATTCATTATCATCTCGCCCACGCCCCAGGAAGTAGCCTTCAGAGGATTGCGCTGTTCAGGCTCTATCAAAGCCAGTCCGGCAGTCTGTGCAATCTCAATTATCGCCGTATCATTCACGATTCCATACTCAGCATCTATCCATCTCATCAGGGCATCATGGGCATGAATGCTCACTCGCTCTCCTTTCATCGCCGAGAGAAAGGCATCGAGCATTCCCTCTCCTCCATCACTCATTTCGAGACAAATGATTTCGGGGGAAACATCTTCCGAATCCACATTCTCTATTCCAGAAGAAGCATCTTCCGAATCCCATTCCTTTATTCCCGAAGCAATCGCCTCGTTCACCTCTCTGCTCGAAAGGCAACCCTTATAAGAGTCGCAAGCAATTATTATCTTTTTATATCCAGCCCCATCCATCAGTCTGAGGCCATCATTTTTCCTATACATATCCTATTTATATTATTCCAAGAATCATCGCCTATCAAGCGATTCCCCTTTCAGCCCGCAAAATTAGCCATTATTCCTGAAACCACAAACCTTTTTTGGAAAAACTTTCAAAAACTGATGCTTCAGATAAGAGCTGATAGAAAAAAGAGGTTAAAACATTTGGCTATTAAAAAGATTCCTCGTATTTTTGCAGTAGATTTTTCAAAGGTTTTCTAAAGGTTAAAGGCTTATGTGCAAATATGAAGAAATAGAAGGTTGGCGACTCTCGAATGGCAAGACGATTCGGGAAACCAATAATGCCGTACACGATGAGGTGGAACGAATCTACCTGGAAGCGTGGGCGAAAGGCATTTCCGTGCCGTATTTTGAAAACGGAAAAACCTATCTTGCTAATCCTGATGGAAGCGATGTAGAAGCAACTCTTGATTTTGCGACACGCGAATATACTATCATAAAACAAGTTGCAGCTCCGGGAAGAGGGAAAATGAGTTACTTACTCCATTAATTATTTATGTGTTGCCATTCACATCGAGAAATCAGGCAAGCATCAGATAACAGATCACCCAGCCGAGTGGTTCGATAAATACTTCAAAGATGTCTTCGATGCGCTTGTTGAAGGATAGGAAAAATATACAGAATTATCATAACTTCCAAACTTTTAGGGGATTTTCTAAAGCCCACCTCCCATTTTGTCAGTAAAGTTTAAAATATTTATACTTTGCTGACAAAAATGGCACGCATCAGCCGCTGGCACGCAAGTTGCTCAACATGAGAGTGAAAGCTGAAGCTAAAATATGAAGAAGTTCGAAAAAACGACGGAGTCTTGAGGCAAAGGCAATCGAAAAGAAAAGATAAAAATAACATTATCAATAAGAATAAATAATAAATAACAAACAGAAATCCCGACGGAGCCGCAAGGAACCGAGAGGATGAGTAAAATAAAAATTGGAGGTTTTAATTATGTTGTTAGCACGTAGAAATAATAATTCAGATTGGTTGAGTAACATCTTTGATGATGTATTCTTTGATACAGAAGCAACACCACGTATGAATGCTACAGCTCCTGCCACTAATATCAAGGAGACAGATAAAGATTACATCATGGAGGTTGCAGCTCCTGGCTTGAAGAAGGAGTGGGTTCGTGTAAACATCGACAATGATGGCAATCTGAACATCGCCATCGAGAACAAGATGGAGCACAAGAATGAAGATAAGCACGAGCACTATCTGCGCCGTGAGTTCTCTTACAGCAACTACCAGCAGGCCTACACACTCCCTGAGGATGCCGACCGTGAGAAGATTTCAGCAAAGGTAGCTGATGGTGTTCTTGAGGTTCAGATTCCAAAGCTTACTCCTAAGGAGGAGACAAAGGCTACCAAGAATATTGAAGTCAAATAACAATTTCGCATAAATGATTGAGGGCAGATTCCAAAGCAATTTGGAATCTGCCTTTTTTTGTGTTTATCAGAACATAAAAAACAACTACAGAAACTAGGCGAATAGCACCTACCTTATTATAGGTATTTTATGAAACCCCCTCTATATTTCATCCCAAAATCTTGTAGATTAGAATATTAATATGTAATTTTGCAGGCTGAAAGAAAATTCCAAACATCGTCTTTGTTTGAATTTCTGAAACTAAAAATGAAAAATAATGAAGAAAACAATTCCTGTAATAGGCATGGCTTGCAGCGTATGCTCTGCCAATGTAGAAAAGAAGCTGCAGTCGCTAGAAGGCATCAACTCCGCCTCGGTTTCCCTGGCGAGCCGAACTGCCCTGGTAGACTATAACCCCGATATCATCTCTCTGGAAGATATGAAACGGGAAATCAGCAACGCCGGCTACGACCTCGTCATCGAAAACGACAGAAGCGTGGAGGAAATCAACCGCCGTGAGTTCACCCTCCTGCGCCGCCGAACCCTCGCTTCCTGGCTCTTCGCCATCCTGACCATGTGTTTCTCCATGGGCTGGATTTCCCATACAAGTTCCTTCGCCAACCAGATCTGTCTGCTCCTGGCACTCGCCAACCTACTCTACTGCGGCAAACAGTTTTATGTTTCTGCCTGGAAGCAGCTCCTGCATCATACGGCAAACATGGATTCGCTCGTAGCACTCAGCACCCTCATCGCCTTCCTCTTCAGCACCTTCAACACCTTCTTCGGAGAAATGGTATGGGGAGCGAGAGGCATAGAATGGCACACTTATTTCGATGCTTCCGTGATGATCATCACCTTCGTGCTGACCGGCAGATGTCTGGAAGAAAAAGCGAAGGACAGTACGGCGAGCAGCATCAGACAACTGATGGGAATGCAGCCGAAAACCGCCCGACTGGTGACTTACGAGAAGATAGAAGGCACCAACGACTACAAGATGGAGGAAGTTCCGATTTCCACCATTCAGATAGGCGACATGATAGAAGTAAGAGCCGGCGAGAAGATTCCGGTGGATGGCGTGGTTACCCAGGCAGAGAGCTTCATGACTCCCGATGCTGCCTATGTAGATGAAGCGATGATCAGCGGCGAACCGACTCCGGCGATGAAAAAGGCAGGCGACAACGTGCTGGCTGGCACCATTCCGAGTCAGGGAAAGCTCCGCATGAGAGCCAAGCAGATTGGCGAGAACACCGCCCTGGCGCACATCATCCGCATGGTTCAGGAGGCGCAGGGCAGTAAGGCGCCCGTGCAGCGCATCGTGGATAAGGCGGCTCTGATTTTCGTTCCAGCCGTGGCAGCCATCGCCCTCATCACCTTTATAATATGGTGGCTGATAGGCGGCAACGCTGCTCTTCCGCAGGCAATCCTTTCAGCCGTAGCCGTATTGGTCATCGCCTGTCCATGTGCCATGGGCTTAGCTACTCCTACCGCCCTGATGGTGGGCATCGGCAAGGCGGCGCAGAAGCAGATTCTCATCAAGGATGCGTCAGCGCTGGAGAATCTCCACAAGATCAACGCTCTCGTCATCGACAAGACCGGCACCCTTACCATTCCTAACCAGAACATCGATTTCACCAAACAGGAGGATTTGGACTTAGAGACGAGAGAGACCCTCAAGCCTCATGCCCAGGAAGCGATGAAGCAGTTGCAGGAAAAGGGAATAGAGGTGTATATGATGAGTGGCGACAAGGAGGAAGCGGCTCATTATTGGGCTGATAAAGCCGGCATCAAGCATTACCAGAGCAAGGTGCTGCCTGGCGACAAGCAGGCATTGGTAAAGAAACTTCAGGACGAAGGCAAGCAGGTAGCGATGGTGGGCGACGGAATCAATGACACCCAGGCCCTGGCCCTTGCCAACGTGAGCATGGCGATAGGAAAGGGAACGGATGTGGCGATGGATGTGGCGCAGATTACGCTGATGAGCGACGACCTGCTGGCACTTCCGGAAGCCGTAAAACTGAGCCAGAAGACGGTTCACATGATTTGGCAGAATCTCTTCTGGGCGTTCATCTACAACATCATCTGCATCCCGTTGGCAGCCGGAGCACTCCACATCTTCGGCATCGATTTCCAGATAACCCCGATGTGGGCAAGTGCCCTGATGGCCTTCTCCAGCGTCAGCGTAGTGCTCAATTCGCTGAGATTAAAATTATCGTAAATAAAATAAGGCTGCCAGCGATGTTTATAAAATACTGTCGGTATGCAGCAAAATCATCATGAAATAAAGCCTTCATGATGCTTCAAATTAAATAGGGGTAGGACGTGAATCCTACCCCTTTATTGTTTGTATTGATTGCTTCTGTATTGATTACTTAGCAATACTCATTTACTTGATAACAACCTTTCTTGTTGTTCCATCAGCCATCTTGATGATGTTGATGCCCTTCTGCAAGCTGTTGATCTTCACACCATTGATTGTGTAGATGCCTTCTGCTGCATTTACTGCAGGACGGTTCTCGATATTCTCGATGCCAGTAGCTACACCGCCAGTACCCTTTCTTGAAATACCCAAGACAGTGATAATACCTGCACCACCATAGCCCTTCGTGAACTCAACATACTTCACTTCCTTCGACTTATCAACCTTTACACTGTACTCATAGAGACGAATCTTGCCTGTATCGATATCGTCTTTGTAATATGGAAGGCTCTGTTTTGTGATAATACGACCCAAACCATATACAGCTTCGCTACCCGATGGAGTTTCAGCAAACCAATCCTGAGGAGTGAAACGATCATTATAACCATGAGTTCCGTCTGTGTAATATGGACAAGCCACAAGACTACCAGAACCATTGGTTGAAACAACGAGGAAGTAAAGTTCCTCACACTTCTCTGGAGTCACGAAGTTCAGATTACCAGTTGAGTAGTAAGATCTGAGAGTGAGAGCATTCTTCTGACTGAAGTCTGCCATCTGGAACTGAGTTCCCTTCGCTGTTGTCACGATACCATCGCTGCCACAAAGTGCACCTTCCTTCTGAACACCATCAGTATAGAATACCCAACCCTGGTTGTCAAGAATATCATCACTGAAACTCTTAGAAGGCTTACCCTCTGCGATAACATCCACATTCCAACCTGTCACTGCTACTGGAGCTACTGCTGGCATAGCTGCTGCAAACTGCTCATAAGCTTCAACCTCTGCCATTGATGGATAGTAGAATGCGTTCAAGTTACAGATCACTGCGATATACTTAGTCTCCTCGAAGTCTGGCAAGATGTACTCCAACTCAGAAACCTCACCTAGATCAGAGAATGTCTTCACGCGCTTCAAGTTAGCAAGATCGTTACCTACAGCGATGCTGATCTCCTTGTTTACGAAACCTTCTTCATCGTTATCATTTGTACCCTTGTTGTTGTTAGGGAGGTGAATAGCAACCTTAGATAGATTCCAAGACTTGCCTTCTGGAGCAGTAAAGATAGCCCATGTATCATCTCTATGGGTTGAAGGATTCTCGATAGATATAAGTGCATCGTCCGCCTTGTTGCCATCGGTCAAGCCTGTGATGTCGAACTTGTCGAATGCAACACCGAATCCGTAGTCACCCGTATAGTGACGAACCTCAGCAGTAGCACCTGTCAAGATGTTAGGTTGTGTATTAGAGTCGATGCTAATATTAACAACACGCTCCTTATATGAACCACCATTGTCAACAGTGATAGTAACTTTCTCAACACCCATCTTCATACCTGCTGTTACAGGGATAGTGAATGTGCAATTAGCCTGATCCTCTGTGATAGCACCCACTTTCAAACCTGCGCTTGACTTCACGCGGCAAGAGAAATTAGGATCTCTTGGATCACCATTCAAGTCGTAATTTACTACGATGTTCTGTGTCTCACCAGCGTTCATCTTCATCTCAGAAGAAGGAACCGAAAGAGACATATTGTTGTCCTCAGAACCGAATACCTGGAACTCCCAAATACGGAGAGTACCGTTAGCCTCAGGAATCAACTTCACATAACGTGCCTTGAAAGGAGGAATATAGTCATACTTGACGCTCTCTTTTACACGATTTTCAGCATCAACCACTGTTGTCCAGTTCTCACCATCGTTAGACAACTGAATCTTATAGTTGTTAATCTGGTCAACACCATACTCAGGACCTGAGTTACCATCATAGATACAGAAACCATAGATACGATATGCGCTCTGGCAATCGAAGATAGCCCAACGGTCGCTCTGCAATGTACACCACTTACCGCTTGTCTCGTATGGATAAACTTCACCATCGATAATCTTCCAAGGTGTCTCAGTAGAGTTGGTAGAGTTTGAGAAAGCAACCACTTTCTTGTTCTGTACTACGTTGTAAACAGTTGCAGCATCTTCCTTAGCAATGACGTCGATCACTTGCTTAGTGGTTTCAGATGTACCAACAACGTTAGTAACCTTTACAGTAACTTTCATCTTACCAGGCTTCTTAGCCACTACCTGGATAGTCTCCTCATTAGTAGGAGTACCTGGCTTGAACTCTAAGCCCTCTGGCAGAATCCACTCCCAAGCAGTAGGTCTACCTGTACCCTTAGCTGTGATAGATGTAGATTCACCTACTTCGAGGTAGCTCTTACCCAAAGAGAAGGTAACTACTGGAGCTGTACCCTTAGGATAGTTGAGCTTGATGCTCTTGGCAGGCTGCTGCTTCATATCCTTCATTACAGGAACTACTTCCATCTCAAGGTAATTATCTACGCCATTACGAACGAATGTAGGAACATAGAAAGCCTCGCCACGAGTCTGACCTACCAAAGTGCGCTCACCATTTTCATACTTCTTATAGATATCGAAGTGATCGAAGTCGTCGTTATAGGTATAATCCCATGTCAAACGAACATCACTCTTTTCTGCACCGAGAGTTGTGGTTGATGCAAGATTCTCTACTGCGACAGATGCAGGAGCATAACCTGCTGGCAATACTGCGAGCTCACCGAGTTTCAACTCATAATAAGGAACCTCTGTCTCACCCTTCATGTTGAGAGCAATCATATAGATGGTCTTGCCATTGAGTGATGTCAAGTCGTAGTCAGCGATGGTCCAGCCGTTCTTCTCAGTTACTGTAGCATCGGTCAGAGTTACATCTGGGTTGACAGAACTCTCTGTAGCCAACTTCATCTCTACACTACCAGGAGTAGTGGTCTTGTAAACAATACGGAGAGTTCCACCTGATGTTACAGGAATCATCGTCTTATAGAGACGCATGAGGTGATCACCTGTTGTCAAGCTTCCGCTCACCTCGATGCTTGAACCGAAGTTGTAAGCATCTTCCCAGTTGATAGAAGCTGTCAGATTGCCCTTGTTCTCTATCCACCAGCGCCATGTTGGCATGATGCTCTGTACACCACTATGATACCAGTCTTGTGTACCATTCTTGATACCCTCTACAAAGCGGTGCTTACCCACACCTACGCAGAATGAGCTGACGAAAGGCATATTAGTGATAGTAGAACGCTCCAATACGCGGTTGGAAATTCCTGGCCAAGATGTGGTAGATGTGACTGTTGGGTCACCTTCCTGATTTACCCACATCTGCTCTTCATTTTTAAAGGTTTTCTGAATAGCAGCATATGCGCTTGGACCTGTATCACCACTACCAAGAAGGTTCTTTACATTATCCTTCCAGATACGCTCCTCTGGGCAGAACAAGTCAATAGAACCTACGTGGCCGGTCGTTGGCATAGATCTGTTGAGGTAATAACCGAATCCGGTATGACCACTACTTACCACCTGGATACCTGCATAGATCTTAGAGAAAGTCTCTTCCTCTGTACAGCCCAGCTGGCTTGCCTGACTACGATAATCGCCATTAGCTCCATACTCCAAGAACTGAGAAGTATTCTTATGTGACTTCAGAATGGTTGGACTTGGTGAACCAGATGCATTATACCACTGGATTTCCATGTGGCTATTGCCGTCTGCATCAGCGAGTGCATTAAACTCTTTGATGAAACCAGCCCATTCTGAGAGGGTAGAGCCACCAGACTCCTGGTTGATAAACCAACCATCGAAGCCCATATACTTAGCGATTTCATACAATTTCTTGGCAAAGATGTAAGAGCCATTCTCCTTGGTAAGCATTTCACGAACCCAAGCCTGGTTTCCTCCGAAAGCATAAGGAGGGAAGAATATCTGACCGAGAGATTTCACACCACTCTGGTGAGCAGCATCTGTAGATGGTGCTGGTGGAGGAATAATAATACCCTCGCTGGCAGAACCTGCCCAATAAACGAGTTTATCCATATACTGCCAGTAAGTTGGCTGGTATCCCAAGAAGTTGTTAGCGCCCTGAGATGGGCATGAACTACATGTAGGGAAAAGAATGGTTGCATTACATACCTGTCCCTCATAGAACTGGTTTTTATTGGCTTTCATCAAGGTAGGCTCCTTGAAACGTTTTGCCAATGGCACCTTAGAACGGTTGAACTTGGCATTCTTGTCAGTTTCTGGGGACCAGTTCTTGACGTGTTCCGGATGCCAGCAACCACCATAAGGCTGTTGAGCACTTGCTGTACCTCCAAATATAATGGAGAGCATTGCAACGCTAAAAAGTCGATTTAGTCTCATACTTTAAAGGTTTAAGTTAATATTGTATAGTTAATAATTTATTTTCTGCTTTTGAGTATCTCGCCGTTTTTGAGATTTTTTCCTCGTTTTTAGCTATTTTCTGCACTTATAACAAGAATAAAAACCAAACTACTTAGTCAAAATGCATTTTTTTTTATTTTTTATTCAAAAAAATACCGCTATAGCTATGCTCACGCAAAACTATAGCGGTTTTAATAAACCTAAACTAAACCTAAAAACAACTTTCTTTAGATAAATAATACATCTTAACTTAACATCAATTTATAGCCTTATTGATAAATCTGCTTTTTATGAAATACACCATTTTTCATAAAAAGATCAATATGTTTTCTGAAGATTCTACTTGACAATATTGGTACGGCGGATGAAGTCGATGATTTCCGGTACATAACCGAAGGCTAATCCGGTAACGGTATCTGCACAACCATAATATACAGCTATGCGACCCGTCTCTGCATCACAGAGAGATGCGCATGGGAAGCAGACATTAGGTACATCTCCTACACACTCGTAGAGCTCCTGAGGAGTAATCAAATACTGACCTGAACGGCCCAATACTTTCCACGGTTCATCCAAATCGAGCAAGGCTGCACCAAAAGCATAAACATATCCATTGCAGGAATGGAGCACACCATGATAGAGCAACAACCAACCCTCGGAAGTCTCAATAGGCACCGGGCCAGCACCTATCTTCATACATTGCCAAGCACTCTCCTCGAAAGCTGCAGGAGCCATCACATGACGATGATGCCCCCAATACTCCAAATCAGGTGACTCGCTATAGAAGATGTCACCGAAGGCAGTATGACCAGTATCACTCGGACGACTCAGCATGGCAAACTTGCCATTGATCTTGCGAGGAAACATCACACCATTGCGATTGTATGGCAGGAAAGCATTCTCTACCTGATGGAAGGTCTTGAAATCCTCCGTCCATGCCACACCAATCGTTGGTCCATGATAACCATTGCACCAGGTGACATAATACTTATCTCCTATCTGGCAAACACGAGGGTCGTAACCATAGACCCACTCTCCTACCTCAGGATCATCGCATTCGAAATGGATGGTGTCCTCATCAATGTCCCAATGTACGGCATCCTTACTGAAACCGGCATGAAGAGTCATACGACGATTCTTGTCATCACATCTGAATACACCTGCAAAACCGTCCTTAAACTTAACTACTGCACTATTGAAGATACTATTGGAGTCGGGTAGCTGATTACGCTTGATAATCGGATTCTGGGAATAGCGCCAGAGCGGCACGCTGCTTCCTTCTGGTCTGTCTTCCCAAGGAATGTTGGGAAGAGCAGAACCTATGATTTTAATTTCGTTCATTGTCGTTTCTTTTTAGAAAAATCAATTAGTGACGTTTTGGAAATCGATTAGAGACTGTTGAGCAAATCTACCTTACCATCATTGATGAGCTTGATGACCAACTCTCCGAAGAGGGTGTTCTGCCATGCAAACCAGGCACGGGTGTATTTCGAAGCATCATCCTTATGGAAAGATTCATGGATGAATCCCATCCCTGCATCGGTATTCAGGAGGGTCTTCATGCACCAGCGAATCTCATCATCACTCTGGGCTGTGAAGCACTTCATCATGATAGACATCGGCCAAGGCATATCATAACCGATGTGAGGACCGCCGATACCCTCGCCTGCCTTACCACGGAAGAAACAAGGATTGTCCTCGCTCCATACGAAACGACGGGTGTTCTGATAAATCGGATCATTCATCTCAACATCCCCCAAATAGCCCATACCCAAAAGCGATGGAACATTGGCATCATCCATCAGAAGGCGGTTGCCGAAACCATCTACCTCATACGCATAAATCTTGCCATATTTAGGATGATCATAGACTGCATATTTCTGCAGGGCATCCTTGACCTCGGCTGCCAAGGCAGAACAATCCTGTGCAATCCCGAGTGCCTTATTCTTCTGCTCAGTCTCTGATTTCTCTGCCACATGCTTCAGGATTTCAGCCGCCTTATTCATCGCAGAAACCGCCATGAAATTGGAAGGAATCAGGAACGGAAGAATCGTGGCATCGTCAGAAGGACGGAACAGGGAAGCAATGAGACCAACTGGCTTGACAGGAGCTCCGAAACCATCCCAGCCCACGGTATCGAAGGCACGATCGGTCATGCGGGTAAAGTGGTAAGCCTTGGCTGTTTCCTTGCGTTGCTGCTCATGGAAGGTCTTGAGGATATTTCCGATAGCCTGCATCCAGTCTTCTCCGAAGATGGAGTCATCGCCTGTTACCTTCCAGTACTCGTAAGCGAGGCGGATAGGATAACAGAAAGAATCTATCTCATACTTGCGCTCGAAAACCTCTGCCTTCATCTCGGTATCATCCTTCTGCCAACCTGCTCCGGTAGGTCCGTCGTTATAGGCATTGGCATAACGGTCGATATTGATGCACTTCAACTGGCGCAGGATAACACCACGCAGCATCTTCTTCAATTTCTCATCCTTGTTGGCAAGGGCTACGTATGGCCAAACCTGAGCACCTGAATCGCGGAGCCACATGGCTGGAATATCACCTGTATAGACGAAGGTATCGTCATCGCCATTAGCCAACTGGCGATAATGCACCGTACTTTCCAGCGTGTTCGGATAACAGTTGGCGAACATCCAGGCGAGTTTCGGATTCTTCTTGAGGAGTTTCTGTACTTCCTTGATTTTCTTCTCCACTGCCTCTGAAGTAAAGAGACGCTCTGCTACAGGCGGACGCTTGGACTCATACTTGCCATTGACAGGTGTTACCACCTTAGTATAGCGGGCATGAACATCTACCTCAGCATGCTCTTGTGCCATCGCCGACATTGCCGACATCAGGGCTATTGCAAATATTGTTTTTCTCATTGTCTGGGTTTATTTATGTTTCGATTTTAATTGTGATTTCTTTTAAGGTCTATCTGCACCACGGGTTCCCCACTTGGATGGCTGATTGCCCATCTGGAGTTCGAGGGTTCCTCCCTTCATCATATCCTGGTACATGATATACGACTTGGTATAGGTCTTGCCGTTGAGTTTGGCAGACTGCACGTAGATATTCTCCGGACTGTTGTTCTTGCAGATAATGGAGAAGTTCTTGCCGTCGCCTAAGCTGATGGTAGCCTTGTCCATGATCGGACTGCCGATGATATACTTGCCGCCTGCAGGTTCTACCTGATAGAGTCCCATCGCAGAGAGAATATACCAGGCTGACATCTGACCCACATCCTCGTTTCCACTCAAACCGTCGAAATCATCCTTATACATCTCGTGCATGGTCTGGCGGATAAGACGGGCTGCCTTCCAAGGCTGACCTACATAATTATACATATAGAGTACCTGATGACTCGGTTCATTACCGTGGGCATACTGTCCGATGAGACCAGAAATATCAGGAGAGGCATTATCGCCCATATTGCCCGTTACGATGAAAAGGGAGTCGAGCTTGGTCACAAATTTCTGTTCATTACCAAAAAGCTTAACAAGTCCGTGTACATCATGTGGAACGAGCCAGGTGTATTGCCAGGCATTTCCCTCGGTATAATCATCCTGACGATGAACGGCTGAGAATGGATTAAACGGTTCACGGAACTTGCCGTCGGTACCGATGCCACGCATAAAACCAGTCTTCGGGTCGAAGTATTTACGATAACTCTGGGCACGTTCTGCGAAATACTTCGCATCCACCTTCTTGCCTAAGAGTCGGGCCACTTTCGCCACACAGTCATCAGCCAGCGCATATTCCAGTCCCTTAGCCACAGTCTCCATTTCCGGATCCTTGTCATAAGGCAGGTAACCATATTTCTTGAGAAGACCGAGGCCTCTGTCTTCACGCAATGCCGACTGTTTCATGGGCTCATAGGCTCCCTCCTTATCCTTGACATATCCTTTGAGCACCAGGTCGGCAAGCACCGGAATACCCGGATTTCCCACCATACAGTCGGTCTCATTGCCCATCAGATGCCATACAGGTAGTTTGCCCTGTTGACGATAGATGTTGATAAAGGTACTTGCCACGTCTGGGAGCATTTCCTTGTGGATGAGCGTCATCAGCGGATGGGCTGCACGATAAGTATCCCAGAGTGAAAGGGTGGTATAATTGGTAAAATCACCCTGATGCACCTTACCGTCGGCACCGCGATATTCTCCGTTGATATCAGAGAATACGGATGGAGCTGTCATCGAATGATACATGGCTGTGTAGAAGATACGACGGGCGGTGGAATCAGAAGTCTCCACCTTCACCTTGCCCAATTCCCGATTCCATGCCTCGTCAGCCTGCGCCACTACCTGATGGAAATTCCAGTCAGGAATCTCTGTTTGCAGATTCTGTCGGGCATTGGCAACGCTGACTGCAGAGAGACCAACCTTGATCATCAGAGGGCGGGTGGCATCTGCCACCTGAACCAGCCAACGTCCACTATCGAGCGGTTGTACTTGAACCGGTTGAGAGAACTCAGCCACGAAGAAATTCTTCTGGTCCTTCGCCCATCCTGTAGAGAAGCGATGACCAGCCACTGCAGTTTCCTTCACCTCATCCAGCGCATAATCGGTAGGTTTATCCCATCCGATACCCTGGAAAAGGTCGAGTACCAACTGTGCCTTCTTCACGTCTGCCCCAAAGGTATAGCGATGGAAACCAGCACGCTTGGTGGTGGTAAGTTCCACCCATACATTCGGCTGCTGCAATTTCACCGCATAATAGCCCGGGCGAACATTCTCATTGGCATGATGGAAGAGCACTTCCTTCTGATGAGCATCTGTCACTGGGAGGAAAGCAACATCGCCTAATTCTCCGATACCCGTTCCGCTGAGGTGCTGATGACCAAAGCCGATGAGAATGGAGTCTGACTGATGATAACCGGAACACCAGTCCCAACCACGGGTATGCTCTGTAGGTCCCAGCTGGATATAACCGAAAGGTACGTTGGCACCGAGGAATACATGACCATGACCGCCCGTTCCGATTCTTGGATTGACAAATTGGGTCAGACTGGAGGTTGCCTGAGCTTTATCATGAGCAAAAGCGGCTTGTGGATAGTCTCCACCTATCACACAAGCCAACAATAATAATATAGGAAATAATCTTCTTCTCATTTTCTGAATTTAAGATATATTTTAATGATACTATTTCATGAATTTTGAGAAAGAATATGGCGCATTTGACTCCAGAATACCTCTCTGCAAATTCGGTTTTTCAGAAAGGCGGAAAGAGATCTGCGCACCCTGTCTCAGGGAATTCAGGTCAAGATAATTAAGATCATACTTCTTTCCGTTCATCTGCATGTCATCAACATAGCATCCGTCACCTTCCGACTGTATGCTTACCTGCTGTCCGTTCTCCAAATGGAGTTTCATAGACTTGAAGTAAGGAGTACCCAATGCATACTGTCCTGAACCCGGGCAAACCGGATAGAAGCCCATCGCAGAGAAAACATACCAGGCTGAAGTCTGACCGTTGTCCTCATCGCCGCAATAACCATCTGGTGTCGGTGTGTAGAGGCGGTCCATCACCTGTCGCACCCAATACTGGCACTTCCAAGGTTGTCCGCTATAATCATAGAGATAGATGGCGTGCTGGATAGGCTGGTTGCCGTGTGCATAATTGCCCATGTTCATCACCTGCATCTCTCTGATTTCATGGATGGTAAATCCGTAATAGCTATTATCGAAAACAGGAGGGAGAAGGAATACCGAGTCGAGCATCTGGTTGAACTTCTCCTTTCCGCCCATCAGAAGGATGAGCCCTTCAGGATCGTGGAATACCGACCAGGTATAATGCCAGGCATTTCCCTCGGTAAAGGCATCGCCCCACTTGAGCGGATTGAAAGGAGACTGGAATTTTCCATTCAGCAATCTTCCGCGCATCAGACCACTCTCCCTGTCGAACACCTTCTCATAGTTCATCGCTCGTTTGGCAAAAGGTTTCAGTTCCTTCTTTGACTTGCCGAGCGCCTTGCCAAACTGGTAGATGCACCAGTCATCATAGGCATATTCCAAGGTACGGGCCACACTTTCATTGATTTTCACATCATAAGGCACATAGCCCAACTTATTGTAGTACTCAAAACCATGACGTCCGGTAGAATTCACTTCAGGATGAACGGCATTGGCTCCATGAACCACAGCCTGCCAAAGGGTCTCTGCATCATAACCACGCAAACCGGAAAGATAAGCATCGGCTACTACTGAAGCTGAATTATTACCCACCATACATCCACGATGCCCCGGACTCGCCCACTCTGGCAGGAATCCGCTCTCGAGATAGGTATTGGCAAGACCCGCCTGAATCTTCTCATTCACAGAAGGATACATCAGATTGAGCAGTGGGAAAAGGCAGCGGAAAGTATCCCAGAAACCGGTATCGGTAAACATATAGCCCTTCTGTACGGTTCCGTTGTAAGGATTGTAGTGAACCACCTCACCGGCTGCATTCTTCTCATAGAAAGCACGAGGGAAGAGAACGGAGCGGTAGAGACAGCTATAGAAAGTACGGAGATGGTCAATGTCCTCATCCTCCACTTCTATCTTGCCGAGCACCTCATTCCAGCGGTTTCTACCCTGCTGACAGAGCTGCTGCATATCTGCCTGTCCCAATTCCTGAAGGTTTTGCCAGGCCTGTGACTCACTGATGAAGGAAGAAGCCACACGAGCCACAACCTTCTCGCCTCTCTGACGAATCTTGAAGGAGATGATGGTGCCCACATGATTGCCTTCCTGCTGGTAAGCCTCCTGATAACCGCCCTGAACCATACCCTGGTATTGACCATCCTTCACATTGACGAAAGTCTCAAAATCATGGTCGAACTCAATGACGAAGTAATTTCTGAAATTCTCAGGAACACCTCCACTATTGCGGGTAGAAAAGCCCACCACCTTTCGCTCCTTCGGGAGAACCTTGATGAAACTGCCCTTGTCGAAAGCATCAACTACCACATGAGCACTATCGGTCTGAGGAAAGGTGAAGGACATCAGGGCTGCACGTTCCGTAGGACAGAGTTCTGCCGTCACATCATAGTCAGCGAGATAGACACTATAATAATAAGGTGTAGCCTTCTCTGCCTTATGAGAGAACCAGCTGGCACGCTGCTCCTCATCAAATACCGGTTTGCCCACGATAGGCATCAATGAAAACTGACCGTAATCATTGATCCAGGGACTCGGTTGATGCGTCTGCTTCAAACCCCTTATCTTCTTAGCTGCATAGGTATATTGCCATCCGTCGCCCATCTTTCCTGTCTGTGGAACCCAGAAATTCATGCCCCAAGGCATGGCGATGGCAGGATAAGTATTGCCTGTGGAAAGTCCATGGTCGGAATCGGAACCCATGAGAGGCTGCACGAAATCTACCGCATTCTGTACATTCACCCTGACGGCTTGCGCCATCAAGGTGAAGAATACAAATATGAACAAAACTGATTTTCTTTTCATAGACAACAGTCTGAATGATTATCTGAAATTGTTTGGCTGCAGGCGATGGCCGTCAGCGTCATTGGTATCAGCCACATCCCACCAGAGTCTTGTGCCCTGAGTATTCACCTGCTGGAGTTCTGGATGAGAAGTGAAGTAAGTGTTGTTATTCTCGCTGAAAGGATAGAGAATGCGCTTGATATTCTTACCCATAGGCACGTCACCTCCACTATTGTTGGTCAACTGATTTGCCAAAGCAGGATAGTCGGTGCGACGGAACTCAGCCCATCCCTCATTACCATTAGGGAAGATAGCCATCCACTTCTGGGTGATGATTGCTTCAAGCTGCTTCTCCTTGTTGTCGCTACCCTCGAACACCTTACCCGTAAGGGCCTTCTCACCATCGATGTAAGCCTGTGCCTTGTCATTGGCAATGCCGTAGTAGTCCATAGATGCCTTGATACCAGACTTATAGTAATCCTCTACGGTACCTGTAAGTTCCATGCCAGCCCATCCACGCAAAACAGCCTCTGCCTTCAGGAACTCAGACTCAGCATAGCCCAAGAGGAGGTAAGCACGCTCACGACTGAAGAAGTAGTTAGGATCCAAGTTCTTGCCCAGATTCTTAGGCGCAGTACGGGTGAGTGAATAATTCAAGGTTCCCATGTCAATGACAGGAGCCTGAGCACCACGCTCACAACCTACGAAGTCTTCACGCTGGCTATCTTCACCTGCCTCCAAAGTGCTCGCTGTCATCTTGCCACGATACCAGCTTACCAAGCAACGTGGGTCTATCTTCTTGGTGGTATAGCTATTACGGCCTGTCTTGATCTTGTATTCTGCACCACCTTCACTGGCGTTGCGATAGAAGTTCTCCAAGTCTTTAGACATCACACTCTCACCATTGTAGCAAACACTACACATCACCAGTGGATGCTCGTTACCACCGTCATCAGTACCGCCCTGGCTTACAGGAGCATACTTAGGAACGATCTGCATATTGTCGTCGTTGCTCTGCATCAGTCCATACTCGTTGTTAAGAGCATTTTGTGCCTCCTGCTTTGCACGAGCAGGGTCTACGTTGGAGATACGCAAAGCCATGCGAAGGCGCAGGGTATTGGCAAATCGAAGCCACTTGTTCCAGTCGCCATGATAGCAAATATCGTCTGTGGTATAACCAATCTGGGTTGCATCCGTTGGCTTGATACTGTCTACAGCCTGCTCCAACATACGGAACATGGCATCGTAAACCTCAGCCTGGGTGTTGTAAGACACATTGTTGGTCTCAGGAATCTTGGCCTGCACATACTCCTTGAAAGGCATATCGCCATAAGTATCGGTATTGGCAAGTGCTAAGAACGCATAGTAGATACGTGTGGCATAGAACAAGTTCTTGTACTTCTTGGTATTTTCGTTGAACTTGTAGGCACGCAACAAGGTACGATACTCACTGCTACGGTCGGTATAGAAATGTCTCCAGCGCGCACTGCTCCATCCATCTTTATAAGAATAATCAGGAGATGCGCCAGCATGCTTGGGCTGGTTGTTGGCCACGAAACCCGCATAGATGTCATGACTCAGGTTGGTAGTGGTCTGATAGTCATTGAAAAATCCCTCATAGAGGAAGTTGCGGAAAACAGAGTTGGCAGAGCTCAACTCACTCTTCAGCGCCAAGGAGTCTTCCTTGCTCACCTTATAGTCGATATTGATATCGGCATACTTGGTATTGTCCTCTTCACCAGGCTGCTCTTCACCGCCGCCAGTAGTGTTATCAGGCAATTCGTATGGATTCTTGCTCATCTCATCCATGTCATAGCAGGAAGATAAACTTACCAATGCCATGGACACAAGCATCGTCTTGAATATAATCGTCTTTTTCATTGTCTTGAACTGTTTATGATGTAGTTGATAGTATTTAGAAGCCTACATTGACTGAGAAACCGAAAGTGCGGGTATATGGCACTGCGGCAAAGTCAAGGGCCTGTGAGAACATAGAAGTATCATAACCTCCATCAGGATTGCCTGGTGTATGTTTCAGCAGGAAGCAGAGATTACGTGCCACAAATGACAACTTCACATTGGTAAGAGGAGTCTTCTTGAGCACGCTCTTTGGCAGGCTGTAACCCAATGCGAGTTCCTTCAACTTGATATAGGAAGCGCTGTGGATAAACATCTCTGCATAACCCTTCTGCGACTTGTACAAACCGATGTTGGAATAGTAAGACTGTGCACTTACCTCCTTGGTATTCTTCACCTGTCCGTCGGCTGTCACACCAGGAACTACCATATAGTAGTCGCTCACACCATTCAACTCCTTGTATTCACCACGATAAGCCGAGCGCTCTGAAGTTCCTACAGCAGTAGCCATACCTTCTGATACACTCACGATATCGCCTCCAAATCGCATATCAAACATCGCTGTGAGGCTTACACCCTTATAGTTCAGACTTGGAGTAACAGACATGAGAAGCTTTGGCTCGATGTTTCCGATAGGATGATCGAGGATATACTGCTCCAGATTTCCGCCTGCATCACTACTGGTAACAGGCATTGGAAGACCATTCTCGCCAATCACCATCTGACCATTCGCATCGCGCTTGATGAGGTTGTTGGCATAGATATCGCCCAACTTACCTCCTGCCTTCGCACCTACCTTGACTGGCATGTTGCCATCGCCATTGAAGTAGATGTGATCCACGCCATTAGCCAGTTCATCTACACGGGAGATATTCTTGGAAATATTCATGGTGAGGTCGAACTTGAGGTCCTTGGTCTTAACAGGTGTGCCGTAAAGCATCAGCTCAATACCCTTGTTGGTAATCTTACCTGCATTCACCCATTGCTGTGTCCAAGGAGCAGATGCATCTACAAGCATAGCCTGGTTCTTGGTCTTGGTATAATAATAGGTGAAATCAAATCCCAAACGGTTCTCCAGGAACTTCATCTCAAGACCCCACTCGAAGGAAGACTTGATCTCTGGTTTCAGGTTACTGTTCTTCTTCACGGTCTGTGGAATTGGCACACGGATGCCATTCTCATAGGTATAAGAACGGGTGTTGTAGAGATTGTATGGATTTGGGTCCTTACCTACCTGAGCGAAAGACAGACGAGTCTTGGCGAAAGTCATCCACGCTGGCAACGGATGGTTGATAGAGCGCATGAAATCGCTGAAGATATAGCTCACACTTGCACTTGGATAGAAGAAAGAACGGTTGTCCTTTGGCAAGGTAGATGACCAGTCGTTGCGTGCTGTAAGATCCAATGAGAGATACTCACGGAAAGCCAACTGCAAAGAACCGAAGGCTGAGTACATAGAGCGCTCATGGCCATTCTCACTGGCATTGGTCAACTGATAACCTGTATTGAAAATCCAATTATCCTTCTCCAACATATTCTTGGTAGCAGCACTCAGCAACTCGTACTTCTGGTACATGATGTTGGCGCCCAGATTGTAACCCAAGCGCAAATCCTTGGTCACCTGATTGTCACCCAAGAAGAGGAAAGAGATATTGTGCTCGAAGTTGTTTTCCTCCGAACGGCTCATATTATCATCGGTAACGATCTCGCTCCAGTGTCTGCCCGGAATGCTCACAGCAGAGTTACCCAAACTCAAGTCTGTGGCCTGGATGCGTGTACGATAGTAATCGAAAGCATATTTAGCATTAAACTTCAACCAGTCGGTTACGTTGACATTAGCACCATAGTAACCGAAGGCACGCCAACGCTCATCGCTATTCTGGAAGCGATGACGAACATAGTATGGGTTGGCATACTGCATATCTGGTCCGAACCAGTTGCGATGCAATTGGTCCTGAGTTGTATAAGTCTGAAGATCCTGCAAACGCACGTTGCCAGGAATGAGAAGCAACTGGGCTACCTCTCCATTGAGACCAGTCATCGGACGGTTCTCGGCTTTCATGCGAGAAACAGAAATCTTGCTATCTGTAGAAAGATACTTATTGATAGTTCTACCTGCATTAAGGTCAACTATCAGCTTATCCAATTTCTCTCCATCGAAAAGACCCTTATTGTCGTTGAAACCCAAAGAGAGACGGAAATGACCTTTCTCATCAGAATTTCCGAGAGCTACGGTATGGAACTGGGAGAAACCTGTATTGAAGTAATCCTTCAACTTATCGCCATAATAGCGGTAAGCGATGTTCTCACCGAGAAAAGAAGGTTCCATTCTGCCATCAAGCGGAGCACCGAATGCCAACTCGCTGGAAAGCGTCTTGTTGCCATCCTCATCAGTCTTATAAACCGTAGCACCCTGAGAGCCCTGTCCGTACTGCTTCTGCATAGGGATTGTTTCAGCCACCTTACTCCAAGTAAAGTTACCATTGTATGTGATGCCGAAGCCCTGCTTGTGACTACCCTTCTTGGTTGTAACGTAGATCACACCATTACCTGCACGTGAACCATAGAGGGCTGCAGCGTTGGCACCTTTGAGTACCGAGATAGACTCGATATCCTCTGGGTTGATGTCCAGAGAAGTGCCACCACGGTCGTATCCGCCATAAGCAGAAGCATCAGAACTCTGGTTGTCGGTAAAAGGAACACCATCTACCACCCAAAGAGGCTGGTTATTATCAGTAAGAGAAGAGTTTCCACGGATAGTGATCTTGGTAGAACCGCCGAGACCCGTGCTGGAAGTATTCATCTGCAGACCAGCCACCTTACCGTCGAGGGCACCAGTCACAGAAGGGTCACCAGTCGTATTGAGAGCATCCGCCTTGACATCCTGTACGGAATATCCCAACATCTTCTTCTCACGCTTGATACCGAGGGCAGTAACCACCACTTCGTTCAGCGCCTGAGAGTCAGGAAACATCTGTGCGTTCACGTTATGTCCTTCCTTTGCAGCCATATCCATCGTCTTATATCCAAGATATGTAAACTGCAAGACAGGGGCAGGTTCATCGGTCTCGATGGTAAAATTACCATCCATATCAGTTACAGCACGATGATTGGTGCCTTTTACGAGGATGGTAGCGCCAATGAGAGGTTCCTTGTTTTCATCGAGAAGCGTACCCTTATATGTACGTTTCTGTCTTGGTTGCTGGGTGCTTGGAGTTGTAGTAATTTCCTTTTTCTTCAGATAGATGATTCCATCCTTAATCACATAAGATACACCCTTATCCTTCAAGAGCTTGTTTAAAACATCCTCTACCTTACCGTTCTTCACCTGAACGGCATTCACCTGCATCTTTGCCAAGTTGTCGTCGTAAGTAAACTGGTATTTAGACTGTTTCTGGATTTTCTGGATGACTGCTCCCAAAGTGGTCTGAGAAACATTCAACGAAATCTGGGCTTTTACAGATGTCCAGGAACTGGAAACCAACACCAGAGCCAAGGCTGCAGCTGCGGTTTTAGTTTTTTGTAAATGATACCAATGTGTCATAATCCTTGTTTTTAGCATTTAGGTTGTTATAACTACCTTTTGTTGTTATTAATTTCAAATATATAACAGCAAAAAACAAAAAAACACTTACCCAAAAAATTATTTTTTTGAATAAGTGCTCTTTTTTTCTCGTATAACAGTATAATTAAGGTGTAAACCTTACTGATTCACTACTTCGTGATAAATACCTTACTGCCTTTCACGTGATAGTGGATAGACAGAGTGTTCTGCAAGAGATCGAGAACCGAGTCGATGGTCTCCTTCTCTTTGATGACACCGGAGTAAGTATTCTCCTGATTGATGGTAGGATCAACAACCACCTGCACATCGTAGATGTTCTCCAGCATCTTGGCAATTTCATTCACGCTTGCATTATTGAAGGAAGTCTTGTGCTCATGCCACATTGCATCCTTATAGACATCGGTTTCAGAAACCGTCATGCTACCTAAGCGCGCATCCACACATGCCTTCTGTCCTGGTTTCAAGACGATCATACCCTCATCATGATTTCCTTCTACCCTCACCTTACCTTCGAGCAAACTGACGGAAGCCTGCTGATGAGCCTTATCCACATGGAAATTGAAAACGGTACCGAGCACCTTAACACTCATCACATCGCTCTCTACGATGAAAGGCTTGTGCGGATTTTTGGTCACCTCAAAATAACCTTCACCGTCTATCTCTACCTTACGGTCGGAACCATCAAACTCTTTCGGATATTTGATGGAAGCAAGTTTGTTGAGCCAAACCTTAGTTCCATCAGGTAAAGTAACCGTCGTATCATTGTCGGCACTGGCCATCACCACCTGCATCTGCATATTAGAAATCGGATTGTGCTGGAGATAGAACCAGGCCAATCCACCCAATACGCAAACCACAGCAATCGCTGCAGCCCGACGCCACATACCTATTATATGCGCATGATGCTCAGCCTGCTGTTCATCCTTCATCTCCCTGATCTTAGCCTGCATTCTCTGTTCAGCAAGCATCAGTTGGGTCTTTGGCATGAACTGCGCTTTGAGCTCATCGCTCAACTTTTCTTCTTTGAAAAGTTCTTGTTTTTCCTCCGGAGAATTCTTCAACATATCCCTTAATGCGATGAGTTCCTCTTCCGTGCACTCACCTGCCAAGAATCTCGCCTTTAATTCCTCATTTATCATATAACAATCTTGCTTAATATCCTTAATTAATTAATGATCTAATTAATTACCATAACAATAATTGTTGAGAAAACACTTACTCAATAACCTATAAAAAAGGTATAAAAAATACAAAAAAAGTTCCCAAACGAGCCCTAAGAGACTTTAAAGCCTTATAAATATGAGCTTCAACGGTACGTACGGATACGTTCATCATCAGAGCAATCTCACTATTTTTCATATCCTTGAGATAGCTCAAAACGAATATTTCCCTGCATTTATCAGGAAGTTCCCCTATGGCCTGATTGATTTTTCTTCTCAACTCCATGTTTTCCATGTCCTGTTCTCCATCTCCCAACGAAGAGAAGTAGCACGACATACGCATTTCGTTGATATCTTCAATGGCTGCAGTATTGACTTTCTTATAGCGCTTCAAGTAATTCAATCCTCTTGAGTAAATCGTCTTATAGAGGTATGATTCTATCTGCGGGACATCCGTCTCCAATGCATCCATACGATTCCACAATTCAAGAAAAGCTTCTTGAACTACATCATCGGCAGCATCCTCCCCTACGATACGTTTAGCATAATAAAACATTCGAGGGTAGTACTTTCTAAATATCGCTTGATACGATTCTTCTTTTACTGTCTGCATTACATTATATATCTTTAGATATTAGTTCTGATTTAGGTCGGTTTACGCCAGTTATCTGCGTATTTTCTTCACTTCTTGAACTACTTTGGGCGCAAAGATAAGTAAAAAAGATGATAAAAACAAATTTTTGCTTACAAATCAACTATAACATCTGTTATTTTTTTACTTTTTACTACTTTTCATAACTGTTTCTATACGTAAATTTAAAAACTGTAGTCAGTGCACTCCCTAAAGTCTGCTTTTCGTCATTAAACAACTATTACACAAAAACTTTTATTTATAAAAAGTATAGAACTTCGCAGACTATTTCTTAACTTGTCTTCAATGGTTACCTTTCTTCATCGCCTTCAAAATGCGATAGGATGTCGTGCGAAATCTTGTTGTTTTTATATACAATATTATACCCAAAAAGTCTGCTAGCATTACTGCCAGCAGACTTCATTTTTCGCTAATTTACTCTAATTCTGTAGTTACTGATTTACTTAGCAATAATCAATTAAAACGTATCCTAAAAACCTAATCTTTCAATGAAAACTATTCTACCCTTTTCTCTATAGTATGCTTTTAAAAAAGACCTTTATCTTGGAATTTATTCAGCCACAGCCTGCTGCTCTGAAGAAGCCTGAACTTCTGTTGCTTCTGTAGGATTTGTCTCTGTAGGAGTAGCAACCTCCTGATTTTGCTGCTCAGTAGAATCTTCTGCACCAGCCTGTGGAGTGACAGGAGTACTTACTGCTGAAGAATCTGTAGGAGTAGCAGGAGCTACGGTGTCAACTGGAGCAACCTGAGCGTTACTCATCATCTTATTGGATGCAAATACGTTACTTACTGAAACCATTACAATAGCTGCGATAGCTGCAAATACGAACTTTTTCATAATCTTATCTTTTTTAATTGTGAATATTTATTTTTTCTTTGTGGATTCATTGGCGAACCCACTAATGATATTCACAATCTGCGTGCCAAAAGAAGACAAAAATACAATACATGCTGATTATCAGATAGTTATACTATATGTGCCAAAAACAAAGATTGTGGAAAATGGGGAAATCGTGTGGAAATATTCCACAAAAAACTGGGGAATGGCATTTTTTCATATAGATTATCTTTTCAAGTTTATTAGAATGAGATGATGGCAAATGGCATAAAAAGAAAAAGGCAACTGCAAGCATCTTCTGTCTACAACTGCCTTCCCTCTTATATATGGAAAACCTTATTTCTCCTAAAATGAAGAATATCGCTATTAAGCGAAGTTCTTCTTGTTGGCCATTGCACCAAGCTCTGCTACGGCTGCAACCACCACTGCTAAAATCATACCTAATACTATCATAATATAGTTCCTTTCTCTCTTAAAATCTGTTATCCTAATCTTTACCTTAATATATATGCTCTCATACTGAGCATCCTAAGATGCTCATCTTCAAGCCTTTTTACTTGCTAAGATTCATTTTCTTGTTGATCACTACAATCTCAGCAAATGTGATAGCCAATACAGCTAATGTCATTCCAAAAATCATCATAATTGTTACCCTTTCTTTACTTTAATTATCGTTATTCAATCTTTTCAAGTGCAAAGGTAATGCCTTTTTGTGTACGCACACAAATTTTGAAGGGATATTTTCAAAAAAGCCTATATTTCTTGACTTTCATCAATTTCTGTCATCGTCAGTAAGCCAAAATGGCGCATTGGAATTCACTATCTGCCAAATTACTTCTTAAGATTATTTGCTTGTCACAAATATTTTTTGTATTTTTGCATGCTTGAATATACAGGAAAGCTATTTGTATTTTTCGGTAATACAGATGGTAATTCTATAAAACAAGCCTCAAGTTCATCTTTCAAGTGAATGCCTTCCTGATACATTGCCCGGCATCATAGCAGGGTTCTTACCAAATACGCAGAAAAGAAGCATTGAAGAAACTGATGAAAATTCGAAGTAAATGTAGAGTAATTATGAGAAAGAACGCAAGAAAAAAACAACAGAAATATGTTGAACTTTCACTATTTCCTGAAGAAGAGAAAAATGACAATATAAAAAACTCTATCTCCTCAGAAAACAAAGAAAAAGAATATGATATTTCTGTGTGTCAAAGATTGTACTCTCCTACTAACAAAGAGTACAATCTGGCAGATTTGTTTGAAAGACTGTCAAAATCTGCTTTCCGCAACCGATTCCGTCTTTCGAAGAAGGAAAAAGATTATATTACTGAGCCCACTTTAAAAAGGGGCATATTTTGAATCCAGTCTGACCAGTGTGGTCATT
>ENA-ORUV01000363-ORUV01000363.1-human-gut-metagenome-genome-assembly--contig:-NODE-363-length-35844-cov-17.6035_pt1 | contig 35844 bp, 28 predicted proteins | sample MGYA00242089_ERZ509229 | MGnify/ENA primary metagenome ERZ509229 (study PRJEB26280, sample SAMEA2338805) | human gut metagenome | biome: human gut; feature: human-associated habitat; material: faeces...
GTAATTTGGCAATAAAATAAACTTACATAATTTTGACAGGTGACCATTTTATGGCCACCCTTTGTAGGTTGGATGTTTTTCTGCTCTTTACTTTTTAGAATATTATCTCGAACTCGCGTATATAGAAATAACCTCACCATCAAAGGCTCTTACCGAGTCATCTATGAATCGTCAATGGCGTGAACGATTTGAAGAGGAACTAACAAAAGCTAATGATGGCATTAAAAAAGTAGGAGGAACAAAAACTTATGAGAAAGTCATAGAACGCATAGGACGAGCTTTGCAGAAGAATCCATCCATTGCAAAATTCTATGAGATTACTTATATACGTGACGGGGAAGATCCTAACTTTAGTAACTTATTGATTACCATAAATGTTTTGTTTGTTTAAATGAAACTTTCTTTTCATTATATATCCATCTTTGTGCTTTCTGATGAAGCAAAAAATGGTATAAGCATATTACGAGATAAGTCAATAGTAAGGCTGTCCATACGACAATATTGTTGATTGGTCTTACAACCTTGTTTATGTATTTAAATACTTTTCTCATCAGAACAATGAATATATGAATGGAGCCACAGCGGAATCTGCAAACATTACTAATAACGAAACTATAATGAGGATAAATACCAATGGTGCCAACCACCATTTTTTCTCTGCTATGATAAAAGCCAATATTTCTTTAATGAAACTCATTTCTTAACGATATAATTATTTATTACTAAAATGTCTAAGCCCGACGCTTTGAATGTTTTAATTGCATCTACAGGTGTGCAGACGATAGGTTCGCCCATAACATTAAAGCTCGTGTTGAGTAATATCGGAATACCCGCATACTTTTCAAACGCTTTAAGCAACTGATATAGTCGTAAGTTTGAAACATTGGTAACTGTTTGAATTCTTGCGGTGTTATCAACATGAGTAACAGCTGGTATCAATGTAATACCTTGTTTAACCAGAGTGGTGGACATCATAAACGGAGAGTAATAATCTTCGAAAAAACGTGATGCATCATCTTGGGTCACCACTGGTGCAAAGGGTCTAAAGGCTTCCCGATATTTAACTTTGGCATTCACTCGTTCTTTCATTGAATGAGCTCTTGGGTCGGCCAGAATACTCCTATTGCCTAAGGCACGGGGACCGAACTCCATTCTTCCTTGAAACCAACCTACTATATTCCCGTGAGACAGGGAAACTGCAATTTTATCATATAAGCTATCTTCTTGAGCAAAGTAAAATTCAAGCCCCTCGTCCTTTATAGCCTTTTCCACTTCTTCATTTTCATAATTGCAACCTTGATATGGGGAAACGTTTGACAGAAATCTTGTGTCAGACGCAAGGGCATGAAAAGCCAATGCTGCACCGATAGCTCCACCATCATCACCTGGGGCAAAAGGTATGAATACATTGGTAAACAGACCGCTTGCTTTAATTTTGCCCATTGCAGAACAATTCAACGCGCACCCTCCAGATATGCAAAGATTGTGGCACTGAGTTAAAGACTTTATATGAGCGGCAAGTTTCAAGAAGATTTCCTCGGTCACACATTGTATGGCTGCAGCAAGATTTTTGTGCTCGGCCTTTATTGGCGTATTGGTATCTCTTTTAGCAATACCGAACAGTTTGGTCCACACATGGTCATCTACCATTTTTAGGCCAACCATGAATGTGAAATATTCCTGGTTTATGATGATGCTTCCGTCATCTCCTATGCTTACAAGTTTCGTCTTAATGATATTGATAAAGCGTAGTGTTTGCTCTGCACGAAGGTCTCCATAGGGTGCCAATCCCATTACCTTATATTCATCAGAATTCACTTGAAATCCTAAAAAATAGGTGAATGCAGAATAGAGTAATCCTACAGAGTTGGGAAAGCTTTGTTGCTTGATACATTCTATTTTACCTCCAATGGCTTTGAATAGTGATGTGGTTGCATTTTCACCTACCGCATCAACAACTAAAACAGCCGCATTTTCAAATGTCGATGTGAAGTATGCCATTGCAGCGTGCGATAAATGATGCTCAACGAAGCGTATGTCCCAATTGATTTTTTGCTGACACAACTTGTTAAGAGATTTCATTATCGTTGATTTCATATCCAAGCGTTCCTTTAACCATATTGGCATTGCCTCTACAAAAGCTTTGAATCCTTTGGGTGCATGAAAGATGTGGGCGTTCAGAATACGTTCGAACTTTCTGAATGGCTTCTCATAAAACACTACATAGTCAATGTCTGTGTATGTGATGCCACTATATTCGACACAAAAAGCAATCGCTCTTTTTGGAAACGACTTGTCGTGTTTGATACGGCTTAATCGTTCTTCGCATATGGCCGCAGTGACTTTGTCGTCAACAATCAATGCTGCGGCAGAATCGTGATAATATGCCGAAATTCCTAATACAACCATATTAGTATTTAAGATAGAAGAAATTAAACGTATAATGCAGTGGACATAACACTAAAACCGCTAACATGACGGACAGGATCGATACTTCGCAGATTATGTGACTTCGCGAGTTTTCATTGCCAAGTATAAGACATTTTACTATCGGACTTTCTATAGCGTACAACAATAAGCAAGCTGATAGGCCATATATGGAAGTAGTCCTATCAACAGCTGCTAACGTGCAAAGTTGTGTAGCAAAGTCTGAGATTTGTTCCAAATCTGTTAGCCGAAAAAGTTGCCATAAGAACATTGTTGTCAAGATAACAAATAATCTGTACAGCCATTTCGATGGCACCTTTTTTGAATGTCTGATGCAAATCCGTTCTAAGCAAACCAATGTGCCATGACAAAATCCCCACAATACGAAAGGTAAGGTGATTCCATGCCAAAGTCCGCTAACAATGAAAGTTAGGATAATGTTCAGACAAGTGTTAGTTGTGGAGCGTCTATTTCCTCCAAGTGGAATATATACATATTTACCTAACCATTGAGTTAATGTGATGTTCCAACGATGCCACAAATCCCGAAAAGTAGATGCGCCGTAGGGATTGTTGAAATTGTATGGCAATCTGATTCCCGCCAACAGACCTAAACCTACAGCAATTAGAGAATAGGCATAGAAATCCAGGTAAAACCGAATGCCCCATGTGATTGTTTGTATGAAGAGGTTGATGCCTGTCCCAGTCATGTCGATGCTTAAAACAATGTCTGCCACGATAAATTTTAGGAAGCATGCGTAAATAAGCAGCTTTACACCTTGGTAAAATCGTTGCTTTGACATCGCATTTTGCCCCAATCGTTCTATGAAGCATTCTGCTTGTACTATTGGACCAGCCAACATCTTTGGAAAGAAGAACAGATACAGAAGAATACCAATCACATCGTATTTCCGCCTCGCTTTGTATTGGTCGATAATAAAGGATATGCCGCAAAATGCAAATACAGAATAGCCCAATATTATATTCCCATTGATTGTGGTAGACTTGAATAACAAGAAACCGGCAATGAGGCTGACGATAGTAGCAAATGCAAATATCTTTCTGATAGTTGCATTATTTATGTGGTTGGAACAGACAATGGCAGATGCCAGAAACAGAAAGTACACAACATTCCATTGCGTGAAATACGCATAACACGCAAGACTTAGTAACAATAGTGTGAACTTTCTAATCATAGCTTAATCTTCTTGTAAAAAATACCGTCATTAATGCCAAATGTTCCAGCATAGAACAAATCTGCATCTGATGTTCCAAGTGCGGGATCCCATTCGTTCCCTTTCGTTCTTGTCAGCTGTTTTACCTGTTTGGTTTTCAAACAATAGGAGAACAGATCCCAATTACCATCTTTATTTCCTGCAAATACGATGTAACGCCCTGAAGGAGATATTGCAATATCCCATATATCAAACGGTAAAGAGAGAATTTCTGAAATTGCTTCTGTTGTCAAATCAAAGGATTTTATTTTGAAATACTTTTCTTTCTGAATGTACAAGATTTTCTTGTCGTCGTTGGTGAATATTGGCCGCCAACATTCTACTTTAGATGGTATTGTCTTTATTATACAGTTCCTTTCAATACTATAGATGGCGATATTGGCAGGAGTTACTTTGTTCCTGTTCCATATTGGCAATGCCAACATCGTCCCTTTATGGTTGAATATGGGGATTGCAGCATACTGTTTATTCTTGTTTACCCGATGTTCTGTTTTCAGAACAATGTCGCGAATGATCACATCTGTTTCGCTACTTTCTTGATTACCTTCAGTATATGCTAAATATCTACCATCTTGTGAGATAATAGGGTGCACCAGCTCTTCGTAACTTTTCGCCAATATTTGTCGATTGGTTCCATCTAAATTCTGACTACATATAAGATAGCCACCGTCTAAATCTTGACATTGGTAAAGAAGATTGCCTTCATAAAATGATGGATACCTGTCATGGCTATTTCTTACACTGAGAAGTTTTGTCGAATTGGAATACTTTTGCAAGTGCTTAGTGAGCTCTGTTGCCACTATTGTATGGCCGCTTGCACTTAGATGTTCATCTTGATTGAAAAAAGGAAAGTTATCTGATTTGCAGAAGCCTTGCGTCAAGTCATAATGCTCCAGGTTCAACACTTTTGAAACATTTTCAAAAAGGCGATTGGGGGCAGTCATATCCAATTGTGTTGGTGCGATATTGTATCTATTCATCACTTCCTGCAATAACGCGGGCGAAACTTGTTCTTTGGACGGTATAAGAAATAATACCAACTTAGCCCCTATACTTTCTACCTCCTTCTTCCAGGCATTGATGCAGGTTCTGAATGCTTCCATGTCCGAAATTTTGACTTTTGATTTATCCTTGAATAGGATATTGTAGTCAATGTTATCCTGTTTTGATGGGAAGAATGGTTCTGTCCATCTACCCAAAGGAAGTGAATCGGTTGAGAATAAGTTGAAAGCAAAATATCGGTATAGGTTTGAGTTCTCCATCAAGTAGTCTTGAAAGGTTGCTGAGCGCTCTTTGATATTAAAGAAATCGTTGAACACTCCAATCTGAAGGAATACGACCTTTGGCCTTAACGTCTTGCCTTTATCTTTGAAATAGTTGAGTTCGTCATACAATCCTGCACCACTTATGCCCGCATTAACAATAATCTTGTCTGGAAAATTTCTAAACAGTAATGTCGTATATAAGTCGTTGTAATTAACTTGTGCTCCTTGAGTAAAAGAGTCGCCGATGAACAGCCAATCGCAAGTTTTGACAGAATCATAGGCATTCGACAAATTATCTATGCGATATCCTTGGCAATTAGTTTTGTAGCTACTTACATATTCATTAGTTCTAAACTCTTTGTCCAGAAAAGGTTTGTTGAAATAATATTTACCATGAAGTTCATATAGATTTGGAATATCTTTGTCGGAAAGGAACTCCCTAAACAATAATTCAGAATAAAATGCGATGCTCGACAAGGCACACAAATTGAAAGCCCACACTTTTACACGCAGGCTTTGTGATGTTGACACCATAAATGATATAGCTATCACAACTATGGTTATTACCGCAGTAATGCCCCAACTTTTTGTCAGGAGAAGGAGCATTAGCGGATTCCACATGAGCAGTGCCAACAATATACAGTTTGTTTGTTTACTTTGTATTATCATTTCTTCAGTTCGTCCAAAATACTCTTCAGCCTTTTGTCAACAGCGACGTAAGACAGGCCCTTATCTTTTGCAGTAGAAATAGCCTTGCGAACTTCATTTGATAAGTTAGGCACTCCACATAAGATGCTTGCATCTTCAAAAGATATGGCAATATAGTTATTGCCTAAGTCTGAATAAGTAGATTGATGCTCGATATGAATTTCGTTTGTCTGTTGTATAGCCATGGCTACGTTATTATCAAACATGGCCTTGTCCATTGCACATAATTCAATACTGTCCGCTTTATTCTTAAACTCCAACACATTCGGATATCCAAGAATGTCAGATATAACACCTATAATCTTAGGTCTCGTGCGCGAGAATTTTTCTCGTTCAAATTCCACCCACAACAATGGATTTAGTTCGTTTCTATCGTACAAAGAAAGACGCAAGTATTGAACATTGGGGGATACATTGAACAAGTGAGCAGCAAGGAAATATGTCAAACTGATAGCACTATTTGTCTTCTCCGTAATTGTTTCTCTTACCAATTTATTCTTGATAGAAATCTTACCAGATGCCAAAATCGCTGCTTTAGTAATGGGAACAGAAATTCCATCTTCCACTATTACAGAGGTTTCCAAAATTTGGGACATTTGGTTATATGCAAACGAAAGGCTCAGATTGTATGGGACTGATATATTTCCACACAAGTTCAATAGTTCTTGCTTTACAACACTCTCTTTTCCCTCGATGTATTCTTTTTTTCTGTTGTACAAAGACTTATACTCTGCAAATAGCCTTGTATTCTCTCTTTCCTCACGTGCATCTTCTATCTTATTGAAAAAGTCACACGCTTCTTGCCATGCGTGTTGCCGAACTTCTATCATTTCGTTGATATGCTCTTTTACAAACATCTTTTCATCAACATGACCGTTGGTATTTGTCTTATCGAAGTTGATGTTCTTTGCCTCTTCACGAAGGTCTTTTTCAATGTCGTCTTTTGTTGGTTTGCGAAAGTCAAAATGCCCTCTTTCGTGTTTTTGAGGGGACAGAGTCTTCAAGTCGTTTTTGAGTTTAACGACAGACTCCACCGAAGGCATGTCCTCATGAAGTGATGTATATGCACGCGTCTCAGCCTCATAAGCATGAAGCATGTTTGCAGTAACTTCCTTATATGCACTTTTATACTCGTTTGTTCTTCGAGCTGCAGCATCTGTGATATCAACGGTATTGAGCAAATAGTCTCCATAAGGAGTTAACTCAATTGTTCCATATCCGTTGTTTGTAGAGAATGTTTCCTTGCAGCTCTGAACCTGTTGGGGAGCACTTGCTTTTATATGCAGTTCTTTTTCCATGATTTTGTTTTTATATATTTATGACAGATAGTAAGTTCATTATGAACCAGCTATCGAAACCTTGGAACACTTGGCGCTTGGCATTGGCACCATCTTTCTGCAGCTCTACGCCATCAGAATAGGGAGTAACGCCGATAAGTTTCTTGTATGGTACCTTAGATGATTTCTGTGGCGAATAGAAAATGATGTTTTTGTTTGTAAGCACCAATGTCCCCACTCCCACATTCTCCATTGAGGAATGTTCTATGGAGTGTCCCTTTGAGCCTCCAGTTCTGTAATAAACGCCTTTGCAAACTCTGTAACTCCAACCGCTGCTCCGTCCCACCCATTCTTTAGTTATCTTTTCTTGATACATCGTTACATTGGGGTATTGCCAGATGATGTATTCGCCCGAAGCCAACATGATGGGAACCGTAAAGCTGTTTTGTGGAGGGAGCTGTCCACTCTGTATTCTTCGGAGAATAGAGGCTTGTTGCATCTTTTCTATGTCTGAGCCTTTATACCTTGCTGGCAAATTGTTGACTGGAAGTCCCAAAGCCGTTGAGAAATCATCAAGATGCGCTTGCTCGCTATCTGTTATCAAGCCATTGGATAGATATTTGTGTGCAGCCTTTTCAAGAGCCTTCAATCCTGCTGACTCTTTAAGCTCACTGGATATAGGCAACAGTCTTGTGACAATTTGCGTGCGTTTTTCTACTTTTGCCATTGGTTCGTTTTCTGCAAAGTAGCTCATAAGCGTGCCTTGGTAAAAACGTTTGCCGAGCACGTCTAATGCTCCAGTTCTGTTGAGCGCGGTGCGAGGTATTCCTATATTGTTGAGGAAAATATCGACTATTTGTAAATGTTGCTTAGTGATAGGAAGTCTCACAACGTCTGCATAATGTTCGATAGCTTTGCTGCAACATGTTGCAATGTCTTCTTTGCTTAAGTAGTTATCTGCCTGTAACGTTTTTATCTTATAAAGTACACAGCTTATGCTCCCCGTACCATTGAAGTACGCATTCAAGTAAGCAAGTAATTCAGCAAATCCCTGCTTATGTTTTTCTTCACACGCCTTGTGTGCGTGAGAAAAAAGTCCTGCGCTTTGACCGCAATACTTACATTGTCCCATATGCTTAAATTTCGTTTATAGCCCTTTTGTGATTATCTTCTTCGCGTTTCCTCTCGATAGCTACCTTGCGTTGTTGACGCTGATTTCTGCCTTTTACTGATTGTAAGGTTCCATTAGTATAGAATATGTGCAAATGAAATAACAGATGATTGTAGAAACGAACCCGCATACCATTTTTTGTTTGTATGTTTCACTTTGTTTCTTATCGGTAAATGTGTCGTTTATTGCCATCAAGGGCATAGTCAATAAGAAAAAGCCAATAGCTGAAGAACCTATTATTGTGGGGAGGTATACGTCCGTCTGATTTTCGGCATAACCAGGACTCCAAAAGTAGAATAGTCCGCAGTCACTGTTTTCTGATGCCCATAGAGGGAATATGGCTAAGAGAGCAGATAGGCAAAACATGAACCCATTAAAACAACCATTTTGAAAGGCTGACCACTTGTCGCTCAGCTTCCTGTAAAATGCTATGTAAACTATAAAACAAAATGCAATGATAATTGTGATGGGGAAAATGGGCCATAGTATGCTTAATGAGCGTATGTAGAGATAAGGCATGGCTATTACCACAGCCATTAACAGAACCAGAAGCGCATAACGTGTTATAGTTAACACTACATTGCTTGATTTTGAATTGGTAGCCCCTCCGTTCAATATGTCGGAATATTCTTGCTCTGTGGCTACTCCTATGCCGACTATAATGGCACGCAATAACTGCTGGACTTCTTTTTCGGCATGTCCATCTTTTACTAATGAGTTCGAGATAAGCGTTACATCCTTTTTAAGACTTCTTTTTCTTGCCTTCAGGATTTGTTTTAGATATCCCTTTTCATACATACAGCTAAGCAATGTGTGTACTTCTTTATCCATACGATCGGGATAAAGGTCATTGAAAATATTGAGGAAACGTTTCGCTAACAAAACGTCCTTACCATATCGTTGTGTAATATGCTGTATTGTTTTTAAGACTTCTTCCATAATCAGATACAATATAAGCCTATATACTCCTTACTTGATGTGGCGAAAAGTCCACAACAATCATCTTTCATAGAACAACCGTCGCACAGTTCTGGATAGTAGTTCTTCCAATCGGATATACTTTTCTTGGCAAAACCATGCAAATCCTTTGGTAACAGACACAATGGAATATTATAGATTGCGACTTCGTGGTGCCAATCATTTAAGAAATGAACAGCATCATTTAATTGTGGAATGTATTCACAAGGCTCAATCCATATTTTGTCGCTACGTTTGTCTGCAAAGCCAGTTCTCTCCATGCCCATAAAGGCTGTCCATGCTACAAATGACAAATTCTTGTGGATATATTCAGCCATTGCAAGGAAACGATTGTAGTTTAGACTATTCATTACGATTCGGAGTTCTACACATGCTCCTTGCATCGCTAAGTTGTATAGCCCTAAGATGGTTTCATTGTATGCACCTTTTGCTCCTGCTATAATATCATGGTCGCCTTCATAATCAGAATGAAAAGGAATGCCAAGGATCAACTTGCCTTCTCCTGCGTCAACGACACGCTTAGCATAGTTGAAGTCCTTGAAATTTCTTCCATTTGAAAGGATATGAATGTCTGTATTTGGCAACTCTTGTCTGATAAGATGTATCAAATCTATCAATTTGTCTCCCAACAGAGTCGGCTCGCCTCCAGTTATTCCTATAACAGGAAGGTCCTTGGGGGCGTTTTTAACACGTTCTATATTTTGTAAGAAATACAAATCTATATCGTTTGTTCTTTTAGGAGGCTGACAGCACATGATACAACGATTATTGCACTGCTCTGTTACGAACAATGTATTATCATTAGATTTTATGTCTATATCACGTTGCTTCATATTATCCAGGTCTTAAAGATTTGAGTAACCTCATCTTTTCTGTCTATTAGCAAAGAAATGAGATATTCAATAATCGCTTTGTTCTTTTTGCACAGCAACGATGTCGGCCGATAGCCATATAAATCCCCTTGTGTAGAATGGTTCCTCACAGGGTCTGCACCACAATAAGCACGAACGCCACAGTCGGAACACCCTGCCAGTAATTCATTTGACCAGGATTTTGACCAAGAACGCACTTTCTCGCTGTACAGCAAATCTTCGTAACACTCCTTCACGCTGCCTATACGGAAAGTGTAGTCACCTTCTTCTGCCAACATGCGAGATTCGTCCGAGGCATACAAATATCCGTCATAGTCATAGACTAAAACAGAATTTATAATCCCCGCTGGTGACTGCAAATCGACAAATCCTGTACACCAAGGAGTAAGTATCTTACGAAGAATAATAGCTGCAAACTCTTCTATCATAAGAAATCCTTGTTTATTGAGATCCAAAATATGCTCAAAAGCCTGTTTGTAAAACTCAATAAATCTATCGGTATAAAGTTCCCAATTCGAATTATCGCTGGCAAGCCCGTATGGATTGAGAGCACGAAGAAAAATGCTATGAAACCCGAGTCTTACATATTCGTCAACTATCTCCTTAGGATAATCTAAAGCCAATTCTGATGTTGTCATCAAAGCTGCCACTTGGTCTTCTCCAAGGTATGCTCTTGCTTTGGCAATTCCTTTTGTAACTTTTTCGTAGGAGTCGTGCTTGCCACGATTTTTGTTGTGAAGCCACAAAGGTCCATCTAAAGATGTGGAAATAAGCACGTGGTATGTTTTGCATATATCTAAGACTTCTTCCGTAAGGTTTATGCTATTTGTACAAAGCACGTAACGCATATTCCTTTGCTCTGTCTTGTTTTTCTGTTCGGCAAGCTCTATACCATAACGCAATAGTTTCGGTTCAAGGGAAGGTTCGCCTCCTTGAAACTCCATAGTCAACCATTGAGAACGTGACTTGAACATCAAATTCACAGAACATTTCATGGTCTCAAATGACATAGACTTATGTGCACAATGCTCGTCTTGGCTTGACGCTTGGCAATAAACACAATTTTGATTGCAACGCAAAGTTAAAACAAAAATGTGTAAAGCCGTCCCATCGTCCATGAAGCGCTTCTTTTCTGCCAATCGTTCTGCATACACGTCTATCAATGCTGGAATAGTTCGTTCAGTTAAGAAAAAGTTTGCGACTAATGACTTGTATAAATCGCTCTTGGTATCTATTGTATGTTCAATAATAGTCTTGACAGTACCATTGGGCACTGCCAACATATCCCCCAATTCGTTTACCAGAACTTCCTTGGACGATATTCTACTAAATGTAAAGGGCAATAATTTATACTTCACCATCACTATCTATATCATCGAAATCCACAAATGCTTTGGCATAAAGAATGGTTCTTATGTCATGCGTTTCGTCTTCAATTACTTGTCTCAACTTATAGTCATTTAGTGCGTTAAATATCCGTGCTTCAATTTTGCACTGTTCCTGCATCTCTCCAAGAGGTATTATGTGGAGCCTTTCTATATTACCTTCAAGGTTGCGACTAATAGCATAATCTTTTGAAAGACTATATATAGCTTTAGATATACAAGCATCAGAATATACCTTCCTGTCAATCTTTATTTCCATTTGTTATGCTATTTGGCTACAGCTTTTAGTTTTGATATTGTGGCTTCGTCAACCTTTCCATTTGGAGTCAATCCATTATAGGCTTGAAACAGTTTAACTGCAGTTTCTATATCCTTTGTAAATACGGCTTTATTACCATTGTATTTCAGTTTGGAAGGGTCGGGTGCGAAACCTGCTTTGCGCAATAATGCAATCAGTTCATTAACATCGTCACCTACCAATTCTGATGCGTTGTTATACTCAAGATTTCTTATACCCAAGACAAGCGTCGTTTTGCTTTCATCCCAATTTTCAAGAGCTGTGGCCAGTGATGATGTCATTACTCCATCTTGCGACTTGCCAGCATCTTTTTGAAAGCGCTTTACAGCGGCTACAACACGTGCGTTGTAAACAGGGTAACCATGCTGCATGGTAATCCATGAACTATTCATATAGTTCTTAGATACGAGTAACGAAGTCAGTTTGGACACATCGTTTCCATATAGTCCAGACTTCAATGTCCGGTCTCCCAAATCATAAGTTTTGTACGTTTTGGGAGCTGGTTTCGGTGTAGAATATGTTGTGCCGTATGAACTTGAACCAGGAGAGGAATGGCTGCGACGGCGTGAACTACCACTGCTATAACCAGAATAGTGAGACGCATGCGAATAATGACCGCCTCCTCCGCCACCTCCTGAACGATGTGACATATGTGAGCGGTGTCCAGCTATCAATTTGGTTTCACCATTCTTCTTTACCTGTAAGACATTCTTTATAATCTTATTTTTCAAAGCGCTCACAGCACTTTCTTGATCGTCACCATTAAGTCCTTCAAGAAGAGGTGGGGTAGAGCTCTCTGCAGCTTGTGCATCAGTATGATATAAAGATGCCACAGCACCAATCAATATGTTGCGAATAATCTTCTTTGCCTTATGTTTCATCTTTCTTTATTCTTAATAAAGTTCAACCAATAATCATTAGGGTTTATCTTCAGCAATTCATTCAACTTTTGCTTAGATGTATCGCTCAATTTCCCATGATTGCTTGCTATGTCAGAAATAATATTGTCCAGTCCTTCATTTATAGCCTTATCTAAGGCAGACTTTGCAGCATTATATTGCTCTGAAAGTTGTTCGTTTTCAGAGATAACTTTATGGGGCAAAGATAGAAGCAATGTATTTGCATCTATGAGCCTGCCTTCTTCAACCATTTTTACACACGATTGTGTAACGTCATTTACTGTCGCATTTATATGTTCAACGGCAATTCCTTGATAATGTCCAGGTCTAAATGAAGCTACGTAATTATTCTTTGCATCGCTGAAGAGTTGAATAGCTTTTCCGTATTCTCCGGCTGAAGCTTGTTGCTCACCCAAGGCTATTGTGTGTTCAAATTGCTCAATAGCGCTTGATGAAGTCATATAGCTTATTCCTGTACCTGACGCTCCAATAACTACCGCTGCAGGTATACCTATTTTCGCAAACAGTTGGAGTGCAACGCTCTTGTTGTCAATATGATATTTTGCAAGATATTTGTTCTTCTCTTTTTTGCACCAATTATCATAGGTCTTCCCCATGTTGTAATAGTTGAGTTTTATATCATCTTCTACAGAAGACAATTCCTTCTCACCATTATCGTCATAGTGTCCAGAACGCTTTATACCAAACTTCTTCGGTACAATTATAAGTGATGCAAGCAATTTTTTATATTGACATCTCAATTCATCAAGCGCTTTTGCAACAGCCTCAGTTTTTTGCTTCTTGAAATATTCAAGTTTTTCTGTCCGCTTGTTTGTACACCAGTCTAAATTTACCGTAGAGTTTGTCTCTTTGATGATTACAGCAATCTTGGCTTCTACTGCATAGAGTTTGTTTAAGGCTTCTGTGCTATAATAGCCCGGTGCATCTTTATAAATATTTTGTGGTAAAGTAGCCAATCTATCCAACAAGTCAAGATATTCCTTTTGAAGTGAGGCTAACTGGTTTGCCAAGTTGTCCAAGATGTCACCATCCCCCTTTGTATAAGGGTCATACCCCTTAGTCATAGGTTCGTTGATTGTTGTAATACAACCAAGTGCAAACAGTATGCAATCAAATGCATAACTAATCAAATCTTCTTTGTAGTTTGAAACGCTTGCAAAAGTTTTAGTAAAATCTACGCTTTTACTGATGGCATTTTGGGAGTCTTTAGAATATATGTCAAATAATTTCTTGCCATATCCAGCTTTCAGAAACTCTTTTAATACCATCTTCATGGCAGGGTAGTCCTGATAGCCGTTGAGGTCAGCCAATAAATTGGCCAACCTCACTTCGGTCACGATGCTCTCACCAAACTGCGCAACCAACTTTTTTATAGCTTCATGTAAAGTCATTCTTTTTCAGCAGTATTGTTGTCCTTATCTTTCATGTCGGTCATGTTCTTCTCTTCAGCCTCAATGGTCTCATCGACTTCTAATCCAGTCACAGTATCTTCTTCGGAGTTTTCATAACATGCTTCATTAGTATTATCGGCAGGAGTGTCTTCTATATTTGTTTTTGCCTCATTCGAAGGGGGCGTCGATGTGCAATTCGCGTCAATTGATTCCGACTCTACAAGATATGATTCTTCCCAACCGATCTCGTCATTATAAGGTGTATACGATTCTCCATCTATTTCCTCAGAAATTTTATTCCACTTATTTGCAAGTGAGTGCTTTAATTCAAAAGCTTTTGATAAATCTTGCTTTGCATATTGAAAATCTATCATTAGCTTCTGATTTCTGAGGTCACATTTGCCAAGACGCGTAATTTCCTCCTTATATTTAAGGATGCGTTTGTTTGTTTCAAATAGTTGGTTCTCTATATTCCGCTTTTGCCACCCAACGAGATGTTTCTCTTTTTTTCGAAGAGATTCTTCGTCGTAGATGCAGGCTATAGACATATCGTCCTTGCTGCCAATTTTACTTAATTGCGGTAAGGTCTCTTGAATATTGGCTACAGCTGTTTCAAGCCCCTCTTTGTTTATAAGTTTGAGAATTTGAACATAGAAATTTACCATATTCTCGGTTTCACCAAAGGAATCGTCAATTCCATCAGAGCCAAGAAATACGGCTATGGGATTATTTCCGTCACCACAATAGCAGTACCGGAATTCTTCTATGGCTGATGAGTCACAAAGTGACGTCGTCTTATTTAAGAAACATTTTTCGTCCCAGGGGATAGGCTCAAACCAAGTTCCATTATCATCAAAAGCAATACATTTGCCGTCGCCAATATGAAAGGCAAACCAGAAATGTGCTGTGTATACGTAGCACATCAATGTGCAACCGTACGTTTTCTCAATGTCAATGCCTTTTTCAAAATCAGAGAGAAAATCTGCTTTTATCGAAGACTTTTCTTTTTCTGATAAAGGAGTGCATTGTGAATGTTGTGTGATTTTTTCTCTCCAACAATAGATAATTGAAGAGAACAGTTGACGAAGTGCCTTGTCAACATTCGTGTCTTTTGTATAGATATTTGAACTTGCTTCGGAAGACAGCGCTTCCTTTTGAGTAAAAGGCTTATTCTTGAACAAGTTCACATCTATTTCAGACACAAAGGCTTGAACACATTCTTTGGTTGCATCTACTGCAAAGCGAGAACCAACATCACTTCTAAAATAGCGTGCTCCACCATGTCCATCGCATACGATTGCAATGGACATGGTATCGCTTGTTGAACTGTAAGACGAATCTTGGCACACCTTATTCGACAAGATGTGACTTTCGCCTTGACATGAGTGATGTAAATCTTTCATCTGATATTAAAATATCTTATTTAGTCCCAATCATCATAATTATTAGTAGCTGTTGGTTCTGGAGCAGCAGCTTCAGAATGTGCACCATCAATGTCTTTTACATTCTCTGTAACGTCCTTTATTACTTGCTCTTGTTTACTTGTTTCGCCTGCGGTAGAACTCTTGCTTCCAATCTGCGAGGAGGTTACAGCAACTACACGAATAACCTGTTTGAGTGCATCAATGTTGTGAACCGTAAATACAGCTTCTATTGAACCAGTAAAGTCTTTAAGTACATCTTTATCCGCATCATCACCGATAGCTATGGCTATTTTGATTGCTGCTTTGAACCAATTGTTACCCTTCAGCTTGTTTAGCCCGCTTTGAAAATCATCGGTTGGACCGCCATCAGACAAAAGAATGATAGCTGGTGCAAACGAGCCACTTGCAGCTTGCATAAAACCATTTCTTGACAACTTGTTGTTCAGTTCCATGCACGCTGCACCCAGTGATGTCAAGCCGTTAGCTTGAACATCTTGCCACTTAAAGTCCGATGCAAGTTTGGGTTCGTCATAGAGCCAATTCGTTCCGTTCGAAAATTCGAGCGCTGCAACTTTTATCTCTGCATCAGGATTTGACGCTGAGATTTCATCAAGCATAGGCAAAACATTAACTACGGCATCATTTACTGCACCGATTTTGTTACCCATCATACTTCCAGATGTATCAATGAGGAAGAAAAGGGTCATAGTTCTACGTGGTACACTGACCACATCATCTAAAAGAGACATTGTATATAAAGTTTAATTGTTAGACATAAATTTGATCTCCGCCTTATATGGCACAGTGTGAACACGGAATGTTATTTTCAAACCTTCTTTCACAGGGAGAATTTCATTGGGTGCAACGGTCTTAATCTTACCACTCGGTGTCTCTACTGTCCATGTTTCGGTAGAAATGTTTTTAATAAGCATAAATCCATTGCTATCTGTTGTAACTACGCCATCAGGCGTGTTATCTTCGTCAATGTATATATATGTATTTGGGGTCAGCGGAAGTGAGCGATTGTTGATTACAAGCCGTTTTGACAAATCAACGTCCTTACCACAATTCATACACTTATCTGTTGAATCAGAAACGTTCACAAAAGTCTCTTCTGCACAATGCTGACACACAACAAGACTGTCTCGTACGGAAGATATAATTTTCTTCCAGTTTTGCTCAATCATACGGGTGCTTGGATCCTGCAATTTTTCCTTACTGAATTCTTCAATGAAAGCATCACGAAGCATTTGCGGAAACACAGGCCATCTCCTGATGACATTTTGGTGTATTCCTCTTACTGGAAGGTTTGACTTGTCTGTTGGGTCGTAGATAAATAGTGCTTCACTTCCATAAAACTTTTTCTCAAATGCTTCTGTCATGCAAGGACAAGCTACAACTTTCGCTCCTTCAAAAGGGTGATTAGCATAGAATAGCATGAACAAAATAACCGAGAGGGAAAATCTGTCGCTATATTTATCAGGTATGCCCCCAGCAACAATTTCAGGTGCCATGTATCTGGCCTTACCCATAATACCAGATTTCTCACCTTGTGGCATTACATTATCATTGTCGCAGATAAGAACATCACCTGTTTGTGGGTCAATGAAGAAATTACCGTCATTTAAGTCTTGATAGCTATATCCAAAGCGATGGAGCATCATAAAACCGTCACATATCTTCATAGCTGCTGACAGCATAGCAGTAAACGATTTGAAAGAAACTTTAGCCAACAAGAAATTACCAAACTCGTAATAATTCTGTGGACGTAGTTTCATGATGTACCCATAACTGCCTTGCTGCTTTTCAGTCAGATACTCTGGCCATAAGAACGCATCAGAAGGAGCACGTGAAGCAATATTTTGGGCCAAATTACGATAAAATTTATCGTCTGGAGCATTCAAGTACCATTTCAGAGCTTTCTTCTCACCACAAACTTCTACAAGATAGACAATACCTTGTCCACCTCGACCTAATTCTTTGATAATGGTAGCTGTTTCACCACCTACCAAAGAAACAATTGAATTCTTGCTTAATTCTGTCATTGTTTTGTTATTACAAGTTAGCGTAGGTTAGTAACCGCCACCTTTAAGATTAATTTCACTCACTGTTGTTATTTCTCCGCTTTGACCACAAGAAGGGCATGTTACGACTCTTTCACCATGATAGCAAACAATTTTCCCACATGCACAGATATAAAACTGTTTGCTTCCGCAGTAAGGACACCCTGGGTAGTCAGAGTCAAGTTCAACGCTACCTGTTACAGAGTGTTCATCGTAGCCTTCTCTATGAGCTTTATCCGGGTCTATTTTGAAAGCCCACACAAATTTATAATGCCGGGGACCGATATAGTCCACAGTTATACCGAATGGCTTTTGGGATTCTTCACACATAGCCATGATTGCAAATGCGTTATCACTTAGTCCTGTCATATTTTTTTGTTTTACAAGTATTAGTGTGAGTTAATCTGGAATTGATATTATCTATCCAAGTCAAAATTGCCATAAAAGAACTATATGGAAATGTAGTGTGTCTTTGTATCCTCTACCTCGACTTCTTCAATTCGTAGTTATTACGGACTTCACGTTTGCGAACCCTGTCAACGGCATCATTTAGGTAGGTTGCACAATGGTATTGGTAAATGCATTGGGAAGATAGCTCGTAGTACCTTTAATAAATGTTGGCCACATATCAGTGCAGATAGTATTTTCTCTAGTATTCTTCTCAGTAGTTAAAGTTTTGGTATACAACTCTTTTACACTTGTATCTTTGCGACCTTCAGCGACTTCAAGAAATGTTCCGTCCCTAGTGTCATAAAAGATGCTTACATATTTATGCCCCAGCGGATGTTTTTCATCCATACACACATGTTCAAATGTGGCATTGGGCTTACGTCTTGAAAGTCTTCTTGCTACAGCACGTTCCGTTATGCACTTCTGAGAAAGAAAGGTGTAAAAGACGTGCAACCTTTGTTTGATTCTTTGTAGATTTAGAGAGTCTATCGTCTTTTTTCATGAGCCAAGACATTCTTGAATTTGGTAATGCCCACGGAACTTCGATACTTACTACATTACCTGCGTAATCAATATATCTTGGTATGCAGGCTTCTAAACAGGTTCTTGTATTGTCATAAATTCCAATGTAGTCAATTCCTTTCATGCAGCATAATCATATATGCTATACGACTTGCCATTGACGAATATTTCTTTCCAACGATAATAAAGCTTTACACGAATATCTTCATCTGTATCACTACACGAAACAGACTCTATCTCGCAATTGTTATCGTTATGCAGCAAAAATTTTGTAATATGTGACCTATACGTCTAATATGTCTTGTATAGAAACCATATTATCTGCAAAATTCGGAAATTTTTCTCAATGTTAACTCACACTAATAGAACCATTGGTCTCGGGAATAAAATAGGGATTGAAATACTCATACGAGTGTCTTCCATCAAGATAGATGTCAAGGTACAGGAAGGTGTTTCCCGATGCCATTTTCGCTTTCTTAATCTGATTGGTTCTTTTGTATCTGTCATATATTTTTTGTTGCTATTTGTTGCTGATAAATTAACGAGCAACAAAATAACAACAAAAAAATGACAACGCCAAAGGTAATGCTGCGAAATTGGAAGTATGAAGTGAGATTTGCTTCATATATGATAATCAGAGCCGTTGTTCGCAGTTTTTACCCTGTTCTTCACTTTCCCAAAAACCGCTTCACTTTCCCACGCAGAAGTGCTTAAAGATATTGCCTAGGACTTCGTCGGTAGTGACTTCTCCTGCGATGTCGCTGAGGTGATAGATGCATTCGCGGAGATCTTGGCTGATGAAGTCGCCTGATAGGCCTTGCTGCATGCCATCAATTACACGGTCAATTGCGGTGAGAGCTGATGAGAGAGCTTCGTAGTGACGAAGGTTACTAATGATTGTACCTGTAGCTTTGTTTTGCAATTGCTTTAGTTGGGTCAGGGTGGAGGCAAGCAAAGTTTGCAGGTCTTTTAGTCCATCGTGATTTTGTGCGCAGAGAGTTCGTAACGTAAAAGGCTGATTCGAGGCTTCTGTCTGTTGCTTTATGTAATCTTCTGCTTGTGCAAGGGTGGTGGATTCTACAAGGTCTTGCTTGTTGAGAAGTATTATTAATTGCTTGCCTTGGACTGCGGGTAATAAGGTGTGGGATAGGGTGGTGTACTGATTCTTGTAGTCAGTGAGGTCGATGAGCCATAGTACTACGTCTGCCTCGTCAATTTTGGCGTAAGTGCGGTCTATGCCCATACGTTCTACTTGATCGTTGGTCTCACGAATGCCTGCAGTATCTATAAAGCGTACTAATGTGCCACCTACGTTGACTGCTTCTTCTATCGTGTCACGGGTAGTGCCATGAATGTTGCTTACTAAAGCACGTTCTTCGCCTACAAGGGCGTTGAGAAGAGTAGATTTTCCGGCATTTGTCTCGCCAACGATAGCTATGGGTATTCCTCGTTTGAGTGCATTGCCTAATCGGAATGATTGGCATAATGATGCGATATGCGTATGAATCTTATGCGCCAATTGAAGGAGTTCTGTACGTGATGCAAATTCTAACTCTTCGTGGTCAGAAAAGTCAAGTTCCAATTCGAGTAAGGAGGTGATATGGAGTAGTTGGTCACGTAATTGACGTAATTCTTTGCTAAAACCACCACGCATCTGTTGCATCGCGATGTGGTGATTGGCTTCTGTCGTGGAAGCTATAAGGTCTGCCACGGCTTCTGCTTGGCTGAGGTCCATCTTTCCATTCAAGAAGGCGCGTTCGGTATATTCTCCAGGACGTGCTATGCGGCATCCTTGCTGTATGAGCAATTGCATGACGCGGTTGAGAATGTATTCTGAACCATGACATGAAATCTCTGTACTATTTTCGCCGGTATAGGAATGGGGAGCCCGAAAGAGGCTCACTAGCACTTCATCGACAATCTCTTTTGTGGTGGTGTCGATGATATTGCCAAAGGTGAGGGTATGATTTTCTTTTTCTTCAAATGCCGTCTTTCCTATGGGCTTGAATATTTGAGAAGTGATTGTGATGGCATCGGGGCCGGAAACGCGTACTATTCCGATGGCTCCACCAGATGGGGTTGCTATGGCACAGATATTATCCATATAATAGACGAATATAGGGTGTGGTTTTGATTTTATATTTCGTTACAAATTTACAAAAATATATGAGGAAATAGAGTAGCGCGTGTGGAAGAATGAATTGTCAGAGTGAATGGTAAATGATGTATAATAGATTGATCGAAAGAAATTACTCACTCAATACGAGATAGCTTTGGAAAAAGAAAAAGAGGCTGAAGCCTTTTTGATGTAGCTTCAACCTCTTTAGATGTTATTTTCTTAGAGATGTGAATCAGAGATTATTCACCTTTCTCCATTTTAGCCTTGAGTGCTGCGAGAGCATCGTTCTCACCGAGTGAGGTGGTAGCGGCCTGATTCTGGATTGCGGGAATATCGCTGTTCTTGCTCTTGTTGGCACGAGGCTTGCGAGGAGCAGCAGCTGTTTCACCACCACGTTGTGCATCTTCGAATGTGCGGCTATGTGAGAGGATGATACGCTTGCTATCCTTGTTGAACTCGATCACCTTGAAGGGGAGTTTCTCACCTTCCTTAGCGTGAGAACCATCTTCCTTAACGAGGTGCTTGGGAGTAGCAAAGCCTTCAACGCCGTATTCGAGCTGAACAACTGCGCCCTTGTCCATGAGTTCTACGATAGTACCCTCGTGAATGCTACCTTCGGTGAAAGTAGTTTCGAATACATCCCAAGGATTCTCTTCGAGCTGCTTGTGACCGAGAGAGAGGCGACGATTGTCTTTGTCGATTTCGAGAACAACAACCTCGATATCAGCGCCAATCTGAGTGAACTCAGAGGGGTGCTTTACCTTCTTAGTCCAAGAGAGGTCAGAGATGTGGATGAGGCCATCTACGCCTTCTTCAAGTTCTACGAACACACCGAAGTTGGTGAAGTTGCGAACCTTAGCGTGGTGACGTGAACCAACGGGATACTTAACTTCGATGTCCTTCCAAGGATCGTCCTTGAGCTGCTTGATACCGAGAGACATCTTGCGATCTTGACGGTCGAGAGTGAGGATAACGGCTTCTACTTCGTCGCCTACCTTGAGGAAGTCCTGAGCTGAACGCAAGTGCTGGCTCCAACTCATTTCGCTTACGTGGATGAGACCTTCTACACCAGGAGCGATTTCTACGAATGCACCATAGTCGGCCATAACGACTACTTTACCCTTTACCTTATCGCCTACCTTGAGGTTGGGATCAAGAGCGTCCCAAGGATGGGGAGTGAGCTGCTTGAGACCGAGAGCGATACGCTTCTTCTCTTCGTCGAAGTCGAGGATAACGACGTTAAGCTTTTGATCGAGCTGTACGATTTCGTGGGGATCGTTTACGCGGCCCCATGAAAGGTCGGTGATGTGGATGAGACCATCTACGCCGCCGAGGTCGATGAATACACCGTAAGAAGTGATATTCTTAACAGTACCTTCGAGTACCTGACCCTTCTGAAGCTTAGAGATGATTTCCTGCTTCTGTGCTTCAAGTTCAGCCTCGATAAGTGCCTTGTGTGATACAACAACGTTCTTGTATTCCTGGTTGATTTTAACAACTTGGAATTCCATAGTTTTACCAACGAATACATCGTAGTCGCGAATAGGCTTAACGTCGATCTGTGAACCGGGCAAGAATGCCTCGATGCCGAAGATGTCAACGATCATACCGCCCTTAGTACGGCACTTGATGTAACCCTTGATAACTTCCTTATTCTCGAGAGCAGCGTTAACGCGTTCCCAAGACTTGCTTGCACGAGCCTTCTTGTGTGAGAGCACGAGCTGGCCACGCTTGTCTTCCTGATTTTCAACGTACACTTCTACAGTGTCGCCTACCTTCAAGTCGGGATTGTAACGGAATTCGTTCACGGGGATGATACCGTCGCTCTTGTAGCCGATGTTTACTACTACTTCGCGCTTGCCGATAGAGATTACCTTACCTTCAACAACCTCGTTCTCGTTTACGCGGCCGAGTGTTGCGTCGTAAGCCTTCTCCTGTTCGTCGTGGCTCTGATTTGATTCTACGGTACCGTTTTCAAATGCGTTCCAATCGAAGTCCGCAAGCGGTGCAATGTTTTTTAAATTCTCCATTTAATGTGTTAATAATAAAGTGAATAATAGCGGCCTTAGCTTCTTGGGGATGAGTGGCGGCAGGAACGGGGTGGGCAACACGGCCCTCAGTGGAGAAATTGTTCGAGCTGTCCTCTTTTCCTCTCTCGGCTAAAACTCGGGTGCAAAATTACGAAAAACTTTTGTAAATGAGTTGTTTACCTCTCAACTTTTATGCAGATAAGGTCGTTTTTTGTGTTTTTCTAGGTAAAGTAGCATGCTCTGATATTGGCTTGATTATTCTTTGCTTAGTTTTGTTTATACAGTTGCTATCTTTGTGCCTTTGGAATGATCTATCTTTGCTGATTCTTATGGTCTTTATCTTACTACTCTAACGGTCTTCATCGTTAACATCTAACGGTCTTCATCGTTAGCATCTAATGATCTTCATCGTTAGCACCTAATGATCTTCATCGTTAGGGTATAACAATGAAGACTATTAGAATGAAGGGATAAATCTGCTTGATTTATGCTTGATTTTAGATAAAGTAATAGAGGAGATGTTCTCTAAAAATGGAATGATTTGTAAGGCATAAGGGTAGGAATCCGAGTCATCTTTTTCCATTATTCTTATATTGCTCGAATTAAACAGGAAGATTGAGGCATGGCAAGGAAAGGATAAGAAAAGAGCCAAGCTCATGAGAAATGAACTTGGCTCTTGGTAAGTTTTATGTGTGCTGCTATGAAGCAGAATCACAGAGTGTGATTACTGGATCTTAACAGTTGCACGACGGTTGTATGAGAACGGAGAGAGGTTCATTACGCCACCCTTAGCCTCAGTAACGATGTTGTCGCGGTTAACGCCCATCTTAACGAGTTCGTTAGCAACGGTATCAGCACGCTTCTGAGAGAGCTTCTGGTTGTATTCGGCAGAACCAGTCTTGCTATCTGCGTAACCAGTAACAACGATCTTAGCGTTGTTGCTCTTAGCGTATTCAGCAAGTTCCTTCACGTTAACGAGATCCTTGCGGCTAGCAACCTTAGCAGAGTTGATGTTGAAGAATACGCTAGCAGAAGTACCTACGAATTCCTTAGTGTTTTCAACAACGGGTTGGTTCTTTGTGTTAGCCAACATGTCGCGCAGACGAGCATTTTCATCCTGCTGCTCCTTGAGTGACTGGTTGAGGGCATCCATCTGCTCCTTGTTCATAGCCATCAAAGCGTTTACATCGGGTACCTTGTCCCAAGTGCACTTACCGAGGTTGTAAGTAACACCTACGTCAAGACGGAGATTCTTGTCCCAGTGTCCTGATTTGTTTTTCTTGTAAGAAGCCCAGTTATCGTTAGCGGCACCGTCAACAGAACCTTCGGTAGCACCTACGCTGAGGTCAGCGAAGATCTGTACGTGCTTGCTTACACGGAAGTTGTTCAACCAACCTGCAGTGTAGTAGATATCAGTGTTGCTACCATCTTTCAACTTAGAAGAAGTACCGATACCTGCGTAGAGGATAGTGTTCCATACTCGCTTTTCGTTGTAACCGCAGAAGATGTTAGAGAGATTGAACATTACATCTTCGTGTACGTTCATAGCAGTGTAAAGAGGATGGTTGGTTTCAGAATTTACCTGCTTACCTTTCAAGAAGTCGAACTTGGTACGGAGACCGATGCCAGGAGTGAACCATTTACCAACAGCTACAGTGAAACCGATGGTACCGCGCTTGTCGCTGAAAGGATTGTTGCTAACACCATGTTCCTGAGAGGTATAGTAAGCTGTACCTGAAACACCAGCGCTTACAAACCAATTAGCCCAAAATGAATTGGTTGCTACACTGTACTTCTTTACGGGCACCTCAGTGTCCTGAGCCATAGCCGTTGTAGTCGATGTAAGACCTACAAGGGCAAGTGCAATCATTAATTTTCTCATAACTAGATGATTTGAAACTATTAATTATTTGTATGATTTCTTGTTGTATGATTTTGAGCCTTTGAGTGCTTTCACTCTTTTTTGCTCTCACTCTTTGGCGCAAAGTTAAGAATAAGAACTTGTTCGGTGCAACTTTTTTTTCAAAAAAAATGCTTAACGAGCCTCTTAATAGTGCTTTTTGCTATGTGAATGTGTAAAACTACGTGTTTTTGACCATGTTACAAGACAAAAAGGAGAATGTTGATAATCAGGGTTTTGCTCGTAGGGGGTATTTTGTTGATAGATTTCGTCTTAAATTCTCACTTTCTTAGCTGGGATGAAATGCGGAGTGCATAGAATCCGATATAATCAACGTCGTAAAATGGTTGTTTGCTAAAATAGCTTTATTGGGTCAACGACAACCAGCGTAGGATGCCCATCAGGTGTCATGTTAGGTGTGGAGCATGCAAAGAGTTGTTGTGCGAGTTGTTGCATTTCTTCCTTATTGAGTATTTGTCCTGCAGGCATTGCCACTTTTTGAGCCAATGAGAGGGCAATGACATGGCCTATCGTTTCGGCTGCATTGGCTTGGCCAGATAAAGCATCGGCTAGAATGCTTCCTACAAGGTGGGTGGGGGATAATCCCTCGCTTCCCATAGGAGTGCCGGTGATACTAAAATCACCATTTTCGGTTGGGGAAATTTCAAATCCAACTTCGCAGAGTTGCGGAAGTATTTGCTCCAGCACTATTTTTTCGGAAGGGGAAACTTGGATTGTTTCAGGAAAGAGAAGTCGTTGTGAGGGGGCTTTGTGAGCAGCAAGTTGCGACATGTATTTTTCGTAAAGAATGCGAATGTGTGCTCTATGCTGATCTATCAGTGCAAGTCCTGAATTGAGTGGACTAACGATGTATTTTCCTTGTAGCTGCATGAATTCAGACGAGGGCTTTTCTTTCCATGAATCCTTTTCTGCTTGTGGCAGTTCTTGGTAGAGAGAAGTGGTAGAGATGTCTCCAGCATTGGTTGATGCATTGGTGGGAGAACTCACTTCTAGATCGTCTTGATAATGGCTCTGAAAGCTTCCTATATACTCAGTAGAGGGAATGCTTCCATCGTTTAGTCCTGCTTGTTGAGATTCTTCATAAATCTTTTGCCAATTAATAGGGGCTGATGGGCGAGGAGTGTAAGAGGAGGTGAATGCTGAAGTCGCTAGTGGGCTTTTGGAACCTGTATTGTTCGGCTTTGTTTCTGTGTCTTCACTCTGTTTGTCAAATGGATTAAATGCGGTGTTGATGTGAATCTGAGGAGGTGCAATGTAGGTGCTTTGTGTTTGTGCCCCACTATTAAAATCGGGAATGTCGGGACGTCCTTCAGTGTCGAAGTCGATAGCGGGAACTGCGCCATATTTCCCTAATGATTCTCGCACAGCCGCTAGGAGAATTTGGAAAATAGCATTATCGTCTTCAAACTTAATTTCCGTCTTAGTGGGGTGAATGTTTACGTCAATGCGCGAGGGATCCACCTCGAAATTTATAAAGAATGGTATTTGCTGCCCATCGGGAATTAAGCGCTCGTATGCTGTTAGAATTGATTTTGCAAAATAGGGATGGCGCATGAATCGTCCGTTGACGAAAAGATACTGATGTGCATTTTTTTTCTTTGCCGAAGAGGGCATACCCACGAATCCATGAATGTGAGCTAATGTGGTATCAACATCGACAGGAACGAGATGGTTGTCGATGCGTTTTCCGAAGATACCGATGATGCGTTGACGGAAGTTTCCAGTGGGAAGTTCTAGCATAATGTTCCCCTCGGAGTGTAATGTAAATGCAATGTCGGGGTGAGCTAGTGCGATGCGTTCGAATTCAGAGAGGATGTTGGAAAGTTCCGTTTGGTTGGACTTGAGGAATTTGCGACGCGCGGGGATGTTGAAGAACAGATTGCGTATGGCAAAGTTGGCCCCTACGGGACAAGCCACAGGCTCTTGATTGTTTACTTTCGAGCCTTCTATGTTGATACATGTGCCGAGATCCTGTCCTTGTTGCTTTGTGCGTAGTTCTACTTGTGCTACTGCGGCAATAGAAGCCAATGCCTCTCCGCGAAATCCCATGGTACGAAGAGCAAAGAGATCTGTAGCTTGCTGTATTTTAGAAGTGGCGTGGCGTTCAAATGAGAGACGGGCATCCGTATCACTCATGCCTTTGCCATTGTCGATTACTTGTACGAGTGTCTTTCCCGCGTTTTCTACCACTACTTGGATATGCGTGGCTCCTGCATCGAGGGAATTTTCTACTAACTCCTTGATGACGGAGGCAGGGCGCTGAATAACTTCACCTGCGGCAATCTGGTTGGCAACGGAGTCGGGTAAAAGATGTATGATATCTGACATGTACGATAGATTTCGAGAGTTGTTGTGGGGATTTTGGGAATAGTGTGCAAGAGTGTTTCACATCCACGATTGGGTTAAAGCTTTTGCAGCGGAGCTTCGCGCCGGATGGAGGGCTTTAGCGTGGTGCCTTCTTTCTTGCTTCGCCAATGGAACACATCCTCAGGCGAAGTAGGACGGATATAGTCAAACCAAGCAAAGCCAGGAAGTTGTGTTCGATCGGCGGGAGCCAATCCTATGGGGTAGAAATAGCCATGTGAAGCAGGAGCCCATATCTTGTCGAGTTTACGATCCTTCATAAACATGCGTGCTTTTGATGTCTCCACATAGTTTTGATAGAGGATGGTACTGTCTTTCTCGAGTGGATAGTTTACCACCATTACGTTGCCAATAGCTTGATTCTCGGTTACTTCGCCTTTACTATTGAAGTAAGTGCGCATTTGTTGTGAAGCCACTTGGTTGAAATGGGTGGAGTCTACTTGCTCGATAGTCATTGCCTGTCGGTCCACATAGATAGAGTCTACCGTGGAGTCATTGAGGTAGGCATTGATCTCTTCGCCAAGCACCTGTCGGTTGTCGTTCCATATAATGGGATCTCGATAGAGCGTAATCGTTCGAGTTTTGGTGGAGAATACAAGAGAGTCTGCCACCATTTGCAAATCTGTGCGATAACCGCGAGCATGGAAATAGCCATGAAGTACACGATAGACAGAGTCAGTATTGAGGTTGTAAGTAAACATTCTTAGCGTGTCAGCATGTATATAGAATGTATCTTTACCTTGAGAGTAGTCGCGTGCGAGAGCCTTCTTGGTAGCCATAGCTTCGCCCGTCAGTTCGTTGTACCATGCATAGTTGCCTGTCAGAATGTTCTTGTTGAGACTATCTTTACACGACACATTGTTGAAAGCTTCCATGATGCCCGTCTTCTTGTCGTAATAGACGGTATCTCCCTGCATTTCTCTATTGCGTCCAAAGGCTTTCGTTCCTTTGTATAGCCTTACGCGTTCGGTTTGGGAATTGTAAAAACCATGTTCGGAATAGATGCGGTCTTGACCCGAATAGATATTAGATGGTCCTACGATTTCTGCCCATTTCGTACGTGTATCATAGTACATGGTGTCTGTTTTGAGTAGAAATTTAGGGCTCTTTAGCCTAACGTTGTAATTAAATACAGCCTTTCGCGTATCAGTGTGGTATTCACCCCAATCAGATGTTAGCTTGTTCTTTCCATCAATCAGTTCGCCACCTTCAAAGTAGTAGCCAACCTTATATATACGATCGAAATTCAAACTATCAGTGCGCAGTTCTTGCTTGCGATGGAGCATAATTACGTTTTTGCGCATTTCTGCAATCTGCGTACTGCCGTCGTAATGTAGCTTGTCGCCTTTTAGTGTGAGCGTATCTCCTTGTACGATACGCACTTTCCCGAAAGCATCGAAAGTTTGAGAGTTTTCATACAGAACGGCGCTATCGCAATGCATCACCATGCCAGCATGGCTCAGAACGACATTTCCGCTTAGGCGTTGTGCTCCATTCATCTCGTTTTCAGAGAAGCGCAGGTTGTCGGCATGTCTCAGTACGATTCGTTCATCGGTTGTAGCATGTTTTTTCCTGTGTTGATGAATGGTAGGCACCGCATAGGCGGCACATACGATTAACACGCATATATATAATAGTATTTTCTTCACGTTGATTCTTTTGGGTGCAAAGTTAGTGCAAGGCGAGAGAAGTGCAAAACAAAAAGTGTGGTTTTTGTTTTGTACTTCCGAGCCGCCGCCTAACTTGCGCAAGGTGAAAGTTAGTGCAAGGCGAGAGAAGTGTAAAACAAAAAGTGTGGTTTTTGTGATGCACTTCCGAGCCGCCTTATAAGAATAGGAGAACTAAGAAGGTTATACGCCGTTCGTTAGCTCTCCTATAAATTACGTATTGTTGTGAACTAATATAGTCATTGTCTTATCTGCATGTGATTGCTAAGTAATGTTCAAAAAATAACTCAGAATTATCTGTTAGATCTTTATTTTTGAACACAGATAGCACAGATAACACAGATAGAGAATTATCTGTTAGATCTGTTTTATCTGTGTTCGTATAACTCTTGACATCTATGTCTATTTTTCGAACACAAACTACACAAATAACACGAATAGAGAATTATCTGTTAGTTCTGTTATATCTGTGTTCGTATAGTTATTTTTTAAACAATGCTAGATCCGAAACATTAAATAATCAATCATTCTTAGCCAATAACTTGCCCAATTCGCGTCCTTTCTGTAAGGCATCTTCGTTAGCACCTTGTTTCCATTCCACGTTGTCGCCAATGAGTGTCATCTTCATCTTTTCATTGTATGAAGTCATCACCTTTACTGCCTGACTGCTCCAAGTGAATCCGCCGAAAAGCCCCAATCGGTGATTGCTTACCACGCGTCCTGCTAAGCGACGGCATAAGTCTTCTACTACGGGGAATAATCCGCCATTGTATGTTGGAGCCCCAATGGCCAAAGTGTTGTAACGGAAAATGTCAGCCAATACGTAAGACAAGTCAGAGATGCTCAAGTTGTGAACAATTATTTTGCGCATACCCGCTTCGGCTGCCCCTTCGGCAATGGCTTCTGCTACACGTTCGGTGTTGCCATACATTGAGCCATAGCAAATTACGAGACCTTCCTCTGTCTGGCCTGTGGCCAAACGCTTGTAGATTTCAATCGCTTCGGGGATATGCTCTGTCCATACTGGACCATGCGTAGAGCAAATCATCTGAATGTCTGTGCCTGCAAGCTTTTTAAGTCCGGCTTGTACTGGAGCACCAAACTTGCCCAAGATGCAAGCATAGTAACGTTCCATCTCTGGCCAGTAGGGAGTTACATCCATTTTGGAATCAATCACCTGTCCGTTGAGCGCACCGAAACACCCAAAAGCATCGCCCGAGAAGAGAATCTTGTCTGTGAGATCATAAGTCATCATCGTTTCAGGCCAGTGGAGCATGGGAGTTAGTACGAACTTGAGTTGGTGGTGTCCTAAAGAGAGTGTGTCGCCATCGGCCACAGTGATATCCTCGGCAGAAGTCGCGGCATAGAATCCCTGTACCATTTCCATTGTCTTCTTGTTGCCAATGAGCTTAATGTTGGGATAATATTTGCGTATCAGCGCAATAGCTCCTGAATGGTCGGGCTCCATGTGGTTGATTATCAAATATTCGATAGGTCGCTCGCCTATTATGGCACGAATCTTAGCCAAATATTCAGCAAAGAAAGCCACATCTACAGTATCAACTAAAGCTACGGCTTCTTCATCGGCAATGAGATAAGAGTTGTATGAAACGCCCATAGGCAACGGCCATAGTCCTTCGAAGCGATGCTTCGTGCGATCGTTTACGCCTACATGGTATACTTTTCCTTGAATGTGCATAATACGTATATGTTTGTGTTAACTGAAATCTTTTATTAGAGGCTTTATTATGGTGTGGGTAAAGCGGTTGCTAAATCATGTCATATCAACTCAACATTCTCAATGATTCATGATGCTATGTTGGAGTAGGGAAATGATGGAATGATGTCGTTACAAAGGTAGCTACTTTTGATGAATGAGCAAAAGGCTTTCTGACATAATCTAATAGAAACGGAATGGAATTTGACGCGTTTTTTTATGAAAACGGTTCAAACTCCATTCCGTTAATAAGAAGCAAATATAGTGATGTATTTGTCTCTGAATTGGCTATTTAATCCAGCCTTTGTAGCGGAATTTACAATTTCGCCATTCTGGGCTGATGCGGATGTAAGTGGTGTTGATTTTGTTTTGAATCCACTTTTCTATGGCCTCTTCGCTACGCTTATCTACTACGACATCGCGTAAGGCCTGGAAATCTTCCGTCATGCTAGCACGATGTCCGTCAATGCGGTTCTTGAGCAATAGGATAGCGCAAACTTCCTGTCCTTTGTTATTGGTCATGCGGAATGCGCGCGACATTTCGCCAACTTGCAGCGTATCTACCACTTTGGCAATGTCTTGAGGCAAATCTTTCATCTCGAAGCGAGAACTTATGTTTCCTTGATTTACATTGGCCATTAGTCCGTGGTTGTTACGTGTGTCCTTGTCGTCAGACAAAGCTTGGGCTGCTGCATCGAAAGTAAACTTTTTCGCACGAATGTCATCGCCGATAGAATCAAGACGAGCAATGCAGCGCTTAATTTCAGAGTCTTCCACATGGGGCTTGAGCAAAATGTGGCGTACGTTTACCTTGTCGCCTTTTTTGTCGATAAGCTGAATGATGTGGTAGCCATATTCGCTTCGTACAATCTTCGAGACTTTCTTTGGGTCGTTGAGTGAGAACGCTACGTTGGCAAACTCAGGCACGAGTTGATTGCGTCCCATATAACCCAATTCGCCACCATTGCGGGCAGAACCATCTTCTGAGTAGAACTTGGCCAATGTTGAGAAATCGGCTTCACCGCTATTGACGCGATGGGCGTAATCTCGCAATTTGCTTTCGATACGTTCCACTTCTGCACGTGTTACTTCTGGAGTAGAGGTGATAATCTGCACTTCCACTTGCGTGGGGATAAAGGGCAGACTGTCTGTTGGCACATTCTTGAAATATTCGCGTACTTCAGCAGGAGTTGCTTTGATTCCTTTTGTGATACTTTTTTTAACCTCTTCGGCCATCATCTGTTCGCGATATTGCTTCTTTAGGTTGTCGCGCATACGCGATACGCTGAGACCATACATTTGCTCCAATGCTTCACGCGATCCGTATGTCTGAATGAAATCACTGATGCGGCTGTCAACACCGCGGATGATGTCTGCTTCGCTCACAGAAACACTGTCTAATTCTGCTTGATGAACAAAGAGCTTGTTGATAGCTATCTGTTCGGGAATGGTACAATATGGGTTGTCGACAGGCTGTCCGTAAGCTTCGGCCGAAATTCGAGTTTCTTCTACATCTGAAAGTAAAATGGGCTCATCGCCTACCACCCAAATGATTTGGTCTACAACGTTGGTTTGTGCGAATCCGAAGCAAGGCAGTAAGGCCATGAACAATCCGCAGAATGCTTTCTTCATTTTTGAAACTTTTGGGCTATTCCCATTGTGTAAGCTAGAGCAGTAGTAGGGGAGATTGGGGAGAATTTAATCTTGACCTAAATCTCTATCGCTTACCAGCTCGGGCTTACGGGGTAATAGCACTTTTTATTTTACCGTCTTCAATACGTCTTCGTCGACAGAGAAACTAAACTTCTTGCGCAGTTGTTCCACCCAATCTTTCTCCATTTGCTCCTTGTAGTCGTTGACTACTTGGGCTTTTACATCGAGATAGCTCTTGGGTTGTTTCATTACTTTGCCACTTATGCCGCCATAAGTGAAACCTTTCGGCAGTCTCACTTTGCGCGATTTGTCCTTAAATGCATAAGCATCAACATTGGCATTCTCGCCTTTTGCACATATATATGGACCGCTCACGGTAACGCTCACCGAATCTTTGTTAAACTGTTGTTTCAGTTCTTTGCGCCAATCGCCTTCGCCATACTTTTTCAGCATTTTGTCTACGGCCTTACGCTGCTTGGCATTTTTACAGTGGAACACGAAGCCTTTGAAGTGGGGAGCCTTCCAAGCATAGTCTTGCTTATGATTCTTAAACCATTGCTCAAGCCCCTTGGTGTCAGCTTCTGCCACATCCCATACCTGACGTTTGCATACTTCGTAAAGGAGCAAGCCATCGTGGTATTCTTGGATTAAGTAGCGAAGTTCGGCATTGTTTTGAATATTCGCATTCATCACGCTATCGAGCAATTCTTCGCGTGTAACTTTCCCATTCGAGGCGTCTACGATTTTCTTGATGCGATATTCGGCAGAGACTTCATCGATGTTCTGACGCTTCAGCATGGCCATGATTTGAGGCTTCAGAGTTTCATACGTGTCGATGGGCTTACGATTAATCATCTTGATGATATGGTAGCCATACGGAGAGAGTACTGGTTTGGAAATCTCGCCATTCTTTAGTGAATAGGCCGCATCTTCAAATTCGGGAATAAACTGTCCAGGGCCAGCAACGGGGAGTACGCCTCCCTTAGTAGCACTACCAGGGTCTTGAGAGTACTTCTTTGCTAATTCTCCAAAATCGGCTCCATTTTTCAAGGCTTGATAGATGGAGTCGGCTTTCTGTTGCGCTTGCTTGCGATCGTTGTCGCTAGCATTTTGCTTTAGAAGCAACAAGATGTGGGCTGTTTCTATCACGTCCTTGCCGTCCATCTGCTTCACCGTATTGTCATAGACCATGCGGGCTATAGAATCGGTATAGGCGGTGTCGACCATAAAAGGCGTAAGTTGCATGTCGCGGTAGGTGAGAAACTCTTTCTTAAAACTTGAGAGCGTGTCGAGTTTAGCAGCTTCGGCAGCAGCTACCTTTAGTTTGTAGTTGATAAACATAGGCACGTACTCCTCCACCGTTTTTTTCTCAACAGCACCTTCGATGCTTCCATTCTTGTGGAAAGAGTATTCAAATTCAGAGCGAGTAATAGGCTTCCCGTTGATGTGCATCAGAATAGGGTCTGTAGCCGATTGCGCCCCAGCTGTGAGGGCTAGGGCGAAAAGGAAAGTCGTGATAAGATTTCTTTTCATAGAAATAGGGGATTATAATCCAAAGCTCTATGCAGTGATATTATATGTGCTTCGAGCAGGGAAATGCGTGTATGGAAAACTTCAATGTGCGAACATTCAGATATGTCCAAGTATACAATAGTCTGTGCACCCGATGATGTTAGCGGGCGCAAACACACATTGGGTAAGAGGGCATATTTGCATGTTCGCACATTGGAATCTGCTTCAGTATGTTAGAGGGTGTTATTCTCCTGGACGGCTATAATTGGGAGCCTCGCTTGTGATGGTAATGTCATGGGGATGACTTTCCAACACACCTGCACCAGTAATACGGGTGAACTTGGCGTCGTGGAGCTTTTCGATGGTTGCTGCACCGCAATAGCCCATACCAGAACGCAGACCACCTACCATTTGGTAGATTACTTCCTGTACGGAGCCTTTGTAAGGTACACGACCAGCAATACCCTCGGGCACGAGTTTCTTCACTTCTTTCACACTACCTTGGAAGTAGCGGTCTTTAGAACCATTTTCCATGGCTTCGAGTGAACCCATACCACGATAGGTCTTAAATTTACGACCATTGAAGATAACGGTTTCGCCAGGGCTTTCTTCCGTGCCGGCAACAAGAGAACCAATCATTACGCTATAGCCACCTGCAGCAAGAGCCTTGACTACATCGCCAGAGTAGCGCAAGCCACCATCGGCAATCAAAGGAACGCCAGTGCCTTTTAAAGCGCAAGCCACATCATAAACGGCTGAAAGTTGAGGTACACCGACACCTGCTACCACGCGAGTGGTACAGATAGAACCCGGACCAATGCCCACCTTAATGGCATCAGCACCTGCATCGACCAACATACGAGCTGCATCACCAGTAGCAACATTGCCTACGACAATATCTACGCCTGTAAAGTTTGCCTTAGCTTCTTTTAGCTTGTCAATCACAAATTTAGAGTGGCCGTGAGCGGTGTCAATTACAATTGCATCAGCACCTGCCTGAATCAAGGCTTCCATGCGCTGGAACGTATCGTTTGTCACACCTACGCCAGCTGCTACACGCAGACGGCCTTTGGCATCCTTGCAAGCCATAGGCTTGTCCTTTGCCTTGGTAATGTCTTTGTATGTAATCAAGCCCACAAGACGACCATCTTTGTCGATCACAGGCAACTTCTCGATTTTATTCTCCTGCAGAATCTGTGAGGCTGCACTCAAGTCGGTCTGTTGATTGGTGGTGACGAGGTTCTCCTTTGTCATTACTTCGTCAATGCGCTTGTCGAGTTGGCGCTCAAAACGAAGGTCGCGATTGGTAACGATTCCGACTAAATGCATATCATCGTCGACGACAGGAATTCCACCAATGTGATATTCGCTCATTAAGTCGAGAGCATCCTTTACCGTTTTATAACGCTTAATGGTAACGGGGTCGTAAATCATACCATTTTCAGCACGCTTTACGATTGCTACCTGGCGAGCTTGATCCTCGATGCTCATGTTCTTATGAATCACACCGATACCACCTTCGCGGGCAATGGCAATGGCCATCGTTGCTTCGGTCACAGTGTCCATAGCTGCGGTGACGAAGGGAATCTGCAAGTCAATGTTGCGAGAAAACTTCGTAGCAAGCGACACCGTACGCGGAAGCACGTCAGAATAAGCGGGAACTAAAAGGACGTCGTCAAACGTGAGACCGTCCATCACGATTTTGTCTGCAATAAAATCAGAAGTCATAACTAAGTCGGGATTTTAATTGCACGCAAAATTACGAATTTCTTTCATACGGCGCAAGGTAGTGATGTTTTTTTTCAAAGAAAAACTGCAATTCGTCACAGATTTTTTTCGTTGGCATGAATAAGGGGCACGATGTATATAGAATACTCAGCTTTTTAATTATTTCAGCCTCACATATATATAATAAGGAGTGGATGGTCGATAGTGTTGCTGCATTATAGGGCGTATTTTATTATAAGGGAAGCAATTCTCTGAATCTTAGTAAATGTTGTTCCCTTTCATCTTTGCTGACCCCTTGTTCTTCCATCCATTTCTCAAAAGCTTGAATCGCTAGGGTGTGCATTTGTGCTCGCCCAGCATTGAGACCGCTTTGAAAGGGACGATAGGGTAGGTGTGTTCGATTGAAATTTCCGTCTGCCATACAATGTGATGTATAATGAATTTCTTGAGAATTTGATTGTTTAGAGAAAAAGATAATGGTCTTATGGAAGAGGAGCATTATCTAATGAGTATACTGCAAAGTTATCTATTTAAATAATGCGAAGCAAGCCTGTAAATTAAAAATATAGGGAAAGGTCAGAAACAGATACATCTCATAAATATATAATTCAAGTTTTCTCTAAAGGAAGTCGTTTCCTTATCTCGCGGGCATGTGGTTGGGAATACTCATTTTAATTTCGGTTTTAGCAAGGACGGGCTGAATCATCGTGCAAGGCGAATGCAATCAAGCTTGCTTGAATTGCTGAGC
>ENA-ORUV01000373-ORUV01000373.1-human-gut-metagenome-genome-assembly--contig:-NODE-373-length-35279-cov-74.2_pt1 | contig 35279 bp, 28 predicted proteins | sample MGYA00242089_ERZ509229 | MGnify/ENA primary metagenome ERZ509229 (study PRJEB26280, sample SAMEA2338805) | human gut metagenome | biome: human gut; feature: human-associated habitat; material: faeces...
TATTATCGTGAAATATAAACATTTTAAACAGGCCTTACTTTTTAAAGTGGGCTCAGGAATGTTGTTTCCCGTAGTAGTCGTAATGAGATTTGAAGTAAAAGGACTATTTGAATTGCTACTTCTAGGAGGAATGAGTGTTTCTTGCGCCCTCTTGACTGCCACTATTGGGTGGAAGTGCTGTTCAAAGCTGCATTGGATTCCCCTGTCAATAAGCATGGCAGTGGCATTTTGTACTGTCGTAGTGATAATGACTTTAATTGTAACCGCAGGTGATTATGATGGGACTATCATGTTACTTGCATGTTTATTTCCCATATTGTTATTGCTCTGTATCTTACTGATTCTCGTAGTCAATTATCTGATGTTGAGAAAACAACATTCTTCGTGAAACCATAATTGCATAATCAAAATATTGATTGTATTTTTGCAAACAGAAAGGAGTTATTTGACAAGTAAACCTATATATGTTTCTTTACAAAAAAATCCCTGCCATAGGAAGCCTTTCCTACAGCAGGGATTTTTTGATAATATCACTCGTTGTCATCGAACTTAATACCGAAGATTGGCACGTTCTGAGTGCTGACGCATAGCCAGATTGTAAGGAATCATTCTGTAGCCCATACTATTTCATCAATCCAACCATATTCTTTTGCCTTCTTCCATGCCGTATATGCCCCCGCTGCAAAAGCCGTTCTATTTTTATATTTACTACCTTCTTCCAAGACATGTTCTTTGACATCCCAATATCCATCCGGCTTCTTCTTTACTTCTATCCATGGCATCTCATTGAATATTGTTTTGTCTTCACAAGCGTGTTGGTATGCAGTAGGACTATTTATGGCGAATTCTGTTCTTGATGTATATTTTTTAGACTCTTCGATAATTGCTTCTCTTGTCCATTTTGATATAATTCCTAAAGGGAGAGGCTTTAACCACACCATTTCTGAAAGCCAGCCATTAACCATCGCCTTAATATAGGCACCTTTGGCTTTATTTTCGAATTCCTTTTTGTTTGAATATTTGTGACTTTCCTCAAATACTCTTTCCTTTGTCCAATAATTATGAGGCTTCTTTTTGTCTTTAAGCCAAACCATTTCTTTAAGACAACCATTTTCACTTGCTGTTTGATATGCTCCACCTGCATTTTTTCTGAAATCACATTTATATTCATATTTGTGACTTTCTTCAATAACAGCTTCGTAAGTCCATTTTATATTTCTCTCAGGAGCTTTTAGCCAAGTCATCTCATCAAGCCATTTGTTATGCTTGGCATGATTATAAGCACCACCAGCTTTTCTTTGGAATTCACTTCTAGTGTGATATTTCTTTGATTCTTCAAAGACCTTCTCTTTTGAAGTCCATTTAGCAATTCCACCTGTAGAGCCTGTATTTATTCCAGTAGCCGCAACATTCAAAAGTTGATAACCATCTTCTGCGTATTGTTTCTTATAAATATCCTCATAATATTGGCTTTCTAACACTGTCAAATTTTCTTTCAAAGCAATAGGTTCTGGAATACTTTCGCCGAAGTACTTTCTTACAGCACTATTTGAATCATATTTATGACTTCTCTTTCTACTGTTACTATCTATTGTCAAACCAACATACGCCACTTTGTTTTCTTCATCAAGATAGGCATACACCACTGAGTTATGCTCATCTTTTCTTTCGTCATAGTTATGTGGTTTCATCCATTCCATCTTATCAAGAATTCCGTACTCACATGCCCATTTGTATGCAGTTGGTTCATTCTTTTGAAAATCCATTTTACTAGGGTACTTTTTAGCCATCTTCAACACTTCTTCTTTTGTCCAAAATCCATTTTCGTGCTTAGGACGAATAAGCCCTAAATCATCAAGCCATCCATTCTTTCTTGCTTGATTATAGGCATACTCGTTCAACAGACGCAAATCGGTTATAGTAACACAATTATTTTGCTCCACGATTGAAAGAATAACATCTTTCGTATATTTCTGCTCCTTACGAGGACCACGCTTTTTATGGCGGTCTGTCTTTAACCATATCATTTTATCTATCAATTTTCTTTGATAGGCAAGTTTACATGCAGTTGGAGCATTCTGCTTGAATTCAATTCTTGTATGGTATTTTCGAGACTCTTCGATAACTTTTTCGTCTGTCCAATAGCCGTTTGGAAGTTTCTGATGTGACATATATATTCAAAAAAGTATTATTTTTTACTTAAACTTTCCTTTTAATAAGGGCAAAAAAAGATTGCTAATCCTATAAAAAGCATACCCAAGAAAGCCAAACCTAGCCCAAAAACAAACATTAGTACCAAAGAAATCATGCTCTCTTTTGAGAAAAGATTACCTATAAACACTCTCCCAAACGAAGCATTCGAAACCTTCGATTCCTTATAACATTCAAAAGCTGTCATAGCCACATATACAATGAGCATCAACATGAGCCCTGTTATAGCAGAAGAAAACATAATGAATGTATCTGAATCATATCCACATATATATTTATCTTCTGAATATATTCCACTCTTATGGCTATCATGATACATGTGTTCTCCGACACATGATGCAAATATGGTACATATACCACTTGTGGTTGCGTATGAAAACTTATCTGCTTGTTCCATAAGTTATTTAATATATTTTATTTCGTCTTCCGAAATCTTTAATTCTGTTCCATCCATATATTCAATCGTAACTCCTGTTATAACAAGTTTCCTTGCAGTCCAATTATAGATGATACAACTCCAACATCCACCACCAGTTTTGCCATGTTTTACTGGACCTGTGTCCTTGCCAGCGAGACTTATTCTTCCTCCAATTTCATTCTCTACAATATCGCCAACAGCATTCTTTGCATACCCATCCCAACAAAAGTATTTTATTGTCTTGTTTGAGAGATTCTTATAATAGATAATAGCATCTACACCGGCAGCACTATTGGGTGCAGAAAGGCGAGCTTTCGTTATACGTACAGAATGTCTTAAAAGGTCTATTCTATTGGTTTTTCTTATACTATCTGCTCTTACATTCGATATACTATCTTGGATAAATTGTAAAGAATCTACTGCTTCTGTATGATTTCGAGCTATTCGTCTTTCTCTTGAATCACCATTCCTATTCGAAATAAGAAGGGATATGAAATACACAATAAGTATAAGGCACAGCACGCACATAGCCTTTTCCATGTTCTTGTTCTGTTTCGCTAAACGGTTTGAGGATTCGCTTTGCTGTTTTGTATGTTCTTCTAACCGTTGCTGAACCAAATTAGCCTCCTTTTGTTTCTCCTTTTTCCATTGGAGAAACTCTTCAAATTCTTTTTTTTCGTCTTCCGTCATTGTGGCACTATTTTAAGTTATTAAAAAACGCCACCGAAGCAAAAAATAGCAACAGTGGCGTTAAGTTTATAGTGAATGCTTATATTTCATTGAAGATATTATTGTTTTTTTTACTACTATCCTTGCTATACTTTAGTTCTTCTTCCATGTATAGTTGAAGCTAACGCCCTGGCTTGAACTTCCGTTCCATTTCATGATGTTGCCACTAACACTAAGTGTTGCGTTGAATGTGTCACCAGATGTGTTCTTTGCAGATATTTTATTACCATCAAGAACCCATGTGCCATTGCCGATTGAACTTGAAGTAGAAGAGAACTTACCATCCTCGCTAATAGTAATAGACTTGCCTACCATATAACCAGATATGGACTGTCCATTTACATTGTCAGTACTTGCAGTACAAGTCCATGTACCAAAGACTTCTTGCGCATTGAAGTCTTTGCTACCATCTCCATCATCGTCGCTACTGCATGATGTGAATACCACTGCTGTTACTAACACTACGAGCATTACTAAGATGCCCCAAATTTTGTTTGCTTTCATATTTCTTACTTTTGATAAAATTGAATAATTGTATATTACGTTTTATTTTGTTTGGTATCTGTGGATGACTTTAGAACTCATGACAAGCTACGATAAGTTTATACCTAATACTTTTGCAACACCTTCTTGTGTGAATATGTGAAAAGTATTAGGACGTTCAGCCTTTTGAGTCTTTGCATCCTGCAGTTTTGTAGAACCGACCTTTTCTGCTTTTATAAAGACATCAGTTTTTCCACTTATCTTCTTTGTTACCTTTGCTCCAAGTTCTTCAAGTTTAGAACCTAAAGATTCTTTATTCTTGTCAGATCCACCAGAGATAACACATGTTTTGCCTAAGAAATCATAGTCAGACAACAAGTTATCTTCTTTCACCAACTCTTCTGATGACACTGTGTTATATTTCGTGTTAGCAGACTTGGGCTTCTCCTTTTCTGGTATATAATTGCTTTTTACAAACTCAAATACATCCGACTGTTCACTCAAAGCTATAAGAATCTCTGCCGTATGTTTGGCATCATCCAATGCAAAATGATGATTTTCCATTTGCTTGCCAAATATCTTTTGATATGCCTCCTTTAGACCAAATTTGCAAATGTCGCTTGTATCTATGAACTCCGTGTACAATCCAGACAAACTATATGCTTTTTCGTTGTAGTACAGGTAATTTAAATCCGCTCCTTTATTGTGGCAAACAAGTATAGCACCATTGGTAAACTCTTTCATCTTGTTGTAAACTTCAGAGAATGTTGGAGCAGACAAGAGCATCTCATCAGTTATATGTTTAAGTTCTTTCTTTCCAAACAGATTACGGCTCATACTTTCAGCTGGCTTTATGTACGAATGGAACTCATCAACGAGCTTTCCACTCTTATACTTAACCATACCAACTTCACAAATAGAAAGTTGACTATCATCTAACTTTTCTAAGTCTATTGCTACAAAATCCATATCACTTACTTCTTTTGGTTATATAATCATTTTATTAAAAACAAAAGCGCGAGAAACTAATCTTGCCCGTCACTTATTCTTGGTCGTAGGAAAACCACTGCTTGATGACGAACAGATAGAATCTCACGCTGAAAGTTATATAGCCCCCAAAAAGTGTGCCGTTGAGGTTTGTCCCCTTGGCACACTACGAGAGTTGATTATACAACCTACCCGTGACACCTTCTCTGCTAAGCCATTGACAAGCATTTTGAATTTCCTACGTTCAGAATAATCAATGAGCAAAGCGTTGACGACGCCTTATGTATGTTATACAAACGCATTTATTGCGAATGCACTGCACAAAAGTACAAAAAATAAATGAGAATAAGCTATTTATTAGCAGTTTTTTAGGCAAAAAAGTGTTTTTGCAGCAAAACAATCCGAATAACAACAGAAAAACAACCGACAAATGGTCTATTACACTCGGCTTGGCGCAAGCATCAGTGTCTTTGGAAGTGTAACTGTCTGAAAGCACTACAGGAGAATCAATTGTAAACTCAACTGGTAGTAACACTAAACCTTCTGAAGAAGTTGATGGTTAAACGAGCCAAATTTTTCACTAACAACGTGTAATCTTCGTTCAAAACAGGGTACTTTACAAAAGTTTATTCGCAAAAAGTTTTGCAGTTTCAAAAAAATATACATACCTTTGCGGTGACAGTTTCCACCACGCTTCCCAACTTGCACAGCGAACCAGGGTGGGACTTTTGCATTTTACAATCCCATCAAGCACATTTCTACAAATGGCACTTGGTGGGATTGTTATTATGCAGCCTTTCCATACTCATAAATACTGTCGCTGGCTAGATCTATCTTGTCGTTCCAATATACACAAGTTCGGCTGGTGTCCAACTGGGCTTGTTTAAAAAGGCCATATACATCCACTAATGCACGAAACGAAGGAAGCGTCTTGATGTCATCCTTCACATCGTACAACACTTTATGTCCATCATCGAATTCAACGAAAAGGATATAGTCATCTAAAACAGACATTTTCTTAATTCTTGGCATCATAATGGTGGAAGTTTTGTTATTATTTGTTTGTCCCACATTTTCTGAAGTTCATCAGAATGAAGTGAGAGCCATTCTGTTACTAACTCTTGAGCCTTTTTAGATAAATCTCCTTCAAACATTTAACCTGCCCAATGGTCTCATGATTGCATCTTTGCTTATAGGCAGGTCAAAAACATGCCCTCTCAGTATTACTTGCTGCCATGCTACAAATAGAACAATTGCTTCTGGCGTTCTATCTCCGTGCGAAGCTGTTCTTCTGTCGGCAGATAAGTCTTGTACTTTGTTGCAAAGAGATGGTCACTGTCTTTGAGGATGGAATAACGTGCAATATCCTTGCTCGTCTCAGAGCAAAGCACGATGCCGATGGTTGGATTGATTATATGTGTCCAAGCAAGATTTTGCAATCGTGATTGCAAAATTCGTATATCATTGATTGTCAAGTAGAATTGGCGGAAATAAGCCAAATTTCTTTTGCTAAATCCTTTACCATATTGATGTGTCAATAGCTCAGATAATTGCGCAATGATCTGAGCCCCATACTCAGCACGTGCCTCACCATTCTGTTCTTCTTCCACGATGCGTCGCCCTATGTTCCAATAGGTCTCTATCATCTTATGATTGACGGAGGCATAAGCTTCCTTCCTGCCTTGCTCTATGATGGAGCAGACATCGGTATATAATCTTGTATTTGTCAATTCATCCATAACTTAAAGTCTTGTTCTTTGGCGATTTTTATCAAACGTAGGCATTCCTCTTCCTCTGCAGTTCTCGTGCTTTGCCTGTTATCTCCATATTGTTGAGTGGATAGCCCAGTCTCAAACACTCGAATATCGCTTCGGTCGCTATCTGCCTGTACTTTTCGCTCAGGCTCATAACATATTGCAGGGCGTTCCGCCCATCTCTTAAATATATAGTCGATAATTTTTCTTCCATAACTCTTCATTATTATAGTTTTTGCTGCAAATTTACGATTAAATTTTGAAACAACCAAAGTTTTCACTGCTTTTTTGGTACACCCTTATCATTTGACTATAAATCTCAAAAATTACTAGAAAAGTTTGGTAGTTTCGAATTTTCAGCGTATCTTTGCAACAATAATAAAAGAAAGGAAAGCTATATGGAAACAAAAGACAAGAAGATACAAGTTCATACCATAGACTACAAAGACATCGACAAGTTTTTCCCTGCTCGTAGCGAGATTACTATGTCTCCACTTCCGAAAGGACACATAGCACGACTTGCTACCATCCACAAGGGTAAGGCTCAATAAAAACTTCAAGATGAAAAAGTCTATTACACAAAAATATCCTGCAAAGGCTGAAAGCATTCTGTCAAGTTGTTTTGTGATAAAACCTGCAACTAACAATAAACTTGAATATTGCGAAGCCAAGGATGTCCTTTGGGATACAGGTGCTACAAACACTATTATATCCAGAAACATAGCAGATGCTTTAGGATTGGAACCTATCCAAAAAGCCATGATTGCAGGAATTGGCGGAAATGTAGAGGCTTACACTTATAAAATAAGCCTATATTTTGCCAAAGAAGGTGCTTGGATAAAAGATTTGGAAGTTCTTGCGTGTGATTTAGAAGACAATGACATTATCATTGGCATGGACACTATTACACGAGGCGACTTAGCTATCACCAATAAAGATGGAGAAACGTGGTTCTCTTTCCGTATTCCTTCACAAGAACATATTGAATTTGAGTAAGACGTTTATTATCTAAAAAATCCCTGCCATAGGAAGCCTTTCCTACAGCAGGGATTTTTCTATTGGGAATCATCAAGAATGACTTAACTGTCAATTCTTAATCACTAATAAATAATCACTAAACATTATTTATACTCTCCCCAAGCCTTGATATCGATATCCTCGAGCTTGGTGGTGCAGAATGCATAGATGAATGCACTCGCCAGACGGCTGTTGGTAATCAATGGCACGTTCAGGTCGATGGCTGCACGACGAATCTTGTAACCATTTGAAAGCTCGCTGCTGGTCAAGTTCTTCGGAATATTCACTACCATATCAATCTCGTGGTTGTGGAGCATCTCCAAGGCCTTTGGTGCACCGCCTTCTGCCTCCTCTGATGGCCAGAGTACACGGGTGTTCTCTATGCCATTCTCGGTGAGGAACTTGCTACTACCACCAGTTGCAAACAACTTGTAGCCATGCTTAACCAGCATCTGGGCTGCATCGAGCAAATCTACCTTCTGCTTGGCAGAACCTGTAGAAAGCAGGATGTTCTTGGCAGGAATACGATGACCCACAGAAAGCATACTCTTCAAGAGGGCGGTAGATGTATCGTCGCCCAAGCAACCTACCTCACCGGTAGAACTCATGTCCACACCCAATACTGGGTCTGCCTTCTGCAAACGGTTGAAGCTGAACTGAGATGCCTTGATACCTACATAGTCGAGATCGAAGAGGTTCTTGTGTGGCTTCTCTACTGGCAAACCGAGCATTACGCGGGTAGCCAACTCGATGAGGTTGATCTTCAATACCTTGCTTACGAATGGGAACGAACGGCTGGCACGAAGGTTACACTCGATAACGAGAATATCATTGTCACGAGCCATGAACTGGATGTTGAACGGACCGTTGATGTGCAACTCCTTGGCAATCTGACGACCAACTCGCTTCACACGACGAACTGTCTCAACATACAACTTCTGAGGAGGGAACTGGATGGTAGCATCACCTGAGTGAACACCGGCAAACTCGATGTGCTCGGAAATCGCATAGGCAATCACCTCGCCATTCTTTGCCACTGCATCCATCTCAATCTCCTTGGCATGTTCGATAAACTTACTTACTACCACTGGGTGATCCTCACTTACATTGGCAGCCAACTGCAGGAATCGCTTCAGCTCATCCTCGTTAGAACATACGTTCATCGCAGCACCCGAAAGCACGTAGCTAGGACGAACCAATACAGGGAAACCTACACGCTCGATGAAGTTGTCGATGTCCTCCATAGAGGTCAGGGCGCTCCACTCTGGCTGGTTGATGCCGTTGTTGGTCAACATCTGAGAGAACTTGGCACGGTCCTCAGCGTTATCAATGTCCTTGGCAGCAGTACCTAAGATTGGCACGTTCTGTGCATCCAGGTGCATAGCCAAGTTGTTTGGAATCTGACCACCTGTAGATACGATGACACCATGAGGCTGCTCCATCTCGATGATATCCATCACACGCTCGAAGGTCAACTCGTCGAAGTAGAGACGGTCGCACATATCGTAGTCAGTAGAAACGGTCTCTGGGTTGTAGTTGATCATCACTGAGCGCCAGCCTTCCTTGCGGATGGTATTCAATGCCTGAACGCCACACCAGTCGAACTCTACGGAAGAACCGATGCGATAAGCACCAGAACCGAGTACGATGATAGAACGGTGGTCGTTCTCGAAGGTGATGTCACTCTTCACGCCTGCGTAGGTTACATAGAGGTAGTTGGTCTGAGCAGGATACTCTGCTGCCAGGGTATCAATCTGCTTCACTACAGGCAGGATGCCATAGCTCTTGCGCTTGTTGCGAACCAGGAGGGCAGCCTTGTGCATGTTGCCCAACTCCTGCTCCAAGCCCACGGCACGGGCTACCTGGAAGTCGGTAAAACCGTAAACCTTAGCGGTGCGGAGCAAATCCTGGTCAAGAGTATTGATGTTGCACTTCTTCATCGCCTCGTCAATGTCGATGATGTGCTTCAACTTCTCAAGGAACCACTTGTCAATCTTGGTCAAGTCGTGAATCTGATCTACGGTATAGCCCTTGTGCATTGCCTTTGAAATCACGAACACACGCTTATCTGTTGGCTCGCGCAAAGCTGCATCGATATCATCGATTTCAAGCTCCTTGTTCTCTACGAAACCGTGCATGCCCTGACCAATCATACGAAGACCCTTCTGGATAGCCTCCTCGAAGTTGCGGCCGATGGCCATTACCTCACCTACTGACTTCATAGATGAACCCAACTCCTTATCTACGCCACGGAACTTAGACAAGTCCCAACGTGGAATCTTACATACCACGTAGTCCAATGCTGGCTCGAAGAAGGCAGATGTGGTCTTGGTTACTGAGTTCTTCAACTCGAACAGACCATAGCCCATACCGAGCTTGGCTGCAACGAAGGCAAGAGGATAACCAGTAGCCTTAGATGCCAAGGCTGATGAACGGCTCAAGCGGGCATTCACCTCGATTACACGATAATCCTCGCTCTTAGGGTCGAATGCATACTGCACGTTACACTCACCCACGATTCCGATGTGACGGATAATCTTGATGGCGAGGGCACGGAGCTTATGATACTCAGAATTGCTCAGGGTCTGAGATGGAGCGATGACGATACTCTCACCAGTATGGATTCCCAGTGGGTCGAAGTTCTCCATGTTACAAACTGTGATACAGTTGTCGTAACGGTCGCGAACTACCTCATACTCAATCTCTTTCCAGCCCTTCAAACTCTTCTCTACCAATACCTGTGGAGAGAAAGAGAAAGCCTTCTCAGCGAGTTTGTTCAGCTCCTCCTCGTTGTCTGCGAAACCGGAACCGAGACCACCCAAGGCGTAAGCAGCACGGATGATGACAGGATAGCCGAGCTCGGCAGCAGCCTTGCGGGCCTGCTCGATGTTCTCGCAAGCCTCACTCTTGATGGTCTTCACATTGATTTCATCCAGCTTCTCTACGAAGAGCTCACGGTCCTCAGTATCCATGATAGCCTGTACTGGAGTACCCAATACCTTGACATTATATTTCTCCAGGATGCCCTGGCGATAGAGTTCTACACCACAGTTGAGGGCTGTCTGACCACCGAAGCTGAGGAGGATACCGTCTGGATTCTCCTTCTGGATAACACGCTCTACGAAGTATGGCTGCACTGGCAGGAAGTAAATCTGGTCGGCAACACCTTCTGATGTCTGTACGGTTGCGATATTCGGGTTGATGAGCACAGTCTCGATACCTTCCTCGCGCAATGCCTTCAGGGCCTGCGAACCTGAGTAGTCGAACTCACCTGCTTCACCGATCTTCAAGGCTCCAGAACCTAAGAGGAGCACCTTCTTTATATTTTCGTCTTTCATTATTTTCCTAAATTACAATAAAATCAATCGAATTCTTCACTTACTTGAGTGTTTCTACAAACTTATCAAACATGAACTCAGTATCCACAGGGCCAGAGCAAGCCTCTGGGTGGAACTGACTTGAGAACCAAGGGTTCACCTTGTGGCGGATACCCTCGTTAGAGCCATCATTCATGTTGACAAAGAGTTCCTCCCAATCGTTGCCCAATGTCTTGGCGTCAACGGCATAACCGTGGTTCTGAGAGGTGATGTAGCAATTGTTGGTTCCTACCATGCGCACAGGCTGGTTGTGTGAACGGTGACCATACTTCAACTTGTAGATAGTAGCACCGGCTGCCTTAGAAAGCAACTGGTTACCCATACAGATACCGCAGATAGGCTTGCGGCTCTGGTTGATCTGCTTGCGGATAATATTCACAGCATCCTCGCACATATCTGGGTCACCAGGACCATTTGCCAGGAACAAGCCATCGAAATCCATATCGGTGTAATCGTAATTCCAAGGCACACGAATTACCTCAACACCTCTGTTGATGAGGCAACGGATGATGTTAGCCTTCACACCGCAGTCAACGAGCACCACCTTCTTACCGGCACCCTCATTGTAGCGGATAATCTCCTTACAGCTCACCTGGTCAACAAAGTTTACACCCTCGTAGTTTGCCTCAGGGATGTTATCAGGCTCATCATCAAAGAGAATCTTACCCATCATCACACCATGCTCACGGAGCACCTTAGTCAACTCACGGGTATCGATGCCTGTGATTCCTGGCACCTTTTCACGCTTCAACCAGTCAGCAAGACTCTCCACTGCATTCCAGTGGCTGTACTGCTCACTGTAATCATTCACGATGATGGCAGAAGCATAAATTTTGTCACTCTCCATAAAGGTAGGCAAACCATTTGCTTCGAAAGTAAATGGAGGCACACCATAGTTACCTACAAGAGGGAAAGTAAGGGTCATCAACTGACCGGCATAAGAAGGGTCGGTCAAACTCTCAGGATACCCCATCATGGCTGTATTGAACACAACCTCGCCCGCTACAGGAGCATCGTATCCGAAAGATTTACCATGGAACTTGGTTCCATCGCTCAAAACTAAGGTTACATTTTTCATATCTGACATAATTTCTTTATTTCATACTAATAAGAATAAACGAATTCTTCATTCTTCTTTTTTCACTTATTTATGATACACATTCTCAATGTAGTTCACGAAAGACTGGTTGCAAAGCTTAGTACCACCAGGAGTTGGATAATGACCGGTGAAATACCAGTCTCCCTTGTGATTAGGAATCGCCTTGCGCAAACCTTCGATACTCTGGAACACGAGTTGGATAGGAGTTGTCATGCCTTCCGGTCTGAGCATCTCTACAATCTTCTCATTGATTTCCTCAATAGAAAATGGCTTATAAATGGCACGCACAGGATTGATCTGTTCTTCCTTCGGTTTCTGAAGTTCAGCCTTACAAGCCTCATAAGTCTGGTCAATGAGACTTTCCATATTGCGCTCTTTGAGAAGCTGGATAGCCGCACGGAACACACAGAATTCTTCCAGTCTCGCCATATCGATACCATAATAATCCGGATAACGAATCTGAGGAGCACTGGATACTACAACAATCTTCTTAGGATGCAGACGGTCGAGGATGCGGAGGATACTCTCTTTCAGAGTAGTACCACGCACGATACTGTCATCGATAATCACAAGATTATCCACTCCAGCTTCAAGGCTACCATAGGTCACATCATATACGTGACTCGCCAAATCATTGCGGCTATTTCCTTCGGTAATAAAGGTACGGAGCTTGATATCCTTCCATGCTATCTTTTCAGAACGCACAAAGTCGCCAAGTATATCATACAATTCTTCTTTCGAAGGGATGTGATCGAGATTAGCAATCTGCTCTATCTTAGTCTCGTTGAGATACTTTTTGAAACCGCTCAACATTCCATAATAAGCCACCTCAGCTGTATTCGGAATATAACTGAAAACGGTGTGATCTACATCGTAATCCACTGCCTTCAGGATAGGCTGGGTCAACTGCTCGCCCAACTGCTTGCGCTCCTGGTAGATATCCTTATCGGAACCACGACTGAAGTAGATGCGCTCGAATGAGCAGGCAGAATCACCCTTCTGTTCCATGATGCGCTCGATGCTGCACTCACCATTCTTCTTCACGAGAAGTGCCATACCAGGCATGAGTTCCTGTACTTCCTCAGCTTCCAAATCGAAAGTTGTCTGAAGCACTGGTCGTTCACTTGCCACTACCACAATCTCATCGTTCTTATAATAGAAAGCAGGACGGATACCCCAAGGGTCACGCATTGAGAACATCTCTCCAGAACCAGTGATACCACAAACCACATAACCACCATCGAAGTCCTTCATCGTGGTTTTGAGCACATTACTCATCTTCACATGATCCTCGATATAGTTGGTAATGTCGGTATTTTCCATCTCCATCGCCTTTGCAGCCACAAAGTTGCGCTCCACTTCTCTATCCAGACGGTGTCCCATCAGTTCAAGCATAATGTAGGTATCGCTATAGATACGTGGACTCTGCCCCTGCTTGGTCAACTCCTGGAAAATCTCATCCACATTAGTCATGTTGAAGTTTCCACAGAGGCAGAGGTTCTTCGCCTTCCAATTGTTACGGCGAAGGAAAGGATGAACATACTGAATACCACTCTTGCCAGTAGTACTGTAGCGCAGATGTCCCATATAGAGTTCGCCGGCAAAAGGAAGTTCTTCCTTAGCAAACTTGGCATCAGCCAACTGCTCTGGAGTCAGATTCTTGAAGTTGGCATTTGCATTACCAAAAATCTCGGTAACAGCATTCTTACCTTCAGCACGCTCACGGAACATATACTCATGTCCAGGTTTGCCACCAAGCTTGACACAAGCCATACCAGCACCTTCCTGGCCACGGTTGTGCTGCTTCTCCATCATCAGATAGAGTTTGTTGAGGGCATACATCCAGGTGCCATACTTCTGCTGGTAATATTCCAACGGTTTGAGTAGCCTGATCATGGCCACACCACATTCATGTTTTAAAGGTTCCATCTCTCTATTATCCTTTATCTATTAGTTAAATTTGAATATTCATTTATGAGGACTGAGGAAATAAATCCATTTTAGGGTCCCCCTCTAAAAAAAGGGAAACGTCAAAAAATGACGATTCCCTCTATATATTATTCAACGGTAACAGACTTGGCCAAGTTTCTTGGTTGGTCAACATCCTTACCCTTACATACAGCAACATGATAAGCTAATAACTGCAAAGGAATGGTAGCCAATAATGGCTCCAGACACTCCAAAGTCTCAGGAAGTTCAATCACTTCGTCAGCTATCTTAGAGATAGTTTCATCGCCCTTGCTAACAATAGCAATGACACGACCATTACGAGCCTTGATCTCCTGGATATTAGACAAGACCTTCTCATACATGAAGTTATGGGTGGCAATAACTACCACCGGCATATCACTATCAATAAGAGCAATAGGTCCATGCTTCATCTCTGCAGCAGGATAACCCTCTGCATGAATATAACTGATTTCCTTCAACTTCAATGCACCTTCCAAGGCTACTGGATATTGGAAACCTCTACCCAAGTAGATGAAATTACGGGCATAAGTGAAAGTACGGCTCAAATCAGCAATCTTATTGTTCAACTTCAAAACTTCCTTCATCTTTGAAGGGATGTTCCAAAGCTGTTCTGTAATCTTCTGATAATCCACATCACTGATAGTACCCTTCTCCTTTCCGATGGCAAGAGCCAGAAGAACGAGAACGGTTACCTGACCGGTAAATGCCTTGGTAGAAGCCACTCCGATTTCAGGACCAACATGGATATAAGTACCTGTATTGGTTTCACGTGCAATACTGCTGCCGATAGAATTACAGATACCATAGATGAATGCACCATTCTCCTTAGCCAACTTAATAGCAGCCAAGGTATCAGCAGTTTCACCACTCTGGGAAATAGCAATCACGACATCATCCTTCGTAACTACAGGATTGCGATAACGGAACTCAGAAGCATATTCCACTTCTACAGGAATACGGCAGTAATTCTCAATCATCTGCTTGCCGATAAGTCCGGCATGCCAAGAGGTTCCACAAGCAACAATGATGAAACGTTTGGCATTGAGAAGTTGCTGACGGTGATCGGTGATAGAACTCAACACTACACCCATTTCAGTCTTAGTATCAGAGGTTGCTTCATTATCGTCTGTCATCACACGGGTTTCAACCGTACGACTTACGACACGTCCACGCATACAATTACGCAGGCATTCAGGCTGTTCGAAGATTTCCTTCAACATAAAGTGAGGGAAACCACCCTTCTCTATCTGACCGAGGTCGATATCCACAGTCTGAACCTCAGGATTGAGCTTTACATTCTGGATATTAACCACCTGAAGTTCTTCTCCAAGGCGCATTACAGCAATGTTGCCATCTTCCAGATAAACCACCTTGTCGGTATATTCAATAATAGGACTGGCATCAGAACCAAGATAAAACTCTCCGTCCTTTCCGATACCTACAACCAATGGACTCTGTTTACGGGCAGCAATGCTCTGATTAGGGTTACGCTTATCAAGAATTGCGATAGCGTAAGCTCCGATTACCTGCCGGAGAGCCACCTGAACGGCAGTCAGCAGGTCAAGGTTTTTCTTAACCTGAATATATTCAATCAGCTGGACAAGAACCTCTGTATCTGTCTCGCTTCTGAACTCTACTCCCTTGGCAATGAGATTCTTCTTGATATCGGCATAGTTTTCAATGATTCCATTATGAATCATGGCAAGGTTCTTGCTAGCAGAATAATGCGGGTGAGCATTCACAGCTGAAGGCTCTCCATGGGTAGCCCAACGAGTATGAGCAATACCCACATGTCCCGAAATATCCTTATCAGAGCAGAACGCTTCAAGATCTGCCACCTTGCCCTTTGCCTTATATACATTCAAAGAGCCGTCATTGCCAATAAGGGCAACTCCCGCAGAATCGTATCCGCGGTACTCCAGACGCTTCAAGCCCTTGATGAGGGCTGGATAAGCGTCACCCTTACCTAAATATCCTACTATGCCACACATATATATATTATTATTTTTGTAGTATCCAGATTTTACTCCCACCTATTACCTGCTATCGCAAGATATTGACAATCAATGATGCGATTGAAATCAATGTACCAACGGCAGAGAACCACAATGTAGTAGATGAACCGATAGATGAGTTTTGAGCTTTCACCTTATTTGGTTCTACATAGATAATATCATTCTGCTGCAGATAATAGAATGGTGAATTAATAATATTTGCATCATTCAAGTTCATACGATAAGTATGCTTCTCTCCTGCTGCATCCTGACGAATCAATAATACATTGTCACGCTTACCATAGATAGTTAAGTCGCCACACTGTGCCAAAGCTTCAAGAATACTCATCTTCTCCTGTGGAGCATAAATAATTCCTGGCTTTTCTACTTCACCTAATACAGATACATGGTAACTGCCCATGCGAACCGTAACAATAGGATTTTCTTTTTCTGCCAGATAAGGCTTCACCTTATTCTTGATGAGATCTTCAGCCTGCTTCTTGGTCAAACCACCGACATGCAAGGTTCCAACAACAGGAAACTCAATATTACCATCATTATCAACCAGATATCCTTGCAGTGAACCACTACCATAACTCAGCTGTCCGCCTGTACCCAATGTTTGAGAGACAGAGAGGTTGAAAGGCATGGCAGCCTTTGGATCTGTTGTAATTACTGTAATTGTAAGTTCGTCCTTAGGCATAATCTTGGCTTCATAAAGCATTCTTGAAGCAGCCAAGCTGATAGAATCTGCATTTTGGAAATAAGCTACATTCTTAGTACTTCCACAACTGCCAAGTACTAAGAGCATAGTCAAAGCGACTAAAACTGAACTAACGAGTTTCTTCATTTTCTAAAATTTTCGTTTTAAAATATTGGTGCAAAATTACGGTATTTTTTTGAATACTGCAAATTTTTGCACCAATAATTCTATTTACGTCTATTTTTTTTTGAAATAATAGCCTTTTTTACTTATCTTCGATGCCATTTGATGGCAAATTAAAGCTATAACTGTTATCGAAAATCTTCTTCACTTTATTAATCTCAACGAAGGTTGTGCCTCCACCCTCTCCAAAGCTACCGCTCAGATAAGCAATCTTATCCTCCTCACCTAAGTAGCCTTTCTGGCGAAGCATACGTACCGCAGCAGTAAACATAGCTTTGGTAGAAACCTGATCCTTCTGATGAATTGGAATAATGCCATAGCTCAGATTCAACCAGCGCTGGAGTTTCTCCTTATAGCAGATTGCCAATACCGGATTTGGACCACGGAAGGCTGCCAGGTCGCGTGCAGTCTGACCAGTCTCGCCATCGGTAATAATACCAGCAACACCCAACTTCTTAGTAGCCTCAATGGCAGCATGAGCCAGGAAGAGCTTCTGGTCAATCTTACCATCTTCCATTGGATCAATATCATTCAGTGGAGACTTATCCTTCTCTGCCTGCTCAGCAATACGGGCCATGGTCTGCACAGCTTCTACAGGATACTTACCGCTTGCTGTTTCACCAGAAAGCATCAGCGCATCGGTGCGATAGAAGATAGCATTGGCAATATCTGTTACCTCAGCACGGGTAGGACGTGGATTCTTAATCATGGTATGCAACATCTGTGTAGCAACGATTACCGGTTTCTGCGCCTTCACACACTTAGAGATGATGCGGCGCTGGATGCCAGGAATTCTCTCGATTGGCACCTCGATACCCAGGTCACCACGAGCAATCATGATACCATATGAAGCTTCGATAATCTCATCGATGTTATCTACACCCTCCTGGTTTTCTATCTTGGAAATAATCTTGATATCACTGTTGTGAGCGTCCAAGATATCCTGAACAGCCTTTACATCAGCTGCATTACGTACGAAAGAGTGAGCGATAAAATCAATATCCAATTCAATGGCAAGGAGGATATTCTTACGGTCCTTTTCTGTCAACGCAGGCAAATCAATATGTTCGCCAGGTACATTCACGCTCTTATGTGAACCTAAGAAACCCTCGTTCTGAACTTCAGCTACGAGCATCGGGCCCTGATTATCAATGACCTTCATATCAAGTTCACCATCATCGAAGAGCAAATCATCACCCACTTTCACATCAGCAGCGATATCAGGATAGCTCAGATTGATAATGTCATGAGAAGTTTCCATCTCAGGACGACCAAAAATCTTGACTACATCACCCACATTATAATGAATAGGCTCTGCTACACCTGTGGTACGCACCTCTGGTCCTTTGGTATCAATCATAATACCAATGTGAGGAGACACGGCTCTTACATTCTTGACAATTGTGCGAATACCTTCTTCTGTAGCATGTGCAGTATTCATACGAACGACGTTCATGCCTGCAAAAAACAATTTGCGGATGAAATCCTGATCACAACGACGATCACTGATTGAAGCGACGATTTTTGTTTGTTTCATATCCTATATTACCTTATTCTTGTTCTCAAATTTTCCTCTAGAAAGACACGCTCTCTGCAATTTGACTGCAAAGATACTGCAAAAGCAAGACAATACAAAATTAAAAAGATTTTTTTTTGTTTTTTTATTGAGAAACTTCCAATATCATTCCAGAAGTATTGCTTTGAGCGGGTCTAAACAAAATTTTAACCTGATTCTGATAACTGAAATTACGAATTGCAATTTATCTCGTTTTTAAATATCCAAGTCGGGAGCCTTTTCTGCACCAGCAGCAGCCTCAAACTTAGGCATAGTCTGAAAACCGAATAGATTTGCGATGATGGCAGTAGGCATCTTACGTACTTTCATATTATACTGTTGCACAGCATCATTATACTTGCGACGCGCCTCGCTGATTCGGTTTTCTGTACCTTCCTCCTGTATCTGAAGAGATCTAAAATTATCAACCGCCTTCAGATCCGGATACTTTTCCGCTACCACCATCAATTTGGAGAAAGCATTCGCCAATTCACCCTGAGCATCAGAATAAGCCTTCAACTTTTCAGGAGTCAGGTTGTTAGCATCAAGTTTCACCTGGCCAACTGCTGCACGTGCCTTGGTCACGGCTTCAAACGTTTCCTTCTCATGTTTAGCATAAGCCTTCACGATTTTAACCAACTGAGGCATCATGTCTGCACGGCGCTGATATTGTGTCTGCACATTAGCCAGCTCAGTAGTAGCCTGCTCCTGTACTCCAATGATGCCATTATAAGAACTTAACCCCCATAGTACCAGAAGTACTACGACACCCAAGATAATCCATCCTGTTTTTTTCATAACTTTCGAAATTTTATATTATAATTAATACTATATTTATTTCACGTGAAAATATTTTCTTTCCCTAAAACCTTGATTTACCATCCACCGCCGGAGCCACCTCCGCCAAATGAACCGCCACCGAAAGAACCTCCAGAGAAGCCGCCACCAGAAGAACTGCCTCCCGAGAAGCCACCTCCGCCACCCAGAAAGAACGGAGGAAACCAATCATCATCATGCCTTTTATGCTGACGAGAGGATTTACCGGAAGATGGCTTTTTCTTGATAACACCACATTCTTCCAATATATACCTTATTAATAAATATATAGGAATGCCGAAACAGATGATAAGGAAAAAGATAATAAATCCCCATTCATCCTCTCCTAAAGGACCATCATCCACATCCGGAATACCAGTTCTACCACTTTTCACCTTATTATATATAGAGCGGCTTACGGTTACAACTGCCATCCCCGGCAGATTCAGCCGCATATACTTCACGATGCATGCTCTGGCAATATCATCACAATCCACATCAGTCAATTCTCCTTCCAGTCCCATACCGGGTGCAATAAAGTACTTATGATCCTCCACGGCAATCACCACCACAAGTCCCCTTCGAGTTTTCTTGTAACCAATACCATACTTTTCACCGACATCCTGTGACATACGGAATGCATCCTGATTCTTTACATGCCCTACAATGACCAAGACATTCTGAACGCCACATTCCAGATTTAATTTCTGAAGATAAAAATTAGCAGAATCCTTCTGTTCCTTAGATAGATAACCATCTGGATCAGAAACATATTGTGTAGAATCCTTGAGATATGGAATCGGCACATTCTCTGCACTCCACTCGCGATGAGCAAATGAAGAAGATACCACCGAAACAATAACCAAGAGCAATATAAAAAAACGCTTAAATCTCATTATTTTTCCAATTTTGGTACAAAAATACACAATAAAAACCTTATATGCAAATACTTAGGGCATTATTTTTGCAAAAATATCGCTAACTTTTTTGTTATGTCGCAAAAAACTTGTATCTTTGCACACCGATTTAGATTAATAAATAAATAATTATAGTAAGAATAACATGACTAAAGCAGATATCATCAACGAGGTGTCTATAGCAACAGGCGTACCAAAGAAAGATGTTGGCGTAGTAATAGAAGCTTTTATGGATCAGGTTAAGACCAGCCTTGTCGAGAGAAAAGAGAATGTTTACCTTCGCGGATTTGGAAGCTTTAATATCAAGCATAGAGCAGCAAAGACAGCACGTAACATTTCAAAGAACATCACTCTCACCATTCCTGCTCACGACTATCCAAATTTCAAACCAGCAAAGAGTTTTGTAGATTTGATGCTGGGTCAAGCTGTAGAAAATGAGGATTAATTAAGTCTTTGGACATAACATTTATAAATAACAATATTTTAAAATTTTAAAATCATGCCAAACGGAAAGAAAAAGAAGGGCCACAAGATGGCTACTCACAAGCGTAAAAAGAGATTACGTAAGAACAGACATAAGAGCAAGTAAGCTTTTATAGCCTATTTTGCTCCCAGTCAGTTCGTGACTGAGGGGGTATGTCAGCTCTTAAGTGTTGACATGCCCCTTTTCTGTAAGTACTAATTAAAAGATTTTTTGAAGAAAATGACAAGCGAAGTTGTAATTGACGTCCAACAGAAAGACATCTCCATCGCGCTCATGGAGGATAAGCAATTAGTAGAATATCAAAATGAGCCACGCGAGGCTTCCTTTTCTGTGGGCAATATCTACATCGCCAAGGTTAAGAAACTCATGCCGGGACTTAATGCTTGTTTTGTAGATGTAGGTTATGAACGCGACGCCTTTCTTCATTATCTTGATCTAGGAAGTCAATTTAATTCCTACCAAAAGTATCTTAAACAAGTACAGAGCGACAGAAAGAAACTTTTCCCATTCTCTAAAGCCACCAAATTACCTGACCTCGAAAAGGAAGGTAGTATACAGAATGTCTTGAAGACTGGACAGGAAGTGTTGGTGCAAATCGTAAAAGAACCCATCTCAACCAAGGGACCTCGACTGACAGGTGAAATCTCATTTGCAGGTCGATACTTGGTGCTCATGCCATTTGGAGAAAAAGTTTCTGTTTCGTCGAAAATCAAAAGCGGTGAAGAACGTTCACGACTCAAACAACTCATCCACAGTATCAAACCAAAAAATTGTGGCGTAATCGTACGTACTGTAGCTGAGGGAAAACGTGTCGCAGAACTCGATGCTGAGCTTAAAGTCCTGGTGAAGCGATGGGAGGATGCAATCGCCAAGGTACAGAAAACACAGCAACGCCCGCAACTGGCATTCGAGGAAACCGGAAGAGCCGTCGCTCTCCTGCGTGACTTGTTTAACCCATCTTACGAGAACATCTACGTTAACAACGAAGATGTGATGAACGAGGTGAAAAACTATGTTTCTCTAATAGCCCCTGAAAAGGCGGGCATAGTTAAACTCTATACTGGTAAGGTGCCTATCTTTGACAATTTCAGCATTACCAAACAGATTAAGGCTGGATTTGGACGAGTTGTCAACTACAAACATGGTGCTTATCTCATCATTGAGCACACAGAAGCTCTGCATGTAGTTGATGTAAACAGTGGAAACCGCACTCGTGAGAAAGGTCAGGAAGCAAATGCTCTCGATGTGAATCTGGGTGCTGCCGATGAGTTGGCACGACAGTTGAGACTCCGCGATATGGGAGGTATCATCGTTGTCGATTTCATTGATATGCATCTGGCGGAAGACCGACAATTGCTTTATGAACGCATGTGCAAGAACATGCAGAAGGACCGTGCAAAGCACAATATCCTTCCATTAAGCAAATTCGGACTGATGCAGATTACCCGTCAGCGTGTACGACCAGCTATGGACGTAAACGTAGAGGAAACTTGCCCTACCTGTTTTGGATCGGGCAAAATCAAGTCCAGCATCCTCTTCACCGACCAATTGGAAAGAAAGATTGACCGCTTAGTCAACAAGATTGGCGTCAAGAAATTTACTTTGTATGTGAATCCTTATGTAGCTGCCTTTATCAATAAGGGCTTCATTTCTTTGAAGCGCAAATGGCAGTTCAAGTATGGTTTCGGATTTAATGTGATTGCTTCACAGAAACTGGCATTCCTTCAGTATGAATTCTACGATAAGGACAACCAGTATCTGGATATGCAGGAAGAACAGGAAACAAAATAGTTACTGAAACCAAATGGGTTTTCTCATGCATAGAACAATAAATAAAAGCTCCATTCGTCACATGATACGAATGGAGCTTTTATTTATTTCTTAGGTAAAATGCGAGTGATAAAGCGCTCTATCGCTCTGGCACTCTTTTCATCCATTAACTTTTGAATATTTCGCAGTTCTGTACAAGCTTTATTCCTTTGCGCTATGCTGGCTACCCGCTCAAAGCTATTCAATTCTTTGATAACAGCCATGCGCTCTGCATCAGAAGGAAGAGATTTCAGTTTCTGAAGTATTGACAGGATTTCTCCGATACGCTTTACCTGCTTTTCATTGATAATCCAACGAAGCGTCATACTCTCACGTAATGCGAGCGCTTGAGAATAACCATTCTTCTCTAAGTCCTTCAAATCTGCAATTCGCTGGTCAAAATGCATATCCAACATTTTACACATATTAAACTCGTTCTGATAGGTAGAAATAATCTTTCCCTCTACCCTATCCTTTCCCAACAGTTTTTCAAAATGAGCACGGTTGGCAAGGAGTTTGCGAAAGACAGGAGAATCAGGAGAATTGATTTCAGATGAAAACATATTCCATGTGTCATCCTTACACAATTCCTCTATACTTAGCGAACTAAGGTATTGATTGAGTACGGTATCTGCCTTTTGGAAATCACTTACCTTCAGCAAGTCAACTAATTTGCGTACCAATACTGTATTCTTTTCACCAGAGTTATATTTCTTTTCCAGTTCATTAATCTCTGTGGCACGCTGAATCGCATTTTCTATTTTTTCTACGAAAGTAATATTGGAGTTGAGTCTTACCGCCCCCATCTCCTTGCAGAACAGAGTTCCATCGGGATTAATGATGAGGAAAGTAGGATAAATACCCACCTTATATTTCTTGCCCAATTCCGGTCCTTCACCAACATCCATATCCCTTGTCAGAGAAACGAATTTAGGATTGAAATAATCACCACACTCCTGCAAAGGAAAGATATTCTTCATCATATACTTGCAAGGACCACATGTTTGAGTATAGCAATCGATAAAAACTTTCTTTCCTTCAGCCTTCGCCTTTGCCAAAGCTTCCTTAAAAGAAATATCTTCAAAAAGAATTCCTCTATTACTGATTGAATCCTGAGCCATTATAGGCAACAGGATATTAAATAAAGAGAATATCAGAAATATAATTTTCTTCTTCATACAATTACGATTAAAGATCATTTTCAAAAGTAGAACAAATACCACGCAACAGTATTTGTATCTGTTGCATGATATTTGTATGTTACTTTTCATTATTTTTCAGTTGTTGTACCTGATCCCTTGGCAATACCAGGGAGATCGATACCATATTTATCCTTCATGTATCTGACAACAAGCTCATATTTTTCACTAATGAGCGGATACTTCTCCTTCGGATATTTTTCATAGAACTCTTCCGGAGAGAATCGCATAGCTGCTCTGATATAGAGTGAGAAGAAATCTCTGTACATACCACTTGAATTATAATTTGGCTGCTTATAATAGGTAGTAGCAATACTCCATAGAGATTCCTCTTCTACGCCATTATCATCTACCCATCTGATAAGACCACGATTAAACACATAGTTTTTGTGGTTAGGATTGCTTCTATCCAGCCTTGATACAAAATCCATTCCATCTCTCAATCCTTCAGGCTCTGGCAAGGTATTGTCCATTCGCTGAGATGTAAGGAACTGATTGATAAAACTGAATCGCTTTACAGCCAGTGCTTCATTAGCTTTCGCTAATTCCGCCTTTTCTACATCAGTTTTATTCTCTTTATCCTTAAGTTCTGCGCGTTTCTGCAACCAATATAATTCCGTATTGGAGAAACTAATTGCCCAATAGTCAAAGCCATCGAATTTAGTTGGAGTAAAGCCAGCTACATCAGGGATATAAATTTCTGTACTACCAGTATCTGTACCGGTGCCACCTGTACCAGTACCTGTACCTGTACCTGTGCCTGTGCCAGTACCCGTGCCTGTGCCTGTGCCCGTACCTGTGCCTGTGCCAGTACCCGTGCCTGTGCCTGTGCCCGTACCTGTGCCTGTGCCTGTTCCCGTACCAGTGCCTGTACCTGTTCCCGTACCAGTGCCTGTACCTGTGCCTGTTCCTGTACCAGTGCCAGTACCAGTACCAGTGCCTGTGCCTGTTCCCGTACCGGTACCTGTTCCCGTACCTGTGCCTGTACCTGTGCCTGTGCCTGTTCCTGTACCTGTGCCTGTTCCCGTACCAGTGCCTGTGCCTGTTCCCGTACCGGTGCCTGTGCCCGTACCTGTGCCAGTGCCAGTACCTGTACCAGTGCCAGTACCAGTACCACCAGTACCGCCTGTACCTGTACCACCTGTACCAGTACCACCTGTGCCTGTACCGCCTGTGCCACCAGTACCAGAATCATCTCCTCCAAGATTAGGATCTACACCTCTAAAGTCTTTCTGCAAGTAAATCTTTACAGGAAAATTCTTCTGAATCATCTCGGTAGAAGCATAAGGGAATAAGTTGTTCTTAAAGAAATCTACATAGTAAGGCACTTCTGTACCTGGCACATCATCACCATAATAGAGTTTTCCCGTACCTATACCTGTCCATTTTCTGTTCAAGTCGGCAGGAGTAATATCCTTATACAGCAGATAAACACCATATTTATCATGTATTTCTTTAATATCTTCATCCCAAGAATTGTTACCTTGAGGAAATTCCATACGAAGAACAGAGTAGTTACCCGATGGAGTGATAGGATCTTCGGATGGAGTGCAAGCCGTCATTGTGATGAGGCTCGCAGCTGTAATATATATAAATCTTTTCATTCTTCTGTGCTATTATCCGGGTTAGTATTATCAACTGTGAACTCAGAAGTCTCACCTATGCGCTTTGCACAAAGTGGATTCTGCTCCAGCTGATTGTTCAATTCACGTGCTGCATCAGGTATAGGGACTGTATAAAGTGGATCCTTTGCCTGAAGGGTATAGGTTGTCTTGGTAGTTGGTGTAGAATACCAAACGTGCTTGATTTCAGGCATACCCCAACGGCGCAAATCATACCAACGATGACTCTCGAAACAAAGTTCACGACGACGTTCCTGATGTATATACTCCACCAACTTATCAATATCTGCTACATCCTCTGCCTTTGGAGCATAGTTATCAGCAAATCTCTTACTACGTAATTCAACCAAAGCTTGAAGTGCTTCCTGACTTCCATTAGCATCCACTCCAGTCTTGGCGAGCATTGCTTCTGCTTCCATATAATTGAGATATGCCTCAGAAAGACGAAGACTTCTACCAAATACACCTGTACCACCAGTAGGTCGATAACTATTATTGACCTTCAATTTACCGATAGCCAAAGGCAGCAGTTCACCAGAGAATTCTTTCCTTACGATATAACGCTGCTTACGAAGGTCACCATCCTCAAAACTGTTGAGCAGTTCATCAGAAGCACGGAAATAAGGTTTACGAGGCAAACCTGTCGTTGGGTCTTCCGTAGAATATTCTTCAACCCATCCTGCCCAATCCGTTACTTTACCATAAGGGAAGATGACCTCAGAAGATTCATCATAAGAATGATAATTGGTATAGATACGTGCCACCTGACCATATTCATTCTTTTCCGTTTCTACTGTATTGAGATCAAGCAACTTGAACCGCGAATCGTTCATCACCATCTTCGCATACTTGGCAGCCTCTTCCCAGTTCTCCATATAAAGATAGGTACGAGAGAGCAGCAGTTGTACCATTGGCAGACTTGCACGGTAATCCTTCTTCCATTGTCTTGCCTCAGAAACAAGTTTAAACTGACTTTCTGCCTCCAGCAAGTCTTTGACAATTTGGTCATAGACTGCCTTAACGGTACTGCGAGCCATCGGTTTTTCCTCTACACCACTTGTTAATTTCAGAGGAACACCTAAAGCATCAGGATTCTCATTGTATGGCTGACCAAATATATTCACTAAGTTCAGATAGTAAAAGCCACGGAGCGCATAAGCCTGTCCCAGGACATAATGGATATCTTCTTCTGAACCTGTCACAGTATCAATATAATCAATGACAGCATTCACACCCTTCAGTTTACGATAATATGTATAATACATATCCGTAGAGGTTCTACCAGCCTCTTTCATCATATTAAACATATCCGGCTGCCATGTATAGGAAGCCAACAATATATCGTAATTGAAATTATCTTCAGGTAACTGATAGAGAGTTGCAGTTAAGTCGTCATCCATCAAGGTAAGAAAATAATTAAAGCCACCTATGTCGTTACGAGGATAAGCCTCGCCCAACAAGATTTCATTAAGTGAGCGCACATCCTTTGGGACAAACTCACTTGTGGATTTTGGCTCCAGGAAGTCACCGCAACTATTGAGCATCAGCATGCCTCCCAAGAGTACCATTGTATATAATTTAACTTTTTTCATGATTGTCATTTTTTAGAATGAAGCACTAAGTCCGAAAGAGAAAATGCGTGGCTGGATACTGTTACCCAACTCAGGATCAAAGCCATTCCATTTCTTGCTGGCAATGACGAAGAGGTTGTTTGTACTACCACTCAAAGAGATGCTTGTAGCATGAATCTTCTGACAGATTTTCTTAGGCAGATAATAAGACACAGACAACTGATTGCAGCGGAAGAAAGAACCGCTCACAAGACGTGCTGTTGAATTTGCCCACATTTCATAACGATTGGTAAAATAGCCATCTGGTGTATAGAGATTGAGAATATCCGCTACCGAAGTATAGAGACCAGGTATGTTGGTATGCAGCTCATCACCAGGCTGCTTCCATCGATTCAACAATTCCTTGCTGAGGTTGGACAGCGGACTTGGCATCTTGCCATAAGTAAAGGTAGAATATGGGTTAGGAAGGCGTTTCTTAGAACCCAAAATCAGGGCAAAGCTCGCACTTACCTGAAGATCCTTCCAGCGCACATGAGGATTGATACCTCCAGTAAAGAAAGGCTCTGATTCACCTGCATAAACCAAGAATGACAATGGATCTATTGTCTTATCCGGATTTTCAAACTCCTCTACTTGGGTACCTCTAAAGGTAGGAAGACCTGTCTCATGGTCAAGACCTGTAAAATCATAAGCCCAGAAAGAATAGAGAGAATAACCCTTACGCAAAGGGCGCTGACTGTTGCCGGCTACGAAATCACGATGGGTCAACTGGTCAACACGAGCTGTGCGATCATCCGTCTCAGTCTTGTTCCAGTTCTTGGAAGCATTAAATCCAACACTTACTACTAAGTCCTTGGTCTTGATAGGAGTGATATTCATTGTCCACTCGAGACCATGGTTGACGATGATACCACCATTGAGCTTCAATGTTCCCATACCATATTCCTCTGGTACATCTTGCTCGATAATCGCATTAGAACGTCTTCCGTAATACTCAAGACTCATCGTTACGGCTCTGAAAATCTGCATATCGAGACCGAGGTTCCAAGTCTTGGTACGTTCCCACTTCAGATAAGGGTTAGGAAGACTTGCGATGCTGGTATAGTATTCATTATAACCAGGAAGCAAACCACCATAAGAAGCTATCAATTCCGGACTGATGGAATTGACTACATTTCCCTGAATACCATATGTTGCACGGAGGTTAAGCTGGTCAAGCCACTTCACGTTGTCTTTGATAAACTTCTCTTCTGCTATCTTCCAAGAGAAACCGAACGAATAAGTAGGATCAAACTGCTTACGCTTATCCTGTCCGAAACGGTTGGAAGCATCTGAACGGATATTCATATTCATAACATAACGATTCTTCAGAGAGTAAGCAGCTGTACCAAAGAAGGATACGTAATTGGAAGTATTGTTGATACTACTCCATCCACCCTCAAAGAGACCTCTAAGAGCACCCCAACCTATAGACTGTGTACCTCCGATAGGCACAATATCCTCTGGAAGCGAAGGAGAGATCAAACTCTCACCACGCTCTGGCACATAACCCCAGACATTCGTACCCTTACCATATGTTTTGGAAGAACGCATCTCAAAACCAAACATACCATTGACACGATGAATCTCATTGAAAGTCTTGCTTGCTACCAGCTTATGCTGCATGTCAAGCGAAGTCATATTGGAATTATTATTGGTCAACTGACCGCCAAATGGCAACAGGGCTGCTTTATACAAAGCAGAACCAGGTTCAGCCTCACCTACTCCATAACCACGATAGTTGGTTTCAATGTAGGAAGTCCTTTCACCCTTATAACTTTCAGAATCGTTGGAACTATGAGCCATAGAACCGACCAACTGATAATTAAGCCAAGGAAGAAGCTGGAAATCAATATTTGCAGACACATTGAAGGTATTACCGCGGTTCTTACTATAACTGTTATCCATCTCATTGAGGACATTGTAGCCATAAGTATTGTTGGAACCGAGGGACTTGTTCAACTGATAAGTATAATATTGTTTATAGAAAGCTCGTTCACCATTTTCCTCGAAAGCAGGTACGGCACGGCTGGTATTAAGAGCATACGACTGAGGACTTACACCGCTATAGCCGTAAGAATTTCGTGAACTACCGCTAATATTAAAGGAAGCACGGATTCGCTTACTGAATTGCACACCTACATTCAGACGAGTAGTAAATTGATTTTGACTATTACCAATTTCTGTACCTTCAGAATTAGAGTAGCCAAAAGAAGCATTATAAGTTACTCTCTGAGTACCACCAGATACGCTGAGATTATGACTATGACTGAAAGAATTACGGGTCAAGAGATCAAGCCAGTCAGTATTCACAGTTTCCAATCTTTCCATCTGCTTCATAAAGTCGGCCTCGGAAATCATGTGCTTGTTAAACATAGCCATCAATCCCTCATAAGTATAAATCTGAGGAAGCGGATCACCCTGATAGCGCACACCCGCATCATACGCCTCCTTACTGAACTGAATACGCTCTTGCGAATTCATTAAATCAAATAAGTCGTAGTTAGGACGTTGACGGACAGAGAAGTTTGCTGAATAGCGGATACTGGTACGTTCTGCAGAACCCTTCTTGGTCGTGATGACAATCACACCATTAGAAGCCTTAGAACCATAGATAGCAGTAGCCGAAGCATCCTTCAACACAGTAATATTTTCTATATCCTGAGGGTTGAGCCAGGACACCTGATTACCTATCAATTCCTTCATATCAGTAGTCATCGCTGCTGTAGCATCGATAGAAATAGGGTCTTCCTGGATGACTCCATCAACAACCCAAAGAGGGTCGGTATTTCCAAGAATAGTTGCCTTACCACGAATGGTAAGCTTAGGAGCAGATCCCACACGGGAAGAAGAATTGACTACCATCAATCCTGCCACCTTACCCTGCAACATCTGGTCGATAGTCTGGTAGGCAGGCATCAGCACATCTTCACCTTTCAAAGTGGTGAAGGCACCAACCATATCCTTACGAGGCAAGCGGCCATAACCAGTCTCCACGACTTCAACTTCCTTCAATTGACTTGTGGCAGCAGGAATCATACTCACATTGATGGAATTGCTATTGTGGTAACGTACCACCTTCTTTTCCATTCCAAGGTAAGTGAACTCCAGGTAATATGCCTTTCCTGGCTCCATAACAGGCATAGTAAGACTGAATTTACCATTGATGTCAGTAACGGTTGCCAATTTGGTACCTCTCACTCTTACACTTACACCAGGCAGGGGATCCTGGCTGTCATCGGTGACGACACCTTTGGCAATAACTGCAGTACGGTGAGCTTGAACAGCTCCCTTTTGGCTTGTGTTTACATTGTTTTGAGCAAAGACTGCTTGTCCAGAGGCAAGAGCAAAGCACAAAAGAGATGTATTCAAGACCATGGTGTAGTTTTTTCTCTTAGAATTCATAGTCCCTTTTGTTTTAAATTAATAATTGGTACAAAGATAGCAAATAAAGTTAAACGAGCAAAACATTTTATTACTATTTTTTGTATTTTGCACGTATTTTGTCAGTTTTTCCTGTATTTTTATACGCAAATAGAAATTTTAGTGAATTACGTTTAGATTTCTATGGTCTTTTTAAAACATTTAATGATATCAATAAAAAAGTTAATTTAAAATTCCATGTAACCTTTTCTATTACTTCATCGTCTAAGTTATAAGATAACATGAGTAATAACATAAAAAGAAAGGAAAAAATTATGATTTTAAGTACAACTCCAACCATAGAAGGTCACCCTATCCGTGAATATCGTGGCATTGTGACAGGCGAAACCATCATTGGTACCAACTTTGTGAAAGATTTCTTTGCCAGTATTCGTGATGTGATTGGCGGAAGAAGCGGTTCTTACGAAAGTACCCTCCGCGAAGCTAAAGATACTGCACTCAGGGAGATGAGCCAGCGTGCTGCATCCTTAGGTTGCAACGCCATCGTGGGCATCGACCTGGATTACGAAACCGTTGGTAACAGCGGCTCCATGCTGATGGTAACTTGCAGCGGAACGGCGGTGATTATCTAAGTTCTGCATCTGAAAAAAGAACAAAACATGTCTGAACAGGGGCGGTAACCGCCTAAAAAATCGAGTTACCTCCCCTGTTCAGACATATTTTCTAAGAAAAAAGCTTACAGTATTCAAATAAAAGCATTATCTTTGTATCCGATTATCAGAGCCTTATGGCTAACTATTGTTATTAAGAGCTTACCAGGCTACCAAGAAAGACCAGCTTTTCAACTTCAAGATGACCCTGGAGTCATACTCTAACGTCAAGCGAAAGACCCCGTATTTATAGGATAAGACTGACACTAACAAAGATGCCAAAAGACATAGAAAAGCATCTATACCTCAATAAATGTTTCTCTCTTATAGGATAATTTTCTATTCAACGACGTTGAACCGACATTCAAAGACGTTGAACCGCCGTTCAAAGTCGTTGAACGGACATTCAAAGACGCTGAACGAAGAATTCTCCCTGGTGCATAAACAATTTATATCAAGAGAAAAAAGTCATCTTGCTATATAAGAAAAAAAACAGCAATAGCTACTACAGAAAAGTATAGCCATTGCTGCTTTTTTATATCGTTACTATATTTTATCACTACTGCACGATCTTGAAACGGATACGCAATGAATGGGCATGCTCATCCCAATTTGTTCCGAGCAATACAAACTTACCTATTTGCGCCGTAGAACGTACATGCTTGCCAATACATGGACAAACATCGTAATCACCAATGCGTACCAGACGCAAAGTTTCACTTGCATCATCCGGCAAACGATCAATCTTAACATTCGCAGGAATATGGTCGCGATCCACAAACTCATAGGTCACAGGCATATTTTCCTCTATCAAGCGATTCATTTCCGTTTCTATCGCCTTTTCCTCCTGACGAGTTGGCTTATGATCGACAACAAAAGTCATCTTACTCTTCTTACGCTCAATATGGGCATTGCGACTACGCTCGCAACCAAACATGCGAACCATCAACTGGTTGAGCAGATGCTCAGCCGTATGAGCAGGAGGGAACTCCTCCTTGTGATGCTCATTCAATACGAAATCAATTTCCTCCATCTTGACATTGAATTTATAAATTCTTACTCCATTGGCATCCATTGATATTGGGAACACGCCATCCTTCTTCAGTTCTACCTTCTTCTTACCACCAGAGAACAGTTCTGTGACAAGAACCTCTTCTTCCTTGATTTGGAAGAAATCGAAGGCGTGACCAGGAATGCAAACCTGCAACTGACGAGTCTCTTGAGAGAAATTGAGCACGATGAGCATCACCTCATCATCCTTCTTGCGAAGGAAAGCAAAGTTGGTACGCGGATCGAAGCCTTCAGAACCCGGATTCACATACATCAAATCGAAGGTTTCACCCTCTCGAATCGCTTTCTCCTCATTGGCGAGACGTAGAAGCTGGCGATAAGTGGCTGCCAAATACTTCTGTTCTTGGGTATATACGTCCTCTGAATTCTCCTGATAAGCATGCGTCAAAGTCTCAGGACTCCAATAATCAAATATCGTGGTGCGACCATCTCTGCCACTGAATCCTTCCTTATCCATACCCTTCTCACCAAATTCCTGTCCGCTATAAAGCATGAAAGGATTCTTCTGGAAGAAGAGACTCATGGCTGCTGCTGGAATCGCCTTCATAGCATTACCACAGAAGAAATCGCTGGCGATGCGCTGCTCATCATGATTTTCCAGGAAATAGAGCATGTGCTCGCGGATATCATCCACCACCTGCCATTCATGAGTGATACTGGCAGCAGGACGCTCACCACGGATTACTCCACGCAGACAATCATACATACCCACCTTATCATATAGATAATCAAAACCAGACTTCACATAATTGCGATACTGACTTGGATCATAAACCTCTCCAATCACAATAATATGAGGATAACGAGCTTTCAATATCTGAGTAGCATACGACCAGAATGCAGTAGGTACCATTTCTGCCATATCACAACGGAAACCATCGATGCCCTTGCTTGCCCAATAAAGCAGGATATCTGTCATCTTGCCCCATGTACTTGGTACTGGCTCATAGTGATAACTTCTACCTCCTGCATCACAATAATCGACACCATAGTTGAGTTTCACGGTCTCATACCAGTCATTACAACCTGGGCGATTGTCAAAACGATCATTTCCCGTAGCCTTAGCCGGACTTTCTATATATGGTTCAAAAATCTTAGAATCCTTTTCAGAAAAAGGAACCATTGCCGGTTTGGAATAACGGACTTCATTCAGGTCTAAGTCACCCCAGGCATAATAGAAATTATTCTTTGTAGAGAAGTGCATGTTCGTATCATCATCTTCTCCTAAATCTCGTACACCTGCTGGTTTGCAAATAGAATGATACTCACGGGCCACATGATTAGGCACGAAATCCATAATGACCTTCATACCAGCCTTGTGGGTTCTGTCTATAAGACGTTCCCATTCAGTCATTCGCAAGCTTACATTCTCCGCTAAATCTGGATCAATATCATAATAGTCAGTTATAGCGTATGGAGAACCTGCCTTTCCTTTCACCACCTCTGCGTGTTGGGTAGGAATACCAAAAGATGAGTAGTTTGTTTGGGTAGCGTGACGAATAACTCCAGTAAACCAAATGTGAGTGAAACCCATATCATGTATGCGAGCCAGCACATCATCGGTAAAATTATTCAGTTTTCCGCAACCATTCTCCTCAATTGTTCCGTTCTCCTTTCGTGTGGTATTCTTATTACCGAAGAGCCTCGGGAGAACTTGATAAATTACAATTTTTTCCTTCATTTAGCGGTTCTACTAAAAATGAAACGATTTATCTTCTCGGCAACGCCTTTGCCAAGAAGATAAAACGTAGGATTATTTTTTTAAACGATTAAGCAATACCGTGAGCTGCAACAGTCTTATCGATGCGACCAATCATTCCCTGTAAAGCCTTACCTGGACCGCACTCAGTAAAGTCATCAGCACCATCTGCAATCATAGCCTGAACAGAAGATGTCCAGCGTACAGAACTTGTAAGCTGTGCAATAAGATTCTGCTGAATCTCTGCAGGATCAGTATGAGGCTTACCATCTACATTCTGATATACAGGACACTTAGGAGCAGAGAATGTTGTCTTCTCAATAGCTGCCTGAAGCTCATCCTTAGCAGGCTGCATCAATGGAGAGTGGAAAGCACCACCTACCTTCAAAGGCAAAGCACGCTTAGCACCGGCAGCCTTCAGCTTCTCGCAAGCTGCATTGATAGCATCCACGTTACCAGAGATAACGAGCTGACCAGGGCAGTTGTAGTTAGCAGCAACTACCACGTTGCCTTCTGTGCTTACCTCAGCGCAGATTTCCTCAACCTTCTCATCTGGCAAACCGATGATAGCAGCCATAGTACCAGGATTAGCCTCACAAGCCTTCTGCATAGCGTTGGCACGAGCAGCAACAAGTTTCAAACCATCCTCGAAAGCCATCGCACCAGCAGCTACCAAAGCTGAGAACTCACCGAGAGAGTGACCTGCTACCATTGCTGGATTGAACTCATCACCTAAGCAAAGTGCAGAAATCACAGAGTGGAGGAATACAGCAGGCTGAGTAACCTTTGTTTCTTTCAACTGCTCATCTGTACCAGCGAACATAATATCAGTAATCTTGAAGCCGAGAATCTCATCAGCCTTATCGAAAAGTTCTTTTGCCAATGCGTTGTTATCGTAGAGATCTTTACCCATACCTACGAACTGTGAACCCTGACCAGGGAAAACAAATGCTTTCATTTTATTTATATTTTAAGTTTAATATTAATATTTTCTATCAGAAATGTCGCATAACCATCTTCAATACTTAAATAGAAGATGTCACCATCGACTCAATTCGGCTGCAAAGATACAACAAAAAATCGAGACTTCGCAGAGATTAATTAAAAATTAATGGTTGTATTAACATTTCAGATAATATTGTTCTAATTTCCCATGAGATTGTTCGATAATTCGACTAACAACAACCCGAAATAATCTTAGGGAAATAAAAAATCCCTTAAGTCTTTCGACAAAAGGGATTTATATTGTTTTGCTTTACAGTGCGAAAATTATCGTACTAAAAACAGAGTAGCTAAACTACTCGAAAGTTGAGTATAATTACTCAGCTGCTGGAGCCTCTTCCTCAGCTGGAGCTGCAGCAGGAGCTTCCTCAGCTGCAGGAGCAGCAACAGGAGCATTCTCAGCAACAACAACAACAGGAACCTTAACCTCAACCTCCTTGTGGTAGTGAACTGTAGCCTCGTACTCACCAACCTTCTTAACATCCTTCATAGTGATGATCTTGCGATCAACCTCGATGCCCTTCTTAGCGAGTTC
>ENA-ORUV01000384-ORUV01000384.1-human-gut-metagenome-genome-assembly--contig:-NODE-384-length-34322-cov-6.93516_pt1 | contig 34322 bp, 34 predicted proteins | sample MGYA00242089_ERZ509229 | MGnify/ENA primary metagenome ERZ509229 (study PRJEB26280, sample SAMEA2338805) | human gut metagenome | biome: human gut; feature: human-associated habitat; material: faeces...
GCGCAGCTTCGCCTTGTCCGTTTCAAACTTGGTGGGCTTGGTCGGCTGTCCGGCGGCTTCTCTGGCGGCGTTCTCTTTGTCAAGGGCAAGCTGCCCTTTCTTTGCCGCCCAGTATTCCCGTTCGGTTATCCGTTCCTTGCTGCCGTTCAAGAGGTCGATTTGGTAAAGCCCCTCCCGGTGGCACATTTCCATGACTTCGCTCTTGAAATATTCCATAGCGGCGTTGGTGCAGCGGTGCTTGCAGCCCTCCAGCGTGTCGGCTGGTCTGTCCATGTAGGGCAGAAGCGGGACTTCGTAAATCCGCAGGGAGTTGATGACGATATGCACATGGATATTCCCGCTGTGGTTATGCCCGTCCGGGTGGGTGCAGATTAGGGCTTGGTGTCCGGGGAAATGCTCCTTGCAGAACTGCTCGCCCAGCTCCTGCGCCCGGTCTACGGTCAAGCCGTTGTCTGTCCCGTCCCGTGGGTCAAAGCTGATGATATAGTGGTGGCTTTTCACATCTTCCCGTTTTTGGTTTTTCTCATAGCGGAGATTGGCTCGCATACAGGCAACAGCGAAATCCTCGCCCCCGCAGTTGAGGGAAGAAATGCGGTAATCCTCCCTCGGTATCAGCCGCCCGTTTTCATCAAGGGTGGGCTTCATGGTAAACTCGTCATGCTCAAATGTGAGATAGGCTTCCGCTGCGCCATAGTCGGCGTTTTTAGAGCTGATATGTTTGAATGTTGCCAACAGCGTCACCCACTTTCTGCAAGACTTCAAACTTTAGGGCAGCAAGGTCGGAAACCGCCGCCCGTACCTCCCCGGCAAGCTGCGGATAGGGACTGTGCCACTCGTTCAGCGTCCGGGCTATCTGGTTTAAGTTGCCGCCGATCCTGCCGTATTCGGCGGCCAGCTTCCCGACAGCGGCAAGCAGCTCGTCATTGATGGGGGAAACGGTTATGATGGGGCGTATGGCTGCCCCGGTTATGGCTTGCCGGATAAACTCGGCTTGGCTCATGTGGTAAGCAGAAAGCCGCTGGGCAAACTCGGCGTATTCTTCCTCGGTCATGCGTGTTTTGACTACCCGGCTGCGGTGCGGCGTGTTGTATCGTTTCATAGGTGGTTGACCTCCTTTCTGTGCGTGGTGTCCTCTCACTAATAGGAGAAAAACAGGGTGTGAAGCGGAACTGTTTTTGAAAAATCCGAAAAATATTTTGAGGGGTTTTTCAGCGGCGCAAGCCGCATAAGCAGGGTTTGGGGAAGGCACTCCCCAACAAGATTCCCGCAGGGGCAAAATGAGCGATAAGCGAATTTTGGCACCTCGGTAGAATCTTGCTCTAAGAAACTGCCGGCCTGCCGTTCACTTGCTACTGCCACTTTTTCAGAAAATCTATAACCAGCTTTTTTTATAAAAGGCTGCGGGCTGGCGTTTTTCCCTTACTCCCTACAAACCACAAAAGAGCAGAATGGACGGACTTTCCGGCAAGAACTTTTCCGGCGGCTCGGTCTTTCCCGACAATAAGGCGTTTCGGAAGCTGCGTTTTGCCCGCTGTCTGAAAAAAATGGCAGCCTTTTTTGGTTTCACTGTCTAATACGGAACTTTTGGAAATTTGCCAAAAATGGACGCAAAAAAAGCAGCAAATCTTTTTCGGATTTACTGCTTCATGTGCCGCTGCGGTGCGGCGGGATGGATATTCAGTTGAAATAAAAGAGGATGGTGGTACTTTAGTCTATCGACTCTTTACTAACTATTAGGTAATCTTGAAAGATTTTCCTTGAATTTATCTAAAGAATGTTCATTGTTTCCCGCAAAAATAAGTGGAATTGTATATTCATATGATATGCCATTTTCATAGTCCGATAATTGTATTTTTATAGTATCATCCCTCTCATCTTTAGGTGCTATATATATGAATGAATTTTTATTTATATCAGATATTTTCCCTTTTTCAGAAGAAACAGTATAACCCCAGTCTGTTAAATTTGTCTTTATTGTAACTTCTGTTTCTGTTTCTTTTCTAGTCTGCAATGCTGTTTTATCGATTTGGATATCAAAAGGAGTCGAACCTAACAATTCACTGTTTATATTTACAAGTTCTTCTCCATTTGTTTTAGAAATATTAGATTCATCTTCATAATTTTGTTGAGATTCATCTTTTGGTGTTTCTCTGTTACATCCTAATAAAAAGCATAAAATAATTAGTACTAATACAGAAAGTTGTTTTTTTTGCATTTATTTCTCCTTTCATATTATCAAAGAAAGCACTGAGAGTACTTTCAAGAAATTATGAAATATTCTCAATGCTTTCTATTTTTTGATTATAAACTTGCCGGTAATGATACTATGTTAATTTATCTCTTTCGCGTAACCTTTGTTGCAATATACACATGCACCATTCACCCATTTGTGAGACATTTCAATCGTCTCAACTTCATAAATGCTTACTTCTCCACAAATTAAACATTGTTTGTAATTATATACATGACGTGTCGCACATTTATCCCAGTCATCATATATACCAGGCATTTCATCTTCATATCCATAGTACTGGGGAGAACCCCAACTATGAGTATGAGCGGCAAATACAGTCATTGGAGCAGCTACAATTCCAGCTACTACTGAAAGTGCTAAAATAGATTTTCTTAAATTCATAAGTTCCTCCCTTTCCTTAAAAATACATAGCTCTTTGTTACATTGTCATTTTAACATAATAATTGGTAAAATGCAATAATTTATTTTCTATTTACGAGAAAATACTGTGCATATTATCTTATTTAGGAATAGTTAAGGCGGCTACCTAAATCTTTTTATTACTTTACCGCACATGAGCATTTGCGCCGGGGTTATCGTTGCCGTAGCCCTCAAGCAGATTGATTGCACCCCAGATGCCAAGACCTGCGCCCAGAGCGATAACGAGAGTCTGAAGAACTGTTACTGCGCTATTGAAAAATGCCATAATATTCTCCTCCTAAAATTTGAAATTGTTTTGAGAATAGAAAAAGCCCTCCGTACTACCGGTATCAAAACCGGACGGAAGGCTTAGTTTGCGAGAATCTTTTCAAGGAACTCCTCAACGGTTATCACGCCAAGTTTCTGTTCCATTCTGCTTCTTGCATATTCAGTTTCACAATCATATATTTCACCACCACCTTTCATAAGAAACAGCCAATACATTGACTGCAACAAATCTTCACGAGAAGCACAGATCGTCGGTGAAAAAACGGCAGGTGAAACCTTCAGAACCTCTGCGAGTTTCGCTGTGGTTTCTGCATTAGGGGTTCGAGCGTTTTTCTCATACTGAGCAATACGGACATCCGCTGTTTTCTCGGAATACCCCATCAGGAGTCCAAGCTCTTTCTGGGTAAGGCGGCGAAATCGTCTAATGAACTTCAAACGCTGCCCAATAGAGGTATCCGTGATCCACCAAGTCATTTTTTACACCTCGCTTTCTGCAAATTCTCGATATACAACCTCATTTTTTGCTCTGCGTTTGCCTACGGCTTCACTGGGAGCAAGGTCAGGGTAGGTTGCCTGCACTTTCTGTCTGCTTCTGCGGACAGTTTCAAACCCCGGAAAGCTGCGTCTATCCAGTTCCTTCAAAAACACAGGAACCGTCATGGCATGAATGTCGATGCCACGCAGACCGGAATAGTGTTCCAGTACCTTCAGGTACAAATGATTGTCGGTATTTCTTGCCTTGTGGTCGTGTTCCAAGATGTTCTTAACCAGGGCAGATACCGTTTTCAGATTTTCCAAACAGAAACCTCCTTAATCCGCATCGACTACCACAAACTCATCACCTGCCTTGAGCTTCAACCTTCGACTCAGAAACTGCTCAATGTTGAACTCATTTCTCTTATCAAAGTCTGATGTGTACTTATAATTGGGGTGCTGTGTCAGATCGTACTTGTCAGAAAGAAACGGTCTGACACCACGCAACTGCAAAATACACTTGCTGCCATCCAGAACCGCAAGCTCATCTACGCTCGCAAGGTCTTTGCCAAGCTTTTGAAAATTTTGTCCGTAAGACGGGCTGTTACCTCTGGTGTTGGAGGTGTTGTAGGTGTCGATAGTTTCTTTTCCCAATGCCTGATTCAGTTCTTTAAGCGTGGTTGGCTCAGAACCACCCAGGAAAATTCGGGAATCCATATTGCCGATGATGGTATCGGCATTGTCTTTATAAATGGCTTTCAGCTGTGATTGTGCCTGGAGAACAAGGCAAGCCGATATTTCACGGCTTCGGATTGTCGCTACCAGTTTTTCCAGATTGGGAATCTGACCGATATTTGCCATCTCATCAATCAGGCAGCGCACATGAACCGGCAGTCTGCCACCGTACACATCATCTGCTTTCTCACACAGCAAGTTGAACAGCTGTGTGTAAATCATGGAGATCAAAAAATTAAAGGTCGCATCTGTATCTGACATAATCAGAAAGAGTGCCGTTTTCTTATCTCCGAGGGTATCCAGCTGCAACTCGTCATAGGCAGTCACATCTCTGACCTCCTGAATATCAAAAGGAGCCAGACGAGCGCCGCAGGAAATCAAAATCGACTTAGCGGTCTTGCCGGCAGCCAGCTTGTATTTTTTATACTGACGGACTGCAAAGTGATTCGGCTTTTTCTTTTCCAGGGCTTCAAACATCAGATCCACCGGGTTCTGGAACTCCTCATCATCTTCCCGCACCTCCATTGCGTTCAGGAACTCAATCAGGGTGGAGAAATTCTGTTCCTCAACCGGAGCTTCATAGTGGATATATCCGATCAAGGCGCAGTAGAGCAGCGTTTCCGCCTTCGTCCAGAACTCGTCACCGGCTTTTCCATCGCCCTTTGTGTTGGCAATCAGCGTTGTCACCAGTTTCAGAATGTCTTTTTCTGAATGGATATAGGCGAAAGGGTTATAGTGCATCGACTTCCGAAAGTTGATCGTGTTGAAAATCTTGATGTTGTAGCCATGCTTCAAAAGGGCATTGCCACACTCAATCACAATACTACCCTTGGGGTCAGTGACCACATAGGAGCTGTGCATCTGGAGAAGGTTTGGCTTCAACCAAAAGCGAGTTTTACCGGAACCCGAACCGCCGATAATCAGAACATTCTTGTTTCGAGCATTGGCAGGATTCTTCGGACGATTGTTCATCATCAGCCGCTCCGTTTTCGTCAGGATCACATTATCCTCGAACTTTGGTGCAATAAACGGCTCAATATCTTTTGCCGTTCCCCAACGAGCAGAACCATACTCAACATTGTGCCGGTACTTCTTTGCGTTTTTGCCTTTTAGATAGACAGCCAGCCGAAGTCCTGCGCCGCAGAAAATACCAATCAGCAAATCCAACGGGTGAAAGCTGGGCAGCGGATTGTTCAGGGCTATCGGAAGGGCATGAAAAAAGCTGAGGATTTTCGCAGATGAATCTGCACCCTCAGCCAATCTCCATGCTTCTCCTAAATTCGTAGCAAACAATCCTACCAGAAAATACGGTAAATTCAGAATCAGGAGCTTTTTCATTTTTCTCTTATCCATCACAGATCACGCTCCTGTTTCTTCTCTCGAACCTTCTTCGGAATCGCTGCGACAATTTCCTTGAACTTCTTCAGCTGCGCCAGAACGCTCGGCTTTTTATTCTTGGTTAATGCCCTTGCCTGATGTTCCTTGCAGATTGCATCCAAAGCATCTGCATCTTTAGAACGGACAAAAACAATAAACCGGGGAGGATCAACGGACGTATCTTTTCTTACGGCAAAGTCCACGCCGTACTTCTTGGCGAGCTTTTCAAAATCACGGATACTCTCTTTGTCGATCTCAACATTCGTAGCACCCTGATTCTGTCCCAAAAGCTGTTTCACGGATTGCTTTCCATGAACGGCAGGGTCTCGTGCCTTTTTCATCTTCACTTTTTCCCGGTGCTGCAAATACTTGCGGATACCGGCAATGATAGTGCGTCCCGTCAGCTTGGTCATGCTGATCGCCAGGTTTACTGTCCTGTTTTCAACTTCTTCCTGCATGATTCATCACCTCCTGCAAGCAGTAGAGTGAACAGTTTATCGTGCCATATCTCTGTGGTCGTAATACAGATTGCCCTTGGCAACTGCGGCATGGCTGATAATCTTGATATTGCCAGCTTTCTGGTTATCCAGAGCCTTCTGATAACCCACATTGCTCAAATACAGGCGATTTCTTTCGCCTTTCCAACCGACAGGCGATTCATCGGTCAGCACATCGAAAATAATCATGTGCTTGGTGGCTTCATCAAATCGTGCCAAGTCCATATAGGTATGTCCCTGGTACTCCTTGGCACCATCCTGAATCCGCTTTCGCTCCATCAGCTCTCCAATCGTCGAATTTCTTTGCATAAGAACCTCCTTACAGAACATCTCGGTCAGGGTTGTTTTTGTGGGGAACCGAATCAGCTTTGACAGGTGCATCTTCTTTCTTCACCATGTCATCCGGCAGGGGAAGCGCCATAATGCTGCGCCCCATGCGTACAAAAGTCTCAGGCTGATGAAAGTGTTCCTCAAACTGCTTCATCAGTTCCGGGGACAGAGAACAAAAATCATCCTCGCCCAATCCCACAACCAGAAAATCACCGGCGATAATGTCATAAATATCGCCGTCATCATCACGCAGCGCACGGTTCAGTTCTTTGCCTACGAGTTTACCTTCATCGTGCATCACCAGTGCAACCGGCTCATTGAACGGATAAGTTGCCTCAATATCGCCACCTACGGCTTTCTGCAAATCCTCCAGCTCACAGCCGATCTGCACAGCCTGCGGATACATGAACGGCTTTACCAGCAACACATTCATGGTATCTGCCTGTTCTTTCTGAACCTCCCGTTCCTCGGTCGTGCCGAACGCAACACCGGTAAAGTTTTCAGAGTCCAGAATGTACTCCGAGTTGTAATAAGCGGCTCTAACCTGTTCCTCTGTCGCATCGTGAGATTCTGCCTGCACCGTAACCGTTTTCTCCAAGGTTTCGGTAATCTTCACATCGTATTCTTTCAAGTTTCGATACCTCCGTTTCTTTGGAAATAAGAAAAGCGACCATCCATGAACCTGTTACAGTTCATAAATAGTCGCTTCATGCTCCCACTGTGGAATGCACATGGACTCCAGTTCCTCAATCAGTGATTCAGGGGAGAAGAACAAATCGTCTGAAATTTCCAAGGGCTTTTTGAATGCCCGATACTCTGTCACATATCCTGTATCCTCAGAGCCGATTTTCATCTTAACACAGTGAACGATGGCAAAGCTCATATCTTCCAGAAGCCAGAGTTCCGTTGCATAGGTCGTTTTTGCTTCATCAAAGACCATCTGCTCCACATCAGAAATAATCAGACAGCCACGCTGATTGAACAGTTCCACTCCACGGTAGTCAAAGCTCTTTTCGTATCCGCCGGTTACAGAATACTGATACACGGCCTGAACTGCATCCTTCAATGCCATACAGACTTCCGGCAGGCACAGCCCACCGGCATAGCCGATTTCTTCCTCGTCAAAAGCCTCGTAATCGGACGGGGAAAATAACTCAAATAATTTTGCGAGCGCAAGGCTCATTTCTCTTTCGTTGAACAACAATGGTTCACCTTACCTTTCCATAGATTTTTCTCTTTTTTTCTGCCACTGTTCCAAAAGCTGAATGATTTTATCCTCCATCTGCTTGTTAGTATAGGACTTCGGGAAGTATTTTCGCAGCGAATCCGTTTTGAAGGTTACTCTGTCCAGCTCTCCCTTCTTGATTTCATTCATAATCTCGCACATCGCATCCAGCGTACACTCGCCCTCCTGTGCGAGCTTTTTAATTCGCTGTGCTTGCGAAAGGGAGGGAGCTGCTTGAGCATAATCCATTGCAGAAAGAAAATCCTTCTGTTCTTCACTTGCCAGATAGGAAAGCTCCACCGCAGGATTGAATTTGATCTGACCCGTATCCACCATATCCAACAGTTCAGGGATAAGTTCGGTCAGACGGATATAGCGGAAAATCTGGTTCTTACTTGTACCCATTTCCTCTGCCATAATTTCGCTGGACTTCTTTCCCTCTAACTTGTTCCCAATTTGGGAACAAGTTAGATCCGACCTCGCCCCCTGATGATTCATGGCATCCAACTTCATCTTGTAGGCAAATGCTCTTTCGCTCGGAAGAATGGTTTCTCTCTGCAAATTCGCATCGACCATCAAAATAATGGCGGCATCATCATCCAGGTCACGAACAATCGCAGGCATGGTTTCCTTACCCGCAAGCTCCGATGCCCGGTGCCGCCTGTGACCGGAAACGATTTCATAACCACCGTCGGGGTCAGGACGGACAATCACAGGAGTGAGAACACCAAAATCTCGGACACTCTCCACCGTTTTCATCATTTCCTCATCGTCTACCACTCGGAACGGATGTCCCTCAAAGGGGTGTAACTCAGAAAGCGGAATTTCCTGCACACGCTCCTGCTGGGCTTCAGCTCTGGATTGATCGGTGGAGAAAATATCATCGTACCCCTTCAAGCTGATGTTTGCGCCTTTTTTCTGCATTGTTTAACACCTCCTTCGTCAGAACTTTATAGGCTTCAGCAACCTTACCTTTGGGATCATGCTTAAAGATACTGGTTCCCTCTGCGCTGATTTCCTCTGCACGGACAGAACGGGGAATATCTGTCTTGTAGACTTTCAGCTTTCCACCGTAGCTCTCCCGAATCAGATTGCTGATGTCCTTGGAGTAGTTGGTGCGGCTGTCTACCATCGTCAGAAGAATCCCTTCAATCCTCAGTTTGGGGTTGATTTGTCTCTTGACCTTGTTGATGGTTCCAAGCAACTGTTCCAGACCCTTTGCAGGAAGGTATGCTGCCTGAACCGGTATCAGCACATTGTCGGCAGCTGCCAACGCATTCACGGTCAGCATACCCAAAGAAGGCATACAGTCCAGAAGAATGAAATCATAATTCTGTTTGACCGTATCCAGGTACTGACGAAGAATGGTTTCTCGGCTCATGGCATTGACCAAAGAGACCTCCAAACCGGACAGTTCAATGTTTGCTGGCATCAAATCCACACCCTCTGGATGATGAAGAATCCCTGCACCGGGAGCAATGGGTTTCTCCGTCATAATCTTTCCCATCAGATCGGAAAGTGTCGGAGACAGGTCATCCGGGTATGGATTACCAAGACTGACCGTTAGGGAAGCCTGGGGATCGGTGTCTACCAGAAGTACCTTTTTTCCTTCAAGAGCCAAGCCAACGCCCAGATTTTCAGTGGTGGTGGTCTTTCCAGTGCCTCCTTTCTGATTGACCACCGCAATGATGGTTGCTTTTTTCGACATTTTTCGTCACTCTCCTTCCTCTCGCTTCATTTTCAATTTCTTAAATCCTCCTTCCAAATATCCGTGTGACATATCGTGCCGAACAAGAGCATCGTAGTAGGTGTCTATTGTCGTCGGCGCATTGTATATCGTAGTCAGCATATACTGACGGATATTTCTAATCTTTGTGGTGTTCTCTTTGAAGCAGTCCATAACATATCGAATGTGTTCGATATTCAGTTTCATAAACCGACTGCGGACAATTTCTGCCGGACGCTCCTCTGCACCAATGCGAATCAACGGTCGCTTTGTGCAAACCGTTTCAACGATCAACTCCAGAATGTTATCCAGCATTTCGGAATCGTAAGGGTAATCCTTCTTCAACAAATCTATACTGAGCTGATCCGAGAAATAATCAAAGTATCCTTGATAGCGGTCATTCTCGTCCATCATTCCACCATTTCCGGAAGGAAAGATAGAATCAGTATCACTAAATTCAGTATTATTCATATCAGTATTATTACCGTGTTCTTTTGACACTCCCTGAGCTGTTGTTTGGAAATTTCCAGAAGTGTCGTTTTGACACTTCAAGAAATGTCTTTCCACAGGGGTATCTGACGTAGCGATAAACTTCTTTACATAGATCAGATTTGGTTTCCCAAGACCTTGCTTTTTACGCATAATCAAGTCTGCTTTCTTCTCCAACTCTGACAGCAGTTGAATCGCTTTCTTATTGCCACAACCCAGAGCCTCCATGATTTTGTCGATGGTGTAGATGATAAAGACTCGTCCTTCTTCATCTACCCAACCGTTCTTTTGAGAAAGAGCCATACGATCAAGCAGTAGACCATACAGCATCTTTGCATCGGTCGATAAGTTCCAGTATCGGTCATTCGTGAACAGAACTTTGGGAACCCTGTAAAAAGCATATTGTTCAGATTCTTCAAGTCTGAAAAACTCGTTATTCGCCATCCACGATCACCACCTCTTTCTGAGGGAAGTTCTCGTACTTCAACGGCTTCTTACGAAAGGTACTATCAACCAGATGATAAGGACAATGCACGAAGTAACAGAAACGATGTTTCCATCGGGGCTGATAGTACACACAGTCCCGACAGCACTTTGGCTTGTCGCCGTTGCGTTCACATTCTCGCACCTTAACGCACCCCCGTTTCTCTTAAAATTTTCTTGGTACACCAACCAATGCAGGGGCCGTTACGACCGTAGGGGCAACCATAGCACTCAGATTTCGGCTCCGGTGGGACAGAAGTTAGATAGTAGCAATTTTCTTTGCCCAGGGCGCAGCCCGTTTTCTTGTTCTTCCAGAAGTAACAATACCGACAGTCTTTGGGCTTATCTGGGGCATAAACAGTTTTACTCAAAATATTGACCTCCAATCAAAGAGTTATGCCCGTATCAGGGCATAAAAAAAGAGCGTTTACCCATCCCCGTACAAAGGGACAAATAAACGCTCGATAAATCATGTATTCAGTTGTAAGGCGTGTCGCCAAGAGAAGGAGACACGCCTGTTGATATTCTTTTGCTACATCCGTACTCGCAGACCAACAAGAGAGTCGGTCGGAACCCCTACGAGGTACCAACCACGACCACCCCAATCTAATTCAATGCGAGTAGGCTCCCAGCGATTGTTTACAAAGACATCCATACAGGTTCCACAATGTAAACCGCCATAATAATCTTCCAGACCAAACCGTACATCCATACGGTCGGATTCCAGATCATGTACCAAAACACCTTGCTTCATTATATCAGCCCTCCTTATGCTTTGAGTTTCGCCAGAAATCTGGCATCATATACAAGGTATGTTTTGAATTGAAAAGTTCTAACCTTGCTTAACTCTCTGACGATATTTCGGACTGAAAATTTGGACAAAATCAGCGAAAACCCGGTGTTTTCAAGGCTTCTGAACTTTTGTCCTATTATAACTCAATCATCAATTCTTCTGACTATTCCTGTAGCTTTCATAAACAAAATTCCTCCATTTTACTTTCTGTCATTTATCTTCTTTGTTGCCCGTAAATGTAGTATCTGTAAAACAGAGGAATTTATACTTAAAGTAACCTTCAAAGTAATTATGAGGCTTTAAGGGCAGGGACTGCTTTTTATTTTTTTGTGGTCGCCCCGGTCAGTGACCACTTCGTATCCTATGGATGCCATTCTGTTTTTTAATTCTTTAATATTGGCCGCCGCCTCCACGCCTGTGCTGATTTTATTGTCGTAGAGCATGTACTTTTTTCTTACTTCCAGCGGAGACAGGTTTGGCATTACCACATTGGCCCCTGCCATCACTCCCTGCTCCCTTCCATCCGGCTCTATGGTCCCCAGGGCCGTGGTAGCGGGCAGAAGCACATCCGGCAGCATGAGCCGTACAATGGCCAGCAGCAGAAGGGTCTGGCGCAGGGTTCCGGCCGGCCTGTCCTTAAAGGGGGTATCGTGATGCGGGATAAAAGGACCGATTCCCACCATCTCCGGCTGAAGGCCGTGTATAAATTCCAGGTCCTGGGCAATATGGGCCGTGGTCTGATACGGCGAGCCTGCCATGATTCCGCAGCCGGTCTGATAGCCAATGGCTTTCAGGTTATGCAGACATTCCTTCCTGTGCTCAGAAGACATCTGAGGCGGATGGAGACTGGCGTAATGGCATGGGTTGGCTGTTTCGTGGCGGAGCAGATAGCGGTCTGCCCCCGCATCAAACCAGCGCTTATAGGTATCGTACCCTTTTTCACCCACAGACAGTGTGACCGCGCAGTCCGGATACTGCTTTTTAATGCACTCTACCAGATACGCAATCTTCTCGTCCGTAAACCACGGATCCTCGCCGCCCTGAAGCACAAAGGTCCGAAATCCCAGTCCATAGCCGATACGGCAGCACTCCATAATCTGCTCTGGTGACAGCCTGTAGCGGGAAGCCTTCTGGTTGCTTCTGCGTATACCGCAATAGTAGCAGTCGTTTTTACAATAATTAGTAAACTCCATAAGCCCCCGGACATATATCTTATTTCCGTAATTAGCAAGCGCTGACTCCCTTGCCTTTCCATACAGATATGCGTCCTCTTCCTCCCCTATGTTATCAAGCAGGAAAATAAATTCCTCCCCGGAAAGCATACGGGACCCGGCCAGTTTATCCACCAGCGTAATCACCCGATCCATCATGCGCCTCTTTCCATCCTTTCTTTTAATCCCAAAGGCAGGACACAGGTATATGTCCTGTTCCTCAACGTTAACGGATACAGTCTGACCTCCACCCCAAACGCCTCATTGAGATGTTCCTCGCTCAGTATCTCACCTGTTGGGCCAAACAGGGTGGTCTTTCCCGCGCCGTTGGCTCCCGGGACGGACAGCACCCGGGTGCCCGGAGCAGGCCTTCCCGCCTCAGATTCCGCCTTTTGCGTAAACCGCTATATTTAACATGTTTTTTCCTTCCCCTCTTGTTCTAACATACAAAAAACCTCTCTCTGAAATTCAGAGAGAGGATATCATCCGCATACCACGGCTTCACCAGCAGGCACATATGGGCGACTTATGCCAGCCATGCCGGCACACGGCACGCACTGACAAACCACACAAACCGATTCCCGCACAGCCGGGACAGTTCCGCTCTCTCTTTATCTCAGGGTTGCTTCGCATCAGAGAAATGTTCTATTTAGTTACTATCATCATATTCCAGCCAGAGGGAAAAAGCAAGGGTTAAAAAATTATCTTGTTCTGTGCCTTGTTTGGGCTTTACGAAAGGCCGATGCCCGTGATATCATAACCACAGATAACTCCGGCTCGCGCAAAAGCATGTATCTGTCTGCGGCAGAAGCCAGCCGGGTAGAAAACAATAAGGGAGGACATACTTTATGGAAGACCGTCTGGCTGTCATCAGCTGCATTATCAGCAATCCCGGCTCCGTGGCAACGGTAAATGAAAAATTCCATCTTCAGTCCGGTCTGATTATTGCCCGCCTGGGTGTCCCCTGCCGGGATTACGGGGTCTCCGTCATCAGCGTGGTTCTGCACGGAACCCAGAACCAAATCAGTTCCTTTGCAGGGGACCTGGGTAAGGTGGACGGTGTAAAGGTAAAATCCATTCAGGTGCCGGTCAGCAAGTAAAAGAAAGGGGCAAATCCATGGAACATTTGGAATGGCTGCTGTCTCTGTCAGCAAACACCGCAATCATTATTTTTGAATTTATCGGCGTGGGTATCATCATATACTCAGGTCTTACAAGCTTCCTTAAATTCCTCCGCAGATCCCCCGACACCAAAATTTATTTGGCGAAGGGCCTGGCCATGGGACTGGAATTCAAGATGGGAAGCGAAATCCTGCGCACGGTAGTGGTCCGTGAGTGGAAGGAAATAGGAATTGTGGCCGGAATCATTGTGCTGAGGGCCGCCCTTACCTTCCTGATTCACTGGGAAATCAAAGAAGAGGAACGGACCGAATAAGGGCCTCCATGCGGTCCAGACGCTCATGCATCAGCTCATGCCAGATGCTCTCATCCACAAACGGATTATGGGTATCTGTAATCTCCCCTATCAGCGGGATGATTCCCACCTGATTGGTGTGGGAAGGAAGGCAGATGTCCACATGAAGCCGGTCCATCATCCTCAGGCTTTCGCAGAACTCCTTCTGAAGGCTCAGGGGCAGTCCATTCTGTTCCAGGAACTCCCTGGACAGGGTGTTAAGCCCTACCCCGCCGTGGATTCCGCAGGTATAGATCCTGCCGTCCTTCTCCTTCACGTCAAATATCATAGAGGTACAGCCCGGCGTGTGTCCCGGCGTGGAAATGGTGCGTACGGAAACATTTCCCTGTACAATAGGTTTGTCATCCAGGTAAATCTCATCTGGTTCAATATCTCCGCAGGTATATCCGTCGCTGCAAATCAGATCCTTACGCTCATGTATCATAAATAAATCCCTCTCTCCCAGATAAACTCTGGCTCCGGTCAGTTCCTTCATGGTCCTGGCTGCCCCTATATGGTCCGCATGTGCGTGGGTCAGAAGAATTTTCTTAATATCCATTGGGTCGTATCCCAGGCTTCGGATGCATTCTAACATCAGATAGCATGTCTCATGCATAGCCGTATCTATAAGAATCAGCCCTGCTCCTGTATCAATGAGATAGCAGGCCACCCAGTCATTGCCAGACACATAATAGACGCCCGGCGCCATCCGAAAGGGCGGCAGATAACTGACCCAGGGGGTGCGGCAGCACCGTTCCATCAGCTTCTGGGGAGGAAGGCTCGTGGCCGAAGTACTGTTAAGCGGCATTTAATTGGCCTCCTTTTGTTTATTATTTTTTGTTTTCGCAGGCAGCGCGCAAAACATTGGCGAAAATACGCACCCTATTCCTATGAGCATCAGCACGCAGGATATGGGTCTTGTGAAGAATGCGGCTGCACTGCCTGAATACTGAAATGCCTTCAGCATATTGCTCTCCAGGGTAGGTCCCAGGATAAACGCCAAAATCAAAGGCGCTGTGGGCAGTCCTCCATAGCTCATCATCAGGCCGATGACAACAAACACCAGCATCATACCGCATTTGTATAAACTGCCGGAATCCACGTATGCGCTCACAAAGGAAATGATGATAAGAGCCGGATACATATAGTGATACGGAACCTTGAGAATCAGTGGAAATACCCGCATCCCCAGAGCCTGAAGAATCAGTATCAGCACAGCGCATACCATAACAGTGGCAAACATAAGGTAGACCACATTTCCGCTGTTCTTAAATACCATGGGCCCCATTTCCAGTCCGTGAATCGTAAGTGCCCCAATCAGGAGGGCTGTGGTGGAATCACCGGGAATACCCAGGGCTGCCATGGGAATCATGGAACCGCCGATGGCCGCGTTGTTGGATACCTCAGAAGCCCAGATTCCGTCAGGACATCCTTTGCCGAACATCTCAGGCGTCCTGGAACCATTCTTGGCGCTGGAGTAGGCCACAAGGTTGGACAGTCCCGATCCCATGCCGGGAAGGAAACCGATTCCCAGGCCAATGCCAAAGGAGCGGACAATGTTCACAAACTGAGCCTTTATTTCCTTTAACGTGATTCCCAGGCCCTTGATTGACTTTGTGTCCACGTCCGGCAGAGCGCCGAATCCCTTGCCGTATTCCTCCACGATTCGGGCCACCCCAAAAATACCAATCAGTACAATGGTCATCCCCAGACCGCTCATAAGGTACATGTTGCCGAACACAAACCTGGGCTCTGCATCAATGGGAGAATATCCCACAGAGGCAAACAGCAGGCCGACGGACGCGGAAGCCAGTCCCTTAAACATATTACCCTTGGAAATGGCCAATACCATGGTTATAGCCACGAAGCAGAGTGAAAAATACTCCCACGGACCCAGGGCAAAGGCAATATCTGCTATTTTCTGGCTTAACAGGGCTCCCAGTATGGCGCTGAAAAAGGTTCCCAGGAAGGATGCCACCATGCCGATGGCCAGGGCCTTGCCAGCTTTGCCTGCCTGGGCCATGGGATAACCGTCAAAACAGGTTGCCACCGCGGAAGCGGATCCGGGTATTCCCAGAAGTACGGATCCGATGAATGCCCCTGAACATCCGCCCACCCATAGGGCTATGAGGAATACCACTGCCCTTGAGGCATTCATGGTATATGTAAGCGGCATGAAAAGCATGACGGCCAGAGTTCCGGAAAGTCCGGGAATTGCCCCGAATATAAGACCGATGACCGTTGCCCCAAACATCAGAACCAGATTAAAGGGCTGGGTAATCTGCCCGGCGATATAAGGTAAAAATTCCATCATACGTTCCCCCTCCTATTCAAACAGCATGCCTGATGGCAGTGTGAGCCCGAAGGCATATACATAAATCACATAAATGATGACTGCCACCGCCACGGAGAACAGCAGCCTTCCCTTAAGGGTGGATGAACCGCCTCCTGCAAACATGGTTGTGAGCACATACAGGGCTGCTGGTGTGGCAATCAGATAACCTGCCGCTGTCATAACGGCTATGTAAGCTGTTATTATAAAATAAGGGACGCCCCCATTCTCACCCATCCTGCTTTTGCCATATATGCCTTCTGTTCTTTCTTGCTCAAGGTGCTCTCCACCAATATACCCAGACCGCATACAGCGAATCCGAAAGCCGCAATGGAGGGCAGCATCCTTGGCCCTGGATAGGCAGCTGTAATGGGGGTGGAAAAGGTAGTGGTCATCAGGAACACCACGGCTCCCAACAGGATTAACACAGCGCCTGTTATCTGGTCTCTTTTTATTCTCATGGCATCTCGCCCCTTTCCTGATATTGCTTATACCTGCTTTACTTCATTATGCGCCTTATGCGCATGTCTTCATTCCTGTTATTTCCTAAGCCCCAGTTCCTCCACCACGGCGTCAATCTGTCCCTGCATTTCCTTTAAGGTGCTCCCACCTTCCTCCAGGCTTAAAAATTCCATCTCCATTCCAGCAGGCGCCAGAGTCTTTACCACCTCCGCGTCATTGGCAGCGGATGCATAGTAATCGTGAATCCTGGATGCCAGTTCCGAATCCATGTCCTTTGGCCCTACCAGGACCACATTTAGCATCTTGAAGCTGAAATCCACGCCCTGTTCAATAAAGTCAGGCACTTCTGGAAGCACGCTGCTGCGTCCGCCCTCATCGGAATTAGAGATGGCTCCCAGGGCTCTGGCCTTACCGGATTCCACATACTGCTTTGCCTGGTTTGCATTTACAAAACAGGCGTCAATGCTGTTTCCCACCAGAGCAGTCAGCTTCTCTGTATCGGATCCTGCCTCCACATATTTGACATCGATTCCCGCTGCCTTTGCAAACAGCCCTGTCTGGATATGTACCGTTCCGCCGGTTTCCACGCCGAACATGACCTCACCCGGTCTTTCCTTTGCAGCCCCAATCAAATCGTCCAGGGTCTGATAAGAAGAACCGCCGGATACCACCAGCACATTGTTGGCCTTGTCCTTGGGAACCGCCACTCCAATGACCGTAAAGTCCTCTGTGGCTGATTTATCGTACAGTCCCGCTGCTGTTTTAATCAGCATGGTCAGATGCCACTGTGTCAGGGTGGAGCCGTCCTTTTTTCCGGCTGCTGCTTTCTCACACGCGACTACTCCGCCGCCGTCCGTATTATTCACAATGGTGATGGTGGAACCGGACTCTGCTGATACCTTATTAGCCAATGCCCTTGCCATCACATCGGTTCCGCCGCCGGCTTTGGCCGGTACCTGAATCTTCACATTCTTGGCCCATTCACCGTCCTTTGCGGCACTGCCTCCGCATCCCGTCACTGAAACCGCCATGATTCCTGCCAATATCATCCCTAATACGCTTCTCTTCATGCTTCTGTCTCCTTTTTTAATTGTGAGAATTCAACATAATTTTCTCGTTTCCATTGAACTCTTTATTGGTTTTGATTATAATGACTGTAATGACTTATTTCAACTTATTGATTTTTATATAATCTCTTAACATAATTAAGTTTAAAAGGAGCCCCCATGGATTTACGCCAGATTGAATATATTGTTGCCATCGAACAGGAACAGAGCATATCCAAGGCAGCTGAAAAGCTGTATCTCACCCAGTCGGCCCTGAATCAGCAGCTGCTGCGTCTGGAAAAGGAGCTGGGTACTCCTCTGTTTGAGCGCAGAAAACACAGCATGATTCCCACCCTTGCGGGCCGTATTTACCTGGCCACAGCCCGCCGCATGGTGGACATGAAACGGGAGACCTACAAAATCATCAGCGACATCACAGAAGAAAACGCCGGTGAGATATCCATAGCCTATACTCCGGAACAGGGTTCCCTCATGTTCTCCTGCATATATCCGTATTTTCGTGAAAAATACCCCAATATCACGTTCAGCATCAGGGAAGCCAGGGTAAAAAAGATGGAACAGATGATACTTCAGAAAGAAGTCACCATGGCCAGCCTTACCTATTTTGGAAACCAGAAGAACCCATTCCTGGAGTATGTAGACATGGGTGAAGAGCTTATGGTGCTGGGTCTTCCTGTCTCCCACCCTCTTGCCCATCTTGCGGGTGATGACAGCTTCCGGACCTTTCCTGAGATAGATTTAAGGCTCCTGAGGGATGACAGCTTCACCCTGATATCCAGGGAGACCAGAATGAGGGATATGATTGACCGTGCCTTTGAGGAAGCAGGCTTCCGTCCCGGGATTCTGTTTGAATCTGTCAGCACCAGGACCGTGGTGAACATGGTGCGGCAGCAGATATGTCCAGCCTTTTTTCCCCAGTCCTACGTGGAGTCTGAAGCCCCCATCGCCTACTTTTCCGTCCGTCCGCGGCAGACATGGATGCGCTGCATGGCCTATCTGAAGGGGTGTTATCTGACCAAACCGGAAAAGTATTACATTGAGCTGGCAACCCGGTATGTGCAGGGATGTCTGTAGGGCGGGCCGCGGTCATAGGGCGCAGCGCAAACAGGAATCAGCAAACAACCACAGACAGAGTGCCATAATTTCTCAAAATAAAAGCAGCCGGGACTGTGATATTGATATGCTCATATCACAATCCCGGCTGCTTTTTATAGTCCGCTATATGCGTATCCCGCACATATCCTTCAAAATCTCCTCCGCCTTCCCCATCATCTCAAGGCTGTCCTGGTTCTTATTCCTCCTGTCAACGTAGTGGAAGGAGGGAACATCCCCTGGCACCAGTTTTAAATCTCCCTTGTAGGACCTCACCAGATCCGGAATCTTCTCCACCTGGAGTTTTGCCTTCTGATGCATGGTAAGCCTTACCTCCTGGCGGTTAATCACCACCTCCGTCACATATGCCCGGTGGGCCAGAGCCCTGATGGCCGCTATCTTAAGCAGGTTCTCCACACTGTGCGGTATATCGCCAAAGCGGTCCATAAGCTCATCCTGCATATCCATGTACTCCTCCTCTGTCTCAATGGCGGAGATACGTTTATAGATATCCAGCTTCTGGTATTCATTCTTGATATAACGTCCGGGAATGTACGCATCGATGTCGCATTCCACAACGGTCTCGTAGGAATCCTCCTCCAATGTCTCTCCCTTAAGGGCCAGCACGGCCTGGTTCAGCATTTTGCAGTACAAATCATACCCCACGGCTTCCATATGGCCGTGCTGTTCTGCCCCCAGCACATTGCCCGCGCCCCGGATTTCCAGGTCCCGCATGGCAATCTTGATGCCGGATCCCAGTTCCGTAAATTCCCGGATGGCCTGGAGGCGCTTTTCAGCCTCCTCCCTCAAAAGCTTATCCCTCTTATACATGAGAAAGGCATAGGAGGTCCTGTTGGAACGTCCTACCCGGCCTCTCAGCTGATACAGCTGGGACAGCCCCATGCGGTCCGCGTCGTGGATAATCATGGTATTGGCATTGGGTATATCCAGGCCGGTCTCAATGATAGTGGTGGATACCAGAACGTCGATTTCCCCGTTAATGAAATCCGCCATAATCCGTTCCAGCTCATGCTCCCGCATCTGGCCATGGGCAAATGTTACCACCGCGTCCGGCACAAGGGCCTGTACGCGGCCGGCCACCTCATCAATATCCGTCACGCGATTGTATACATAATATACCTGGCCGTTCCTTGCCAGCTCACGGTTGATTGCCTCACGCACCATCTCCTCATTGTATTCCATCACATAGGTCTGGATGGGCATCCTGTCCACCGGAGGTTCCTCCAGCACACTCATGTCCCTTATGCCTGCCAGACTCATATGAAGCGTCCTGGGAATCGGCGTGGCTGTCAGGGTGAGTACATCTACATTTTCCTTCAGGTGCTTGATTTTTTCCTTATGGGCAACGCCAAACCGCTGCTCCTCGTCAATAATCAGCAGTCCCAGGTCCTTAAACTGCATATCCTTGGACAAAACCCGGTGGGTGCCGATTACAATGTCCACCATTCCCTTGCGCAGGTCCTCCAGCGTCCTTTTCTGCCTGGCCGGCGTACAGAATCTGCTCAGCATATCCACCCGCACCGGAAAATCCTTCATCCGCTGCACGAATGTATTGTAATGCTGCTGGGCTAAAATGGTGGTCGGCACCAGGTACACCACCTGCTTGCTGTCCTGGACCGCCTTAAATGCCGCCCTCAGGGCCACCTCTGTCTTGCCGTACCCCACATCGCCGCAAATCAGCCGGTCCATGATTTTCCTGCTCTCCATATCCTTCTTCACCGCGTCAATGGCATCCATCTGGTCATCGGTCTCATCGTAGGGGAACAGTTCTTCAAACTCCCTCTGCCACACCGTATCCGGCCCATACTGGAATCCGGCCTTCTCCTGGCGCGCCGCATAAAGCTTCACCAAATCCTTGGCAATTTCCTGGACAGCTCCCCGGACCCTGGTCTTGGTTTTATTCCACTCAGCCCCTCCCAGCTTGTTAAGCTTGGGTTTCTTGGCCTCCGCCCCCGCGTATTTCTGGATACTTTCCAGACGTGTGGCCGGCAGATACAGATTGCCCCCGTCCCCATACTCAATCTTGATATAGTCCTTTATGACCTTATCCCGCTCAACCTTCTCGATACCCTTATATATCCCCAGGCCATGCTCCTCGTGGACCACATAATCCCCCACCGACAGCTCGGTGAAGCTCTGTATGGCCTTGCCCTGGTAATTAGTCTTTTTACGGCGCTTTCTTTTTTTCTCCACGCCGAACATATCGCCTTCTGTGATAAATACAAACTTCAAAAGAGGATATTCAAATCCCCGGTGGAGATTGCCGTAGGTAACCAGTATCTCTCCCGGCCGGACCTTGTTGGCAGCGGCATTTACAGCAACCGGATTCCCGGAATCCGGACTGCCGGTATTGTCTCCTCCCCCGTTCCCGCTATCCGTTTCCCGCACATCCGGGCAATAGGCCCTCAGGTCATATTCCCTCAAGTCGCTGGCAAGCCTGCTGGCCCTGGTCCTGGAAGGAGACAGCAGGATAACCCTGTAGCCTTCCTTCTTCCATCTGGTCAGGTCCTTAATAAGAATCTCGAAGCTGTTCTGGTATGAGTTTACATTTTTAACATCTATGCTGAATTTCTGATTCACCTTCATGCCCGGAAGCTTCTGGTCCAGTCCCGTAAGCATAACCGCAAACGGTTTCTGCATCCGGGCCAGGACCTCGGCCGCAGGATAGAGAAGCCCGGTCTGGCCCGGCAGCAGATAACCCTTCTCCAGCCTGTGCACCATGCTTTCCCTGAATTCCAGCTCCACGGTCTCGCCCTTTTCCTTTAATCTGGCAGGCTCATCCAGATAAATCACGCTCTCACCCTGGGGGAAATATTCCAGGAAGGAAACCGTATCAGGGCAGAAATACCGGATATAGGCGTCCAGCCCGCCAATTCTCCATCCCTCATCCAGTCCGTTTCTCAGCTCCTCGATGATGGTATGGATTCTGTGGGCCTCCTCCGGCTTATGCTGCTCCCTTAACGCCTTCTCATATGTCTTTTCTTCCTTTTCCAGCCTTCTGATTCCGGCTGCCAGCTGGTCCCCTGAGAGCACCACCTCCGCTGCCGGATAAATGGTGATGCTCTCTAACTGCTCCACCGAGCGCTGGCTTTCCAGATCAAAGGTACGGATAGAGTCCACCTCATCATCCCACAGCTCAATACGCACCGGCACTTCCTCGGTCAGCGGAAATATATCCACGATTCCGCCCCGGATGGAGAACTGCCCCATACCGTCTACCTGGGCCATCCTCTCATAGCCCATGGCAACCAGGCGTTCCTTCCAGGAATCCAAATCAATCACCTGTCCGCTCTCCACCGTGATGGACTGTTCCCTCAGATATTTAAGGGGCAGCAGATGGTCCATAAGTCCATCCATGGTGGTGACCACCACGCCCTCCCTGTCCTCCATGAGGCGGCGCAGCACAGCAATCCGCTGTCTGGTCATCAGGTTTCCATGAATGTCCGCGCTGTAAAACAGCAGGTCCTTGGCAGGATACAGCCACACCTGACTGGTAAAGCTGCGGAAATCATCGTAAATTTCCTTGGCCCTGGTGTCGTCATAAGTCACCACCAGCTTCCAGGCAAACGCGCTTGCCTCCCCCAGCTCGTACATCAGATGTACCTTCTGTGAATCCAGGGTCCCTGTTACCTGCAGCGGTCCCTTTCCGGATTTCAGTGCCTGAACCAGATTATCATACTCCTGTAATTCCAATAATGGATTTTCCATTTTATCCCTGCACCCCTTATCAGCCCTTATGGCCGTTAAACTGATTCATTGCAGCGTCAGCGCCCTGAATAATCATCATCTCCACTGCCCCGGCCGCTTCCCGGAACGCGTCCTCCATGACAGCCCTGTCCTCCTTAGAGAACCGGCTTAGCACATAGTCAGCCAGGTCCATTTTCTTAGGTTTATCGCCCACTCCCACCTTAATGCGCGGAAACTCCTGGGTACCCAGGTGGGCAATGATGTTTTTAATCCCGTTATGTCCCCCTGCGCTGCCCTTTTTCCGTATTCGCAGCTGCCCCACATCCAGGCTGATATCATCATATACAATAATAATATGTTCCGGATCCACTTTATAGAAATCAGCCGCTGCCCTTACGCTCTCGCCGCTCAGATTCATGAAGGTCTGGGGCTTTAAAAGCAGCACCTTCTGTCCGCCGATGATTCCTCTTCCGTAACATCCCTTAAACTTTTTCTCCTCCACAGTGGTGCCCAGACGGTCCGCCAGCACATCTATGACCTCAAAGCCCACATTATGTCTTGTCTTTTCATACTCCCTGGTGGGATTGCCCAAACCCGCAATGATGTACATTACCTTGTCATCCTCCTTATCACCTTCTGCCTTCCTGCCAAATCCCAGCCGTTCTTTTATTCTCTCCCATATTCCGCTCATTTTCCGTCACTTTGCCTTCCCGTTTTATAATTTGCCCGCATTTTCCATATTCCTATATTTTCAACACGCCTTTAAGCGTTAGATACAAACCACATGGGGTATCTAACGCTTTTTTCTGTTCCATCATTCTATCAGATTACGCTTAAAATGTAAAGCAGATGGAGGTTCTTTCCTCCAGCTTTCCTCCGTCTGCCAATCATATTCCTGTCATCATCGGCTGCCATATTCCCATCATCACCGGCTGCTTCCAACCGCCATGGTTTCCAAAGCCCGTTCCTCTGTAAAATATCCGCATTTCACCAGACGGTCCAGAACCTGCTGCTGGCGTCTGGCTGCCAGTTCCTGGCTCACAGTGGGCGCATAGCAGGATGGGGCGTTGGGAATCCCGGCCAGCAGTGTGCTCTCATAATCCGTCATGTCCTCAGGCTCCTTGCCGAAGTAGCCATTGCTTGCATCCTTCACACAGTAATATCCGTTCCCATAATAAATGGTATTCACATACAGCTCCAGAATCTCATTTTTGCTGTAATTCCTCTCTAAATCAAATGCCACCAGGACCTCCGCCGCCTTGCGGACCAGCTCCTTTTCCTGGCTGAAATACATGTTCTTGGCCAGCTGCTGTGTCACCGTGCTTGCGCCCTCCACAAAGGACCCTGCCTTTATATCATTGAATACAGCCCTTCCAATGGCTATCACGTCGATTCCCGGATGGTTATAGAACCTGTGGTCCTCCACGGACAGCACCGCATCCACATAAATCTCAGGAAGCCGGTCAAAGGTGGTGTAGTTTTCCTTGGCACGTATGGACGCCACCTTATCTTCAAGGCTCACACTGTCAATGGCCTCCCGGTACAATCCGTAACCCTTCACGGCCACTGTCACGCTGAAACACAGAACCACCATAAGCATTACAGCTGCCGCCCACTTGATACCTGTACGCACCTTCATCCTTTCACCCGCTTTCTCTTCTGAATCATATATTATGGAATCATCCTATCTCATATATGTATCATATCATAAGAGAATACAATAATCTTTGAATTTGCCTTAATATACCGTGACTATTTTCTGACTATTTATGAAATTTTTTCTAAAGGTCTGATTGGTTTTTCTTAAGGTTTCCGGCCCTTATTCCATAATGGATTTTAAGATATTCCGCCCTTGCATAACACCACATACTATGCTAAACTATAACCGTTGTGATGCCTGTATAAGTTCATGATTGGATGAACGTTTCTACCAGCTACCGGAATAGTTGACTACATGCTTCTATTTTGCATACTGGTTTTTTTGTGCCATGAAACCAGGCAAATCAGGCAGTGAAAGAAAGGAGTTTTCCTATGAATCCATCCACAAATTACGACGTAATCATTATTGGAGCAGGTCCCTCCGGCATCTTCTGCGCGTATGAATTAATCCAGAAGAAACCCGATATGAAAATTCTCATGGTGGAAAAAGGACGCCCCATCGAAAAGAGAGTCTGTCCAAAGCGTACCACCAAGGTATGCGTGGGCTGCAAACCCTGCTCCATTACCACCGGCTTCGCGGGCGCAGGCGCGTTTTCCGACGGCAAGCTGTCCCTGTCCCCCGATGTGGGCGGCAACCTTCCGGAAATCCTGGGATATGATAAAACGGTTGAACTCTTAAAGGAATCTGATAACATCTACTTAAAATTCGGCGCTGACACCAATGTATACGGCGTTGACAAACAAAAAGAAATAGAGGAAATCCGCCGCAAAGCCATCGGCGCTAACTTAAAGCTGATCGAATGCCCCATCCGCCATCTGGGAACCGAGGAAGGGTATAAGATTTATACCCGGCTTCAGGAGCACCTTCTGGCCCAGGGCATTGCCATGGAATTCAACACCATGGTCAGGGACATCATCATTGAGGGCGATACCGTAAAGGGTATCATCACGGACAAGGACGAGACTTACTATGCGCCTGAGGTGGTTTCCGCCATTGGACGGGAGGGTTCTGACTGGTTCTCACATATCTGCGGAAACCATGGAATCCAGACCCAGGTAGGCACTGTGGACATAGGCGTGCGTGTGGAAGTCCGGGATGAGGTCATGAAGTTCTTAAACGAGAACCTGTATGAAGCCAAGCTGGTATACTATACCCCCACCTTCGACGACAAGGTCCGCACCTTCTGTACCAATCCTTCCGGGGAGGTGGCCACAGAATACTACGAGAACGGCCTTGCAGTGGTAAACGGTCATGCGTACAAATCCCAGGAGTATAAGACAAATAATACCAATTTTGCCCTTCTGGTGAGCAAGAACTTTACCAAGCCCTTCAATGAGCCCATTGAATACGGCAAGCACATTGCCCAACTGTCCAACATGCTCTGCGGAGGAAGAATCATGGTTCAGACCTTCGGTGATTTCCAGAGAGGACGCCGGACCACAGAGGAGCGTCTCTGCCGCAACAACCTGATTCCCACTCTGAAGGATGCCGTGCCGGGAGACCTGTCCCTGGTATTCCCCCATCGTATCATGACGGATATCAAGGAAATGCTTCTGGCCCTGGATAAGGTAACTCCCGGCATTGCCAGCGACGAGACTCTTCTCTACGGCGTCGAGGTCAAGTTCTACTCCAATAAAGTAGTTGTCAATGCTGACTTTGAAACCAGTATCAGGGGACTGCGGGCAATCGGAGACGGCGCCTCCGTCACCAGAGGGCTCCAGCAGGCATCCGCAAATGGCATAAGCGTGGCCAGGAGTATATTAAGGCAGATGGGGGTCTGAATATAGAGACGCCCATAACAGATGGACGCCGGCAATCTGCTGTCATACACGGGGCGGAAAATCCTGTGTGGCGGTTTTTACAATTCCAAAACGTTTGGATTCCCCCTTATTTTAAGGGGACTCCAAACGTTTTTTGGTTTTTTTCACACAAAAACAGGAGCCGTCCCGGTTAACTTCCCGTTATCCGGAAAACAGCTCCCGTTCATTATTCTGTCTGTATCTTATGCCATTCCATCCGCTGCCGCCTCATTCTCCAGCAAGGTTGTCTCGTATTTATTCAGAATGATGGTCTGAATCATATCCCTTGTGTTGGAATTAATAGGATGAGCAATATCGCGGTACTCTCCGTCCGCTGCCTTGCGGCTTGGCATGGCTATGAATAAACCCTTCTCCCCCTCAATTACCTTGATGTCATGAATGACGAATTCGTTGTCCAGTGTGATAGAAACAATTGCTTTCATCTTGCCTTCCTTCTCAACCCGTCTCACTCTCACGTCTGTAACCTGCATGTTTTCTACCCCTTCCGTCTTATCCCGCCGGTCCCCCGCTCTGCGCTCCCCGTGCGATTTGCGGGGCTATGTGCGTATTATAATGTATACCTTTCGTTTTTCTCCACAACGATTTTGATGTTCTCCGGTGTGCCGATGTGTGTGGTGTTGGCACGGATGGTATCCCTGCTCTCTACGATACAGTTCTCAATCACCGTGTTGTCGCCAATATAAACGTCATTTAAAATAATAGAATTCTTTATTACACAATTGTTGCCCACGTATGCCTTTTTAAAGAGAATGGAGTTTTCAACTATACCATTCAGGATACATCCGCTGGATATCAGGCTGTTTCTGACCAGAGCGCCAGGGTTGTACTTGGCAGGAGGAAGATCATCGATCTTAGTGTATACATCAGGATACTGCTTGAAGAAGTAATCCCTCACCTCAGGTTTGAGGAAATCCATATTTGTCTTATAATAGGAATCCACGGAAGCAATGTTGCTCCAGTAGCCGTCCAGCTTATAAGCATAAATTCTCTTAAGATTTTTATAGCGCACCAGAATGTCATTGACCAGGTCATACCTGTCCTCTGCAGCGCAGCGCTCCAGCAGTTCAATAAGCTGCCTTCTGCGGATAACATAGATACCGCAGGAAATGGTGGTGGCGTCAGATGCCATGGGCTTCTCCTCGAAGTCCGTGATACGGCCGTCATCATTCAGCTTCACACAGCCGAACCGGGTCACATCCGTGCCCTCTTCCATGTCCTTGCAGACAACGGTGATGTCTGCCTTTTTCTCAATGTGATACTCCAGGACCTTATTATAATCCAGCTTGTATACGCCGTCGCCTGCCGCTATGACCACATATGGCTCATGGCTGTTTTTTAAGAATGTAAGGTTCTGGTATAATGCGTCCGCTGTTCCCCTGTACCAGTCGCCGTTCTCCGGTGTGATGGATGGGGTAAATACAAAGAGTCCGCCCTGTTTACGTCCGAAATCCCACCACTTGGAGGAACTTAAGTGCAGATTCAGGGACCTGGAATTATACTGTGTAAAAACTGCCACGTTCTGGATGTGGGAGTTTGTCATGTTGCTGAGTGCAAAGTCAATGCTGCGGTAGCTTCCTGCAACCGGCATGGCAGCCACTGCCCTCTTATTAGAAAGTTCCCGCATCCTCTTGCTGTTACCGCCTGCTAATACGATACCGATTGCTCTCATTTTACGCCACCTGCCTTTATAATGTAATTTCCGCCAGCCAGTAATCCGTCAGGATAATCGCCTACGGTTGTCTCGCCTGCTATGGCAGTGTTCTTGCCTACCTTAACCCCGTCAGGAATCACAGAATTCTCACCAATGGTCACCAGATCGAACTGATATACCTTGGGGTCATATGTACTGGGCGCATACTCTCCTATACCCAGTTCCACACCAGAGCCAATCCTTACATTCTCGGCAATGATGGCCTTGTTCACAGCGGTACCCGCTCCGATGACGGTACCCTGCATTATAATGGAATCCTTCACCACGGCTCCCTTGGCAACGGTGACGCCTGCTCCGATAACGGAGTTCATTACCTCGCCGTAAATCTCAGTTCCCTCACCGATAATGCTTCTCTCAATATTTGCCTCATTGGAAATAAACTGGGGCGGAATCACATCATTCTTGGTGTAAATCTTCCAGTATTCCTCATACAGATTGAACTCGGGAATGATATCAATGAGTTCCATATTGGCCTCCCAGTAGGAGCCCAGCGTACCTACATCCTTCCAGTAACCATTATATTCATATGCGAATATCCTGTCGCCTCTTGCGTGGCAGTATGGAATGATGTGTTTGCCGAAATCGCACCCCGGCTCTTCCTTCATCTTAATCAGAGCTTCCTTTAATACAGGCCAGCTGAATATGTAGATACCCATGGATGCTAAGTTGCTTCTGGGAACAGGAGGCTTCTCCTCGAATTCCGTGATGCGGTTAGACTCGTCCGTAATCAGGATGCCGAAACGGCTGGCCTCCTCGATGGGTACTGGCATGGCAGCAATGGTGATATCTGCATTATTGGCTTTATGATAATCCAGCATTACCTCATAATCCATCTTGTAAATATGGTCACCGGACAAAATCAGAACATATTCCGGGTTATAGGATTCCATATACTCCAGGTTCTGATAAATGGCATTGGCAGTTCCTGTGTACCAATCGCTGCCTTTGCTGCGCTCATACGGAGGTAAAATGGTTACACCACCAACGTTCCGGTCTAAATCCCACGGTACTCCAATTCCAATATGAGAATTTAAACGTAATGGCTGATACTGTGTCAATACCCCGACCGTGTCAACTCCGGAATTGATACAGTTGCTCAGCGGAAAATCAATGATTCGGTACTTCCCCCCAAAAGATACAGCCGGCTTGGCTACTTTTTGTGTTAGCACGCCAAGGCGGCTTCCCTGTCCGCCTGCTAATAGCATAGCTATCATTTCTTTTTTAATCACGTTATCACCTCTTGCTGTTAAAATTTTTGTATTTTAATTATACCACAAACTTCGTAAATAGTACATAAATTTTTAAATTTATTTCATCGTTTTTGTGCATTTTTCCGACATTTTTTCCGTTTTTAACCATTTAATGTTGTTTTATCTATATCTTGTACCTCTCTCAAAATTTACCACTAAATAACTCCCCCTCGCGGGCTGTATATTCACGGACATTTTTGTCAAAAACAGCTATAAGCATAATATCAGATAATCTGTACCCGGTGCATTCCAATTTCTGGAACGCGAAGTTCCGCGGTCATCTGACAAAATCCGCTACAGTTAAGTAACGTCCCTTTTGCGAATTTTTCCCCGTCTAAACATCATGATAATCTAATCATATTGAAAATACAGGCTTCGCACCTGGCTCCGGGGAAAGTTAAGCCTTGAAACATGGCGGGAAATATCATATAATCACGTATATGTAGTTACCGTCCATTTCCAGGGGAATTGGGGATACTGAATATATAGATGAGAGAAAAGGAGAATATCAGTCATGGATCTGATTACCGTAAGAGAACTTTACAAACATCCGGAGGAACATCTCGGCAAGGAGATAAATGTGGGAGGCTGGGTTCGCAGCCTGCGTGACTCCAAAGCATTTGGCTTCATTGTTGTCAGTGACGGAAGTTTCTTTGAAACATTGCAGATTGTCTACCACGATACCCTTCCCAACTTCGCGGAAGTTTCTAAATTAAGTGTGGGAACAGCCATTCTTGTCAGGGGAACCCTGGTAAGTACTCCCCAGGCCAAGCAGCCATTTGAAATTCAGGCCGCCGAGGTCACTGTGGAGGGAACCTCCTCACCGGATTATCCTCTTCAGAAGAAGCGTCACTCCCTGGAGTTCCTGCGCACCATCTCCCATCTGCGTCCCAGGACCAATACCTTTCAGGCTGTATTCCGTGTGCGCTCCTTAATTGCGTACGCCATTCACCAGTATTTCCAGGAGAGAGATTTTGTCTATGTTCACACGCCTCTGATTACCGGCAGTGACTGTGAGGGCGCCGGGGAAATGTTCCAGGTAACCACCATGGATTTAAACAATATCCCAAAGACAGAGGACGGCAAGGTGAATTTCAGCCAGGACTTCTTCGGCAAGGCCACCAACCTGACCGTCAGCGGGCAGCTGAACGCTGAGACCTATGCCATGGCCTTCCGCAACGTATATACCTTCGGCCCCACCTTCCGCGCCGAGAATTCCAATACCACCCGCCATGCGGCTGAGTTCTGGATGATTGAACCGGAGATGGCCTTTGCTGATCTGGATGATAACATGTGCCTGGCAGAAGGCATGCTTAAATATATCATCCGGTTTGTACTGGAGCATGCGCCTGAGGAAATGAACTTCTTCAACCAATTTGTGGACAAGGGTCTTCTGGACCGTCTCCACAATGTGTTAAATTCCGAGTTTGGCCGGATAACCTACACCGAGGCCGTGAAGATACTGGAAGAACATAACGATGAATTTGACTACAAGGTATCCTGGGGCTGCGACCTGCAGACAGAGCATGAGCGCTATCTGACAGAGCAGGTATTTAAAAAGCCTGTATTCGTAACCGATTATCCGAAGGAAATCAAAGCCTTCTATATGAAGATGAATCCTGACAACAAAACCGTGGCAGCCGTAGACTGTCTGGTTCCCGGTATCGGCGAGATCATCGGCGGCAGCCAGAGAGAGGACGATTACGGCAGACTGACAGCCAGGATGGACGAGCTTGGCCTTAAGAAGGAGGACTATGACTTCTATCTGGATTTAAGGAAATACGGCTCCACACGCCACGCAGGCTTCGGCCTTGGTTTTGAGCGCTGCGTCATGTACCTGACCGGAATGTCCAACATCCGTGACGTAATCCCATTCCCAAGAACAGTAAACAACTGCGAATTATAAAGACCCCAACATTTGACAGGAGGCAGACATGAAATTCATCCACACCGGGGATATCCACTGGGGTATGTGTCCCGATGCAAACAAGCCCTGGGGCAAGGAACGCGCCCAGGCCATCAAAGATACCTTCCGGATAATCATAGAAAAGGCAAAAGAGATGGATGTGGACTGCTTATTCATCAGCGGAGACCTGTTTCACAGGCAGCCGCTGATGAAAGACCTTAAGGAGGTCAATTATCTCTTCTCCACCATTCCTGCCGTAAAGGTCATCCTGATAGCAGGCAACCATGACCGCATCAGGGAGAACTCTGCCCTGTTAAGCTTTACCTGGAGTCCCAACGTGACCTTCATTATGGATGAAGCTCTGACCTCTGTCTACTTTGAGGACATTAACACGGAAGTTCATGGTTTCAGCTATCACACGGCCGAAATCAAGGCGCCTCTGCTGGAAGATATACAGGTTCCTTTAAACAGCCGCATTCAAATCCTCATGGCCCACGGCGGCGACACCGCCCACCTGCCCATTAATTTCAACAGCCTGGAGCTGTCCCCATTTTCCTACATTGCCCTGGGACATATCCACAAACCTCATGTCCTGGCGGACGGAAAGATTGCTTACTGCGGCTCTCCCGAACCTCTGGACCTGACCGAGACCGGTTCCCATGGCTTTTATGCGGGAGAGATTCATCCTGTCACCAGGAAACTGATAAACCTTCAGTTTATTCCTGCTGCCAGCCTCCAGTACATACCACTGGCCGTGAATGTGTCCAGGGACACTACCAACGGAGAGCTTTGCGACCGCATATCAAATGAGATTGAAAACCGGGGTTCCCAGCATATTTACCGGTTCCGAATCAGGGGCATGAGGGACCCTGACATTGAATTTGACCTGGAGCAGCTCACAGTCAGATACAGGATTGCGGAAATCATTGATGACTCTGAGCCTCAGTACGATTTTTCAGCACTGTTTGCCGAGCATTCCAGCGATATGATTGGATTCTATATCCAGGCCCTTCAAAAAGAAGATATGAGCCCGGTGGAAAAGAAAGCCCTGTATTACGGGGTAAATGCCCTTCTTCATACCACCGATGAAAGGAGCTGAACCCATGAAGATATTAAGTCTGCACATCGAGGGATTCGGTAAATTCCACGACCTGGACATTTCCTTTAAGGACGGGCTGAATGTAGTGTACGGCAAAAACGAGGCCGGCAAATCCACCCTTCACACCTTTATCAGGGGAATGCTCTTTGGTATTGAGAAACAGAGGGGCCGGGCAGCCAGGAATGATGTCTACAGCAAATACGAGCCCTGGAAGGGAAGCGGCACCTACGAGGGATGGATGCGGCTGGAGAGCGAAGGCCAGATATACCGTATCCAGAGAAGATTTCAGAAACAGAACAAGGAGCTGACCATTGTCAATGAAACACGGGGCAGAGAGGTTGAGCCTTCCCGAGCCCTTCTGGACCAGCTGCGCTGCGGCCTGTCGGAAACAGCCTACGACAACACCATCAGCATCGGCCAGTTAAAATGCGCCACGGACGGAGGCATGGTGGCTGAGCTGCGCAATTACATCGCCAATCTCAATACCTCCGGCAGCATTGCCCTGAATATAACCAAAGCCACCGCATACTTAAAAAGCCAGAGGCGGGAACTGGAGAATCAGATGGTTCCTGAGGCTGCACGTAGTTATACCGCCCTTTTGGGGGATATACGCAAAACAGAGCAGGAGATATCCGCGCCCCAGTATGCCAACCAGTTAATTGCGTACCGCAACAAGAAGAATGAAATCAGAAAACAGCTGGACAGCTGTCAAAAGGAAAAGGAAGGACTGCTTGAAAAGTCTGCCAAAGGACGGCAGATTCTTTTAAACAGCCAGTTTACTGATCAGGAATCCGTGCAGAAATACATGGAGGACACCAGAAAGCTTTACGGCGAATACCAGAACACCCTGGCTGCATGCAGCAGGAAATCCAGGACTGTCTGCGCCGTATTCATGTTCCTCATCACCCTGGCCTTCGCAGGAGCCTCCGGGCTGTGCCTGGCGGCGCCGGACCTGGTACGCTCCCTTGTGCTTCTTCCATTTCCTCTTACGGCCGCAGCAGGGATATCTGGCGCCATTGCCCTGGCTGCCTGCATAACCGGCATCCTTAAGCTGGGCAAGAACCGCCGGTTCCGAAAGGAGCTGGACACCAGCACCCGTCTTCTGCAGGAAATATTCGCCCGCCACCTGGGTGACTCCAGCATTTCCCAGGATGCCATGAACGCATTGGAAGGGAGGATGGCGGAGTTTCTTCGGCTCAGCAAGGCCGTGGAACAGTCGGAACAGACCCTGATGCAGTTATCAGAAGAGATTGCAAAGCTCCAGTCCAGCGAGGACCAGTTTTCCGGGGAGATAGAGCAGCAGCAGCGTATCCAGTGGGAACTGGAGCAGAAGCTGGAACGTCTGGCTGACTGCAAGACCAGAGCCGAAGCCCTGAAACATGTGCTGACGGAAAACGAGCGCATTCAGGAGGAACTGGACGCCATCGATCTGGCCCAGGACACCATGACCGCTCTGTCCACCTCTATCCGCGATTCCTTCGGATTATACCTGAACAGGGAGGCTTCTGACCTCATATCCGGTATCACCGGTGGAATTTACACCAGCATGAGCATTGACGAGAATCTGGATGTCTTCATGAACACGCCGTCCAAGCTGGTTCCCATAGAGCAGGTCAGCAGCGGCACCATGGACCAGATTTATCTGGCCCTGCGCCTGGCTGCCGCCAAGCTGGTCCAGAACGGCAGAAGGGATACCATGCCCCTGATTTTTGACGACAGCTTTGTGCTGTATGACGATGAACGCCTGAAGACAGCATTAAAATGGCTTGTGAAGGCATATGATAATCAGATTATTGTGTTTACCTGCCATCAGAGGGAGGCGCAGCTGCTGACGGCGAATCAGGTGAAGTATCATCTGGTGCGGATATAGAGCCGAAAAACGGGCAGCCTGCCGGCCGCCCGTTTTTCGTCCGCCTTATTCTGTTTTAATTGTATCATTCCTAAAGTACTTCCTGCAACCGTATATTTTCCATACGGCAAATATAACCGGCAGCGCGCTTCCTATCAGAAAACCCATGTTGATTATCCATAAAGGATATTTAACTACAGCTGTTTTTTCATTTGTGGAAAGCTGCATTAATATGATATTAAGACCCCAGTTAGTCGTCAGGACTCCAAATACCAGCCCAAGGGTATACTGAAGAATTTTTAAACCTCCATACGCCTTTTTGTTATCAGATATTTTCTCCTGAATAAGATCCAGACCGATTAACTCATCGCCCATAAAAGCCAGACTGGAACAAACAAATATAGACCATACAAACAGCATTTTCAGTGTTTCATCTGTCCAGGGCGCCGGCGCTTTCAGAACATTACGGGCAAAGACAGCATATGTCTCAATTAAAATCATTATAATTCCCACATAACCAAATATACTCTTTACCCCTGAATCAAGCTTTGAAACCAAACCCTTCATGTCCATTCCTCCTAGTATAATAATGGTGTAGTCAAGAACGACTACTGGTTAATAGTTACAAAGTC
>ENA-ORUV01000424-ORUV01000424.1-human-gut-metagenome-genome-assembly--contig:-NODE-424-length-31771-cov-89.3363_pt1 | contig 31771 bp, 20 predicted proteins | sample MGYA00242089_ERZ509229 | MGnify/ENA primary metagenome ERZ509229 (study PRJEB26280, sample SAMEA2338805) | human gut metagenome | biome: human gut; feature: human-associated habitat; material: faeces...
ATTCTTCAGGAAATGGATACTCAAGAATATGATTGAGTAAGATTATATACAGAGAGATTTATCTATGTTTCAACAAAAAAACTCGCTCCAAATTGGACTTTGATTGGATATCAATTAGAGCGAGTGCTTATCCAATGCCGTCTGAATTCTTCAAGATTATAAGTTGTCTTTCCCTTGCCTGGGTCTGCGATATAGAACTTCTTGCCCTTCTTCACCTTATATAATACCACGAAATGGTTCTGGTTCCAATGAAGGATGCAAGGCAAAGGGGCTTCACCAAACATAGTCGTGGTTGCCCTTGCACTTACCGTGTGCAATCCGAGCGTATTAGCCGCTTCATTGATGCCTAGCATGGACACCCCTTCCGTTGTGGCAAAACAGAGTTTCGACAGAGAATCTAAAGAATATTCTCTGCCGAAATATTTACAAATCATCTATAAGCAAGTAATGCCACATAGCATACTATCATGCTGAAAACAAACAGGAAATCTATTCATTTACTTTTCCACATCTAAATTCTTACTATTATTTAGCTTTGTTGTCTTCCCCTTACCCAAACTATACTTAACACTGATTAGGGCAACAAAAGCATTCACTCTATTATCTCCATAGGTTTGATAAGCAAAATTTGGAAGACTCACTTTCGTATAAGTCTTCTTGGAAATCATGGAAGTCGGTATGCTTACTTCCAAAGATATTGGCAACTTACCTTTTAACAAAGAGTAAGAAGTTCCTACAAACAACTTTTCCTCTTCATCATACTGTTTACCTTGTAATAATGGCAATTTGTCATGTCGAAGGAAATAGCTAGCCATGAAACTCAATTTCGTATTTGGAACATTCCAAAGAAGCTGTGTATCAAGATACCAGGTTCTGCCAAAATGCTTCGTGTCATCTTTCATATACCGATGATACCATTGGTAATTTGCAACAAATGACAGTTCTACGCCTTTGCCAAGATTATAATCACCTTCCATTCCCAAGTAATTATGTCTGTAATTACAATTTGCTTGAGTTTGATAAGTTTTATCCTCTTCTTGCTGATAATAGTCTATAATCTCATCCTTGCTCTGCTTGTACATATAGTCAATCTTGACTATATTGACAAAGTTGACAGTAATTTCAGAATAATGCATAATTCTAGGTTTCAACTCAGAATTGCCTCTATGCCAAAGCACATCGTTCACTTGCCATATTACCGTTGACAACTGATCAAGGTTGGGATACTCCACATCACAAAAATAATTATATTGCAAATACATCCACTTAACAGGTTTCCAATAACCCTTAAACAAAGGCATCCAAGATGTATGTTTCTCTGATACAGCCTTCAATTGGTTTTCATCTTTAACAGTCAACAAATGAGTGCCTAGCAAAGCAGTGAAATTTCTAAATGGCTGATATGATATTGCTCCCATCAATTTACTTCGAGTTTCCTTGCTACTATGCAACAGAACATTCTCATTTCGGTCAGAATTAGAATAATCTTTCCATATTTGGGTGAAGTCTGCCCACAAAGACACCTTACTGCCTAAGTTATAGTAACCAGACAAATAATAACGCCAATAGTTTTTATCTCCCTTGTAAGGGATTTGAGCTACATCATTTTTTGCACTATAAAATCTATCTTCATGAATATCATACCTATTATATATGAGTTCCGAAGATAAATTTAAATGTTTTAGAACCGTTCCCTTATAAAACAATCCAATAGTATAATCATCTGTATTGAAATCATCTAGGCTATTTGATTCATATTTTTCGTCCCTATTAGAAACAGAAAAGAAATCACTTTGTTTACTCCCCTTAGTCTCTATCCAAGCTTGCACAGATAGTGTTTGGTTATCTGACAATCTATAATCTGTTCCCAAACTAAAGCTACCAATATTGCTCCTAGTACTCATGTTTGGTTTTCTATAATCAATTGCCTTTGATTTTATCGTTACATCACCCAAGTTACTATATTCATAACCTAATACATCATAATTCTGACGATGCGTAAAGTTTAGGCTGCCATACAGATTAACTCTTGGAAATGTATAGGTAAAGTTTGCACCCATAGCTTCCCTATTGGAATGCTTATTTCTGAAAGAATACAAATTGCGAGAGAACGCACTTATATCCCATCCAGTATAGTCATTAACCAGTTCCATATTAAGCACTACTGGATATTCAGAATATTTACCAGCAGGATAACGCATAATTTCTACGGTTTTGATGCGCTTTGGGTTTATGCTGATGGCATATTCTCGTTTTACTTCCCTGCCATTGATAATTACAGGTACATTTTTATCTTTTCCTACATTCACTTCGTCTGTTCCCCAATCTGTTGTTATACCTGGAATTTTTGCTAATAGCTGTATAGCACTAGTGGTTCCTTTTCGAAGGGAATCGGTGATGAATACAGTTTCTTTAGATGCATTTCTACTCACCATATCAGCCACAGCTACCACCTCCTTTAAGTTTTCCACCTTTGATTGCAATACAACAACACCTATATCGCCCTTGAAACCAAGAGGAGATATAGTATCTCGTTTTTCAAAACCTATCGACTGGAAAGACAATTTATATATGTTTCCTTTGCTCTCCAAAGAGAATTCTCCTGTTTCCATACTGCGCACTCCACCCAGAAACCGATTTGTTTTATCAAAAGCAGAAACTGTAACAAAAGGCACACAAGAGGAATCCGATACAGATACAATTTTTCCTCTCACCTGCGCTAAGCAAGTGAAAGGAAACAAAAATAACATCAACACTACCCAAATGTACTTCATCTCTTAAGTTTTTTATTATTAATGACTCGCCAACAATAATCTTTTATACGATGTTCCAACAATTCATATTTATCACTTCGTTTTCATCAAAACCTCCGCCTAACAATACCATCAACTCTTCTTCATTCAAGACAGAAGAGTTCTTCAAATTGAAAGTTTGTAAATTCATAATAATACAATTTATGCCTACTTAAATAAACGCTTCAGCAATCATTCCTTTATACAGTAAGGTCTGTAAACATTATTGTCGACTTTATCGTTTCAAAGTAATAATTTATAGATTCCTACATCTTTTTAAGATATGAGATATCATCTGTTGAACATAACTTAAAGATTGACATCAAACGTCACTTTAGTAAACACATTACCTTTACGTAAATATATCGAATATTTGCCATAAGATCCATAGAGTTCATTTGGAGACTTACGCAAAGCCACATTCAAACGTCCATTAGATAGGCTTATAGCAATTTTATTTCCTCAGTTGGCTGGACTCATTTAATCAACTGGTTTTGGTTGCCTGAAAGCAGAAGGAGTAACTCCTTTCATTTTCTTGAAAAACTTGGTGAGATGAGCCTGGGATGAGAAACCGAAGGTATTGGCTATTTCCTGTACAGTATGGGTTGTGGTAGAAAGTTCACGTTCTATTTCCTTTACGATATACTCGTCAATGATTGCCTTCGGTGTCTTGCCAGAGATACGGCGGGTAACCTGAGCCAAATAACGGCTGCTCACATTCAACTGATCTGCATAGAAATGCACATCACTATAAGTGCGACAGAAATTATTGACCTGAGAAATGAACTGATTGTAGAGTTCCGAACTACGACCCTGCAGATTACTCTCACGCGTCAACTCTACATTGATAAAATCCTGTGCCATCCCCAAAGCCTCCTCCATCTTGTTCCCCCGGTTCAGATACACGGCAAGGGCAGAAGAAAAACGGTTGGTAAGACCATGAGAATTGGCATTATCGAGCAGGAACACCTGCATTCCATGACCCTCAGCCATGCGCAGCAACTTGGTGTCTTGCAGAATAATATCATTTTCTTTCTTTCGGGCAACCACCACGGAACAGAGCGGTAGCAAACGATACTTGATCTGACTTACCACATCCTCCGTCATCAGCGCATCACCATTACTTGACCAGATGGCAGGGGCATAGATGATATAATCCGGGCGATATTTCGTCAGGGCATCGATCACAACCTCAAGCGTCTCCACCCGACGAATCATACCCACCTTCACAATGCTCGGTTGAATATCGTTCATGATAGCCTCTATCTGTCCCGAAACAATCTCGGCTGGAATATCAAAGAAAGCCTGAATACCCAAGGTATTCTGCACGGTAATGGAGGTGATGGCAGAAACTGCATAGCCTCCCAACTCAGAGATAGTCCTGATGTCTGCCTGGACACCAGAACCACCCGTACTGTCAGAACCCGTAATGGTCAATATCGGTTGTATCGTCTTCATACCCTAATTATTATTGAATTCTTCACTCTTCACTTAATTCTTCACTTAACTCTTCATATACTCTGTCGGCGTCATACCAAAAGCCTTGGAGAAGCACTTAGAGAAATAACTGTTGTTGGAGAAGCCCACCGTGTACATCACTTCAGAAACGCTGAACTTACCTTCTTTCAACATCACGGCAGCCTTGTTCATTCGGAGTTCACGGATATACTCTACAGGAGTTTTTCCTGTCATCGCCTTCAACTTACGGTACAGCTGCTTGCCTCCAATACCCAATATCTCCTGCAAGGTGGTCACATTGAAATCTGAGTCTATCATGTGGGTCTCTATCGTCTCGGTAATCTCCTTCAGAAGCCGTTGGTCTGCAGCATTTAAAGCAGGTTCTTCTGCCTCCTTTTTCTCTATCTTCACACCTAAATAACGGTTGGTAAGTTCCAGAATCTCATCAAATGAGCGATGAGTCACAGCGGTCTTCAAATCCTCTGACAGACGATTGAAGAAACTGATACGTGCCTCTACCTGCTCCAGGATTTCAGCCTTCTGCCTACGTTCCTCCGCCAGGCGCTCACGCACCAGATAGAACTTCATGATTCCCCAAGCCAATGCAATAGCCAACAAAAGATAAACTAACTTTGCCCAGATGGAAAGATACCATGGTGGCAATATCGTAATATCAAGAGAATACACTTCGGCTCCTATATTACCCTCACCATCCACGACATGCACCTTCAGATGATAATTACCATATGGCAAACCATTATAGCTGATATCCAACTTTTTCTTATTCAGATAATGCCAGTCGTGATCACTACCTTCCAACCGATAAGCATAGACAGCAGAAGGATGGTCGGAGAACGGAAGATCTGTCAGCTGAAGGGTAAAGCTATTCTCATCACTTGCAAGTTCCAACTCCTTCATATTGCGAGGAGCTGCATCTTGCCATTGATTTCCATTGACCACAATACCTGCCAACATCAGTTTGGTCTGCAACCCTTTCTCCATCGGCATATCGGCACGCAGACAGATATAGCCATCGTTGCCGCCCATCATGACCATGTGCTGAGCCTTAAAATAGAAAATGGCTAAAGGAGCAATAGAAGAAGGTATCTTGAAACGGGAACTCTTGCCACCCCAATCGATGACACAACATTCCTTACCGCTCACCACCCAGGTCTTGCCATCCACATCACACATGGTAATCACTTTTCCGCCTATCTTCCATGTCTTCGTCTCCAGCTGCGAGTGGTTGGCAGAAGGATTTATCACAAAGCATTTCACCTCTGTATTTCCACCTGCCCAGACATTTCCCTTAGAATCAGCCATCAAATAGTTGATATCATCCTTGTGCTCAACAGGAACCACCTTCATAGTTTGCGGATTGATACGGTCCAAGCTACTGTAACTGGAAGCCCAAATCATACCTTGTGCATCCATCACCATCTGTCCCACGTGCAAACCAGAGAGTGCATTCTTACCTTGGTCGGAGAAATGATAATCAGCCACGATGGTAGTAGAACCTGAAGAATGGGTCATCAAAGACAGAAGTCTCTGCTTGCTGATGACAAAGATGCCGCCCATATAGGAAGCCATCCACATTCTGCCCTGTTTATCTTCCAGGGCATCGTATGCCCAGGCTGTAGAATATTTGCCAGTCTTGTCGCAGACGATAAAGTTATGCATCTGTTTGGTCTGGCGATTGTAGAAGTTGACTCCATGATCTGTACAAACCCAGACATCCCCCTCACGATCTTCATAGATTTTACGAACACGATTATGACTCAGGGGATAAGACGAACTGTTCTGCTTATACCAGGCAACATTGCCATCCGACGCATTTTGACTGGCATTCATTCCAAAACGAATCAATCCATTGGTTCCACCCAACCACCATTCTCCATCTCTGGTCTGACAAATTTCATGCAGACAGTTACCCTCCCCCGAAAGAGTGATCTTATCAAGCGAGGTATATTGGAAATAAGTATGCGTGGAAAGACGGGACAGACCATTATCCGTTCCTATCCACACATTCTGCCACTTATCCACAAAACAAGACCAGACGATATTATTAGGAATGGAAGAAGCATCACGGGAGTCATGCTCGAAATGCAGGATGGAATTGTCCAAAGACAGACGATAGAGTCCATTATCTGTTCCGATATACAGATTGCCATTGGATTCTTCTGCCAGACACTTGACGGAATTGCCATTCAACTGAGAAATCCTGGTAAAATTCTTCAGTTGTAAATCAGCACAATACAGGGCACCTTCTGTACCTATCCAGTAACAACGGCGCTTGGCATCGTAAGCCAAGGCATTGACAAGGGGTTGCTGACTGTCGGGAAGCAGGATACGTAGCTTGTTCAACTTCGCCCAAGACTTCTTTCCGTTTAAAGTCTGCTTTTTTACTAAATACAAGCCCGAGAGAGTTCCCACGAGCAATCCCTTAGGTGTATCCAGCAAAGCATATACCTCGCTGCCAAAATCTATCTGTCTGTATTTCAGGAGAATCGCTCTCTGTTCCAAAGTGCTTTTCTTTTTATTATCCTTTATTGCATCAGCAGACGACTGTACATAAGAATTAGATTGCAGATTGAAGCACATCATACCCTTGCCTGTAGCGAGAAATAACTGTTCTCTATCTACAGCCATAGCATAAACGCGGGTATTAGAAAAAGTATGCTCTGTATATTGCTTATAACTATGATAACCGTCATAGCTGTAAAGTCCGTTCTCTGTACCAAGCCACATCAAGCCCTGACCGTCTTGCTGGATAGAAGAAACTGTCTGTGCCCCATCCAGAGACACATTAACAAAACGCTGCGCATTAAGAGCACAACTCAAAAAAAGCATGATAAAAAACATGCCAATATGCTTAAGAGTCAACTTCATAAGTGCAAAAATACACATTATTAAGCATACTCGCAAACATATTGGCATTAAAAAGAATTAAATACACTTCAAGACCATCGTCTTTTCTATATTTCTCTGGGTATCTTTCACCTTGAGCGTGATATCACCCTTCTGTTTCTTACTTTGTACAACAACTACCAGTTTTCCACTGAAAAGTTTCATCTGTGGCTGTGTAAAAGGCTCAAGCGAAGTAGCATCGCCATTACATGCAGCCTTAAAGATTCCAGCGCCTGTTACCTCAAAAGTCAGTTCATCATCGGCAAGGGGACATTCGTTGCCATCCTTATCCAAGAGGCTCACAGTGATAAAGGCGAGGTCATTGCCATCAGCATTCAGAAGCAGATTGTGTTCGTCTGTACAGCCCTCTACCATACAAGCGATAGGCTCATGGTCTGGAGTTTCCACACTGAACTTCATCTGGGTAGGCTCACCAGCTGTTCGCTTGACATCCTCACCCACTTTTTCACCATACTGATTGTAAGTAACCACACGAATCTCACCAGGTTCGTACTTCACATTGTTCCAACGGAGACGATAGCGGTCCAAACGACTTGACTTATCCTTGCGAACCCTACCCTGACTCTTTCCATTCACGAAAAGCTCGCCTTCCACACCATCGGTATAGCAATAAACCGGAGTTACCTGTCCCTCACGACCTGTCCAATTCCAATGAGGAAGAAGATGGGTGGTATGCTGAGTTTCATTCCAGCGGGAACGATACATGTAATATCTATCCTTTGGAAGGCCAGCGAGGTCGCAGATGCCAAAGTAGCTGCTGCGGCTTGGCCAGTAGGTATCGTAAGGAGTAGGCTCGCCCAGATAGTCGTAACCCGTCCACACAAACTCTCCAATCACCCAACTGTAATCATCCTGCATCTTCCAATCATCATCTGGAAGATTACTCCAAGAACAATACTCAGTATCATAGCTGGAGCACTGACCATCCGGATATGGGTTGTTGTCGCTGGCATGCACTTCAACCGGGAACTTATACACGCCACGAGAGCTGACTGTAGATGCCGTCTCGGAACCCAAAAGGAATCCCTGAGGCAACTGCTCGATATTCTTATAATATTTATGTACGCGATAGTTGAAACCGGGAACATCCATCACCTGTGCAAAGCCAGATTTTAAAGCAGCTTCAGCCTTATCCATACCCTGAGTGACAGGACGAGATGGATCATACTGATGGCAGAGGTTCTGCAGATGCTTGGCTATCTCCATACCCTCCTTGCTCCACTGCTCAGGAATCTCGTTGCCGATGCTCCACATGATGATGCTTGGATGATTACGATGATGCTTCACCAAGTTGGTGATGTCCTTATCGCTCCATTCCTTGAAGAACTTGGCATAACCATTCTTACATTTAGGATAAATCCACATATCGAAACTCTCAGCCATCACCATCATACCGAGGGAGTCGCAGATTTCCATCTGCATGGTAGAAGGCATATTATGAGCAGTACGAATGGCATCGCAACCCATCGCCTTCATCATCTTGATCTGGCGAATGAGGGCAGCCTTGTTCTCTGCAGCTCCCAACGGACCGAGGTCGTGGTGCAGGCAGACGCCCTTGATCTTGCGGGTAATGCCATTGAGTTGGAAACCATTATTCTTGGATACCGAGATGGTACGGATACCGGTCTTCAAAGTCTGGGCATCAGCCACCTTCTTTCCCTCATATCGGGTCAACTTCACCTGATAGAGATAAGGAGACTCTGGCGACCAGAGCTGAGGACTTGCCACCTTCAAGGTAGTCTTGATTTCTGGAGTAGCACCCTGGATGGTTTGCTCAGCTACCTTAGTTCCTTCCTCATCAAGCAAGGAGATGACTGTCTTGCCAGACTTACCAATCTTTCCTTCCAAAAGAGCATTTACCTCTACTTCAGCTTCCTGTCTGTTGGCTTTCAAAGTACGCACGAAAGTATCCCAGGTAGAGAAGTTTTCATTGCCATACAGTTCAACAGATACCGGACGATAAAGACCGCCTCCCGGATACCAACGACTGCTCTCCTCTACATTATTAAGATGTACCTCGATGAGATTACTCTTACCAAACTGGATGAAAGGTGTGATGTCGATGCGGAAGGCATTGTAGCCGTAAGCCCACTTGCCTGCCTCCTTGCCATTGACGCTGACAACAGGCTGGCTCATGGCACCGTCGAAGACGAGTACGGCACGCTTATAGCCCTTAGGAGCCGTCCAGTTCATCTTATACATACCCTCACCTATCCAAGGCAGTGCACCAGAACGTCCCGACTTCTCGGTCTTTTCGGTTTCGCCATTCTGCTCGATGGCCACCATCTGCAGGTCCCATTTCTTATCAAAAGGTCCCGAGATAGCCCAATCGTGCGGAACAGCTACCTGCTGCCACGCCTTGCCATCACGGGAGAAGTCCCATGAAGGCAGGTTGATAACCTTTCTGCTCTGCGCCTGGCACAGCGTAGTGAGTGCCAGGGCAAGAGTCATGAAAGTAATGCTTCTCTTGATCATATTGCTATTTAATATTCTTATTTATATGCATCGAATACGGCAGTTGGTTTGCCGCTGTTGTCGAACGCTCCCTTGGTATATGGATCCCAACCCAGAGTGATATAGTTGGCTGGCTTCCAGTTGTTATAAACTTCCGGTTCCCAATAGAAGATGCCCTCGCAGGTAGAGATTGCCTTGCAGCCATCCACCATCTTCTTCATCATTGGCGCAGCCTGGTCAGAGCCCCACCACATACCGATTTCAGAGATGATGACGTCCTTGCCATACTTGGAAGAAAGAGTCTGGATGTTAGAGAGACAACTCTCTGCATAACTCTGCCAGTTATCATCTTCTGGATAAAGAGACAGTCCGATGACATCCCACTTTCCGTCATTTTCTTTCAACTTATCGTAGAGCCAGGTAAGTCCACCGAGGTCCTGTCCTTTATCTACATGAACGATGACCTTTGCATTAGGATAAACTTCCTTTACGGCATCATAACCGGCGTTAACATAAGCAGCAAAGTTGGCTGCATTCTTTGATACCTGACCGGTTACAGCCTCATCGCTGTTGAAGAGCATTCCGTCGCGGGTTTCATTACCCACCTGTACCCACTCTACGTTGGTCACACCTCTATCCTTCAAGGCTTTCAACACATCCTTGGTATGATCAGCCACAGCCTGTTTCATCTGCTCGGCAGTATAGCCCTTCCATGCAGCAGGAACTTTCTGGTTGCCCGGGTCAGCCCAGGTATCAGAATAGTGGAAGTCAATCATCAGACGGAAGCCGAGCTGCTGAGCTCGCCAAGCCTTGGCGATGACATCATCCTTGCCACACCAGCCACCTTCCGGATTTACCCAGACACGCAGACGGATGGAATTGGTTCCTTCTTCGCGAAGGAGTTTCATGCATTCTGTAGCCTTGCCATTCTGATTATAGAATTTCACACCATCCTTCTCCATCTCTGTGAGCCAGGAAACATCGGCTCCCTTGGCGAAGCCACTCATATCGTATGTCTTCTCCTTTTCGGGAGTGGTATTATCATCATTGCTGCAACTCGTGCCCGTGATAGAAAACAAGAGTGCTGTAGCCAGCAATATGGCTTTTCCAAATATATTCTTCATTGCTATTTTTCTTATTAATTATTTATATTGCCATGTCATGGTGTTGAGGTCAACTGTAATCGTTGCCGATTCCATGCTTTTAGCATCATCATTAAACCAGATGTCCCAACCTTGGCGATTGCTATCATCTTCTTCCTTGTAAAGAGAGAACTGACTGTTAGGAACAGAACCATAGCATACACGCTTGTCATCTACATCATCTCCCACGAAGTAGAAACGCATATCCCATAAATTTGACAAATCATAAGTACAGGTATATACACCTTCACTCACCTTTGTAAAAGTAGCATACAAAGTATTGCCATCTTTCGAGAACAGACCTATTGTATTGCTGATAGTTGGCTTTGGAGATGCCTGATCGCCAGCTACAATAGTGTATTCCAACTGACTATGCTCACCAACCTTCACGGTTATGGTATAAGTACCTGCTGAAGGAATATTCACGCTGCCAGCAGTTGTGGCATCGGTCATTTTGCCATCAGCAAGCGCATAGTTCAAGGTTTTCTCTACGGCTGCTGCATCATCTGTACCTGTAGCCTTGCTATACTCTGCACCAGTAGCTACTATATTAATAGGAGTATTATCAGCTGTGGTTGTAATCACCTTGGTCCAAGCATAGTTAGAAGCATCGTAGCTCATTGCTTCACCATTCAGTTGGAAAGATTTGAGGAGAGTTGCCTTCCATTCCTTCGCCTTGGTATCGACAAACGCATAGTAGATGCCAGACACGCCTGGGAACCAGCACTTCCATGCACTCGCCGTATTATCGATGGCAAAGGTACCGTCGGTGGCAGAGTTACCCCAAACAGAACCATCGTTTTCCTTACCCCAGAAGTTGAGCCAAGCAGAGGCATTCATATAGCCAGCATAAACGCCATCAGAATTAGGCGAATAGAGATAAGTAAGAACTTGATCCTTATCCGCATTCAAGATATTGATGTAACTCATATCAATCAGGTAAGGATTGACATTTATCTGGCAGACATTACTATAAGCTGCATCAAGATTGGCACCCATCTGACTCTTGATACGGAAATATAAAGGAGAGTTCTGACCTGGAGTCAAACCGAGATCCTTGGCTGCCGCATTGAGATCTGCACCAGTAAAAGCCTTGGAAAGATTCGTAACAGTATATTCCTTAACCTGTGCAAAATCCTCCGAGCCTGATGCCTGAAGATAAGTAAGCAAGGTTCCATTGCCCGCAGGTTTGGTCTCATCACTCGAAAGCAATGTCGGGTTCTGCCAGACCAATGAGAGAACGATGTCCTTACTGTTGTCAACAGACAGCGCGACATCGGATGCCGATGCTATCAAACTGGATGCCTTGAAGCCATCCATGTATATTTTATCGCCACTCTCATCGCAACTCACCAGAGCGGTGAGTGCGCAGAGAAGCATCATCAGGTTTCTAAAAATCTTTTTCATTGTTGTTTGCATTGTAATTTAACATTCAACACTCAACATTCAACATTGAGTTAATAATTGTCGTTATGTAGATTTGGATTTGCGGTAAGTTCGGTATTTGGAATCGGATAATAGTTGTACTTGCTATCCACAGCCTGTCCATCGTGGGTACCACCCTTCCACTGCCAGATATACTTATTGGTAGTAAACTGATCATAGCGAATCAGGTCGGTGCGACGATATCCCTCATGATAAAGTTCACGGGCACGCTCATCGAGGATGTACTGCAACAATTCATCATTGTTGGCAAAGTTGCTTGACCATACATCTGAAGCACCAGAACGTTCACGTACCTTGTTGATCCAATAGATAGCGCCCTGCTTGCGGGAAGCAATCACGGTTGGATCAGTGGCATCGCTACCACCAGCCCAGTTATCCCAGTCACCACCAGTACGAACCACGCACTCAGCATACATCAGATAGACATCAGACAAGCGGAAGAGAGGGAAATCCGTATCCACACCAGCATCAGTGGTATTAGATGCAGTGGTGCCATCATCCTTCAGATTGCTCCACTTCTCAGAAAGATAACCGGCGGTTTCAGTAGTCATGTTAGCTACATCCTTGCTCTGTCCATTGGTGAAGAACTTGCAACGCTTGTCGCCATTGCCATCAATATCGGTCTGGGTAAACTTATCCACGAACTCAGGACGGAGACGGAACTCACTCCAGCCTTGCACTACACCGAAGTCAGCCACATTCTGGTTGGCATTCGACATGCTCAACTGTCCACAGGTCAAGTAAGTAGAAGCACCCCAGCTTACCGTATGCTCTGCACTTACCGGCAAGGCGAAGATAATCTCGTTGGTACGCTTGTCGTTATCAGCATTGAAGAGCTTGCTGTAATCAGACTCCAGAGAGTAACCCATGTTCATCACCTTCTCACAAGCCTCCTTGCACTCGACATATTTGGCTACGCCGGTATAAACCTCGCTGTTCAGATAAAGTTTGGCAAGCAAGGTATAGGCTGCACCCTGAGAAGCCTGACCGTAAGGACAGGTCGATGCAGGAAGCAAATCGCCTACGCAATTCTTCAACTCGCTCTCGATGTAATCGAATGTCTGCTGAGGAGTATAACGTGGAGGTATAAAGCTGCCCACAGGATCATTCTCTGTCACCATTGGGATATTGCGATAGAGGTCGAGGGCATGGAAGTAGAACAAGGCACGCATGAAGCGAGCTTCAGCCTTATACTCCTTCATCTTTTCTGCATCAGCACCCGAAAAGTTAGCACTATTGGCATTGCGCAGAAACTCATTGCAAAGGGCTATATTATAATAGATGCGATAGTACATATCTGAAATCCACGCATCGTTGGCATCCCAAGAGAGATAAGTAAGACCCGTAGTCTGCTCACCTGTCAACCAGGTGGAAGCGACCTCATCGGTACCACATTCCTGAAGATTCCAGAACATACGCATGTAGTCGAAACCATTGCCGCTGTTCAATACGGATTCCATATCCTTGTTATCGCCGCCCTTACCCTGACCGCTGGTCACCATTGAGGCGTAAATCTTACCTAATACAGACTCGTAATTGGCAAGTGAGATATAAACATCCTTAGAGGTAGTCTCTGTATGAGGATATTGGTCGAGATCGGAAACACAGCTGGTTGCGCCAGAAAGCACCGCTGTTCCCAACATCATACTATATAATATATTCTTTAGTTTCATTGTTATCGATTTTGATTGTTAGAACTGAAGTCCGAGGCTTAATGAATAGGTGCGAGGACGTGGATAGAATGAGTTATCCATTCCGTTTGGCACCTCTGGATCTGTACCTGAGTAACTGGTGATGGTGAATACATTCTGTACCATCGCAGATACGGTGAGTGAAGCCCACTTGTTGATCTTGCCTACGTTGTAGCTCAAACTCAGGTTGTCGAGTTTCAGGAAAGAAGCATTCTCCACGTAGTAATCAGAGAGATACTGACGGGTCTTGAAACCTGTCTTCAGGAAGCTGGTGTTGAGGTTGTTGAGCTGTGAGTTGTTGTAGCTCACGGTCTCCCAGGCACCTGTGCTCATGCCCATACCATTATATACATAGTTGTCGATGTTGGCACGGAAACTCATACCGAGCGTCAGCTGCTTGTATCTCAAAGAAGTGCTCAAACCCATGATATACTTAGGGGCTGGAGAATGATAACGGTAGAGATCGGCATCATTGATTTCACCATCATGATTGAGGTCGGCATAAGCGCCTTCGATTGGCTTGCCTGTCTCTGGATCATAAAGTTGATGATATACATAGAACATATATGGTTCATATCCTTCAGAGAGAACCTGGAACTGATAAGCATCGATAGATGGACCTACCTTTACATTGGTTTGGCTTCCACCCTTCGTGAGCGAGAGGTTCTTCACCTTCATGTTCTGCCAGGTGAAGTTGTAGCTCAGATTCCACTCCCAGTCCTTGGTCTGGATAGGGGTTGCATTCAGGGATACTTCCATACCCTTGCTATCTACATTACCCACATTGGTAAGGATCGTCTTAGAGAAGTTGGTACCTGCTGCTGTTGGAACAGAAGCCAACAAGTCCTTGGTCTTACGGGTATAGAAATCAATAGCACCACCGATACGGCCATTCAGAAATCCGAAGTCAAGACCGAAGTTCCAGGAAGTTGTGGTTTCCCATTTCAGATTCTCTACGTATGCCTCAGGACGGTAGGTATTGATATACTGTCCGTTGATGAGCGCCTCGGCACCTGTCACACTGGATGTATAGACCGGCAAGTAGTTATAGTTGCCGATACCTTCCTGCTGACCAGTAACACCATAGCTGGCACGGAGCTTCAGGTTAGAGAGCACCTTTTGGTTCTTCAGCCAAGGCTCTTCTGTCAAGGTCCATCCCAAAGCTACAGATGGGAAGGTACCCCAACGGGTATCCTTAGAGAAGCGGGAAGAAGCATCGCGACGAACAGTGGCAGTCAGGAGATACTTTCCATCGAAAGAATAGTTGACACGACCATAGTATGACAACATCACGTGACGGTAATCAGAAGCCTTCACGGTAGAAAGAGTTGTACCTGCTGCACTCAGGGTATAATAAAGAGGTGTAGAACTCTTCCAATACTGGTAATCGTAACCAGCAGTCAGATCCACATTACTCTTGATATTCTCAAAATACTTTGCATAGTTGGCATAGAGAGTAAGCAGACGGTTCTCGTTTTTCTGAGGACCATACTTGTAATCGCTACCACTCAAGGATTCATCCTTGTTGAATGCCTGTGCTGCATAGGCAGGAACATAAATGGTTCCATCACCCTTGGCATAATCTGCACCAAGTGTTGCATGAAGTTTGAGTTCTGGCAAAAAATGAACCTTATAATCTACATCCATCGAACCGATAAAGCGGCTCACTTTACTTTTAGAGTCATACAAATCTACCAAACCACGTGGGTTTCTTACGCCCGCATTTACTGGATAGCCATCAGCATCGAGTGCTTCATTATAGCCACCATAGTTGCTATTACCAGAATAGACAGGAAAGGTTGGATTGAAAGTAGCTGCTGCCCAAACGGCACCACTATTATTAAAAGAGTTGTTGTTGAGCGTTCCCTTGGCATTGATCGTCAACTTCAAGTGATCCTGGAAGAAGCTTGGAGTCAACACCACGTTACCGGTCCAGCGCTCCACATTGTCTTTGCGAACCAGACCACTCTGGTTGTAATATCCAGCAGAAACACGGAAAGGCAAATACTTACCGATGCTTCCACTTACGCTGAGGTTGTTATCTGTACCGAAAGCTGTGCGATAAACCTCATCATTCCAATCAGTATTGGCATTGCCGAGCAATGACTTCTGGTTATCAGTTCCAAACTGATTGATTACATTGACAAAATCATCGTGGCTGAGCATATCTACCATCTGGGCACGAGTCTGGAGACTGTTGGTAGTATTGAAGTTTATCTTCAATCCGCCCTGCTGTCCCTTCTTGGTGGTAATGATGATAACACCATTAGATGCACGGGAACCATAGATGGCAGTAGAAGAAGCATCCTTCAACACTGTCATGCTCTCAATATCAGCAGGGTTGATCATGCTGAGGAAGTTGCTGGAATTACCAGAAATACCACCTTGTTCCAATGGTACACCATCGAGTACGATAAGAGGGTCATTACTTGCATTGAGCGAAGCACCTCCACGTACACGAATGGTACTACCAGCAGAAGCCGAACCACTGTTCGACATAATTTGCACACCAGAAACCTTACCATTAATCAATTGTTCTGGTGATGATACTAATCCTTTATTGAAGTCTTTGGAGCTTACTGTTGCAACAGAACCCGTCAAATCACTCTTACGAGCTGTACCATAACCGATGACAACTACATCCGTGAGAATCTGACTATCGGATTCAAGTTTCACTTTCATTCTATCGGATATCTCAACTATCTTATCGACATATCCAATATAAGAGATTTTGACTTTCTTTGCAGAAGAAGTCACTTGCAGTTTAAAGTTACCATCAAAATCAGTAACCGTACCGCTTTTCTCACCTTCCACCATCACCGTAGCGCCGATGAGAGGTTCACCATTTTGAGCATCTGTCACCTCACCTTGGATCATACGTGATTGAGCCAAAAGCTGCAAACATCCCATGAGGAACAATGCTACGAGAAGAATACTTCTCTTAGATTTACTCAAGATTACATTCATTGTTAGTTTATTCTTTTAGGTTTGTTGTTTTATTAAAATTGTTTCGACTGCAAAAGTACCAAATAGAGCAAAAACAACAAGACATATATCAGACAAAGATAAATAAAAAACGGACAAAAGCCTGTATTTATCGAGCTTTTGTCCGTTTTATAATAAAACTGGCAAGAATATTTTATCAGATTCTGTACATATTTCTCTTAGAAATTATTCGCTTGTCAGAAAAAACTTTCTTGTTAGAGAATAACTTTCTTCACGCTTGCAATACCATCTGATTCAATTTTCTTTACTATATTGATTCCCTTCTGAGGAACTGTAAGGCGAGATCCAGCCAAATCATAATACTCTATACGAGCTTCTCCTGTTTCTGATGCCTTTTCTGCAAGAGAAATGCCAGTAGTAGCACCAGACATCTCCTTTCCTTCTGCATCATAAGTCTTGGCAGTGTTGTAGTTCTTGATGGCATGATCGAACTCGGCTATATCTGCTGTAGGAAGTACATCGGTATAAGACTTCCATATTTCTACCTTACCAGCCCCAGAATACTTCTCACAGATGGCAGGAACATCTACTGTCTTGTCGAGATAATGCTGGGTGTAAGAAGGAACGGTCTGAGTAGGAACCCAATCGGTTTTGGTCACACCAAAACTTTTACTTATCTTAGCGCCATCAATATTGGTGTAACCCTCCATCAAGTTGTTACAACCCTTATAGATGCACTCATAACCTTCAGCTTTAGAGATATTCAAGCTACCGCCTCTGTCTGAACGGATAGGCGACTTTGTATTCTCGAAATAGCATCCCTCTTCGTATGCCACTGCTCCCGTACGAATATCCCAACCATCCTCACAACCACGCATATAGTTATTATAATAATGTACATGACCACCACGTTGGAGAGGAAGACGAGAACCTTGGATATTATCAAAGAAATTGTGGTGGAAAGAGATGGTACGGCAGTTATCATAAACATCAGTATCACCCTTACCCCATAAGCAGCTCTTGTCATGGTCGTGGAAATAGTTATAGCTGAATGTCATCCACTGCACATTGTTCTTGCAGTCGAGCAAACCATCGTAGCGGTCTTTGTTGGCAGCATCACCATTGAAGAACTCACAGTGGTCAACCCAGATATGTCCACCCCAGTTGGTCTTGGCACTTACCTTATCAGCCTGGATTCCGATGCAGTCTGGGTCGCCCACTTCTACTTGTGCACCATTACGCCAAGCCACTATCTTATTTTCACCAGTTCTGAGCACAGGTACACCCTTCATAGTGAAACGACAGTTACGGATAATGATGTTATCAACCGACTGCATCACGAAGGTGATATGAGAAAAGAGAGGAGCCAAGCCTGTTGCAGGGTCCACCACACCAATCAAAGTCTTGTTAGGAGCAACCATAATGCGCTCGCCATAGACAGACTCCACGCCAGACTTACCACTCTGGTCGTCAAGCAAACGACCAGTACTCAGATCATCCACATAGCACTTGATGCCTGTAGTAATATCATGATCTACGATAACAATATATGGGTCAGTTGCCTGGAGATAGGCCTGCAGTTGAGAGAAGTTATCAGCCTTTACCACCTTGCCACCAGCGCCACCAGTAGTACCACCTGCACGATACCAGTTAGAACCAGGAACACCTTCGTAGGCAGCAAAGCCATCCATTGAGAAGTCACGACCATCCTGAATCTGTGCATTTGCCATCATTGAGAAGCCACAAAATAAAGCAGCAGCCAAGATGGTTTTACGGCAAGTTACCTTGAATGGTACTGAAAGAATAGGGTTTATATGTTTCATTGCAAAGTTTAGTTTTGTTTGTTGTTTTGAGAAAAAAGGGCTGTCCTCATCAGGAAAAGACAGCCCTTAGTTTGTTTCACGTTATATTTCCTTCCCTCATTGGGAAAAACATGTTTATTATTCAGTTACAGGTACAAGTTTGATGAGAGCGATTGCGGAACTATCACCCTTTGTAATCTTATGGGCGCCAGCCTCAAGCACAACTGTTGTAGGAGCACCAGACTGCTTTACGCCATCCACCTTTACATTAGTATTTGTACCAGAAAGACCATAATATACATACAGAGTCATCTTCTTAGATGTGGTGAAAGAAACTTCAGTTTTAGTTTCCATCTTAAGACTTGCTGTATAAGTTGTACCTTCAATAACTGTGTCTTCCTTTTTAACATTCTTAGCTTCACCTGTCAAAACAAATGCACTATTAGAAGGAACAGCCTCTTTTCCGTTCACAGTAAAGCTGCATGTTACAGTACCCTCAATAGGAGTTACTGTGCTGCCACCTTCTGAACCACCAGTAGAGCCACCAGTGCTACCACCTTCGCCTGAACCAGAACCACCTGTCTCGCCACCTTCTGTAGAACCACCTTCGCCAGAAGCATTGCTCTCACCGAACACCTTAACAACACCAGAAGTATAAGCGTCAAGAATGCTTGCCAAAGCAGGCCATGGCTGCTGGTGACCATTTGTTACGACTGTCTCATCAGGAATAACGAAATCAATGTCACCATGATTCAAACGACCTGCACCATAGAAGCCTTCTACGATAGAAGGAACATCTTCTGCCTTATCAGCAGCGTATGCATACATGAGGCTTGAGTTGGTATCGAAGTTATCATAAGAAGTACCACCTACCAAAGTCTTTACGCTTGAAGGAACCTGCTCACTTGGATCAGAAACCTCGTAGGCATCGAAGCTTGTATTGTTTTCTGCGTATGGGATATAGCTGAAGTTGTCTGGCTTGTTGGCAAATACATTGCCGTATGCCTTAATCAAACCACCTTTCTCACCAGAGAAAGTACCATCACCCTTGGCATCAGTACCCTGCAGAGAACTCATGATAGGACGCTTGGTAGCATCAAAGTAGTTAGACTCCATGAACACACTTGAGCCCGATGTTGCACCAACACCATAAACATCATTGTGCAGATAGTAGTTGTTGTACATGTGAACACTCATGGTACGAATACGGGCCATACGAGAGTCAGAATGGTCGAACCAGTTGTGGTGATAAGTGATATAGTTAGGGCCACTTTCACTCGTCATACCACACATAGAAGCCTTACCATTATCCCAGAAACGGTTGTATGCTACAGTTATATACTGGGAGTCACCCTTGATATCTACAGTACCATCACCCTTAGCCTGGTCAGCAGCGCCACCCTTCTTACCATAGAAGAGATCCATGTTGTGAATCCATACATGAGAGTTATCAGTATCAAGAGACATGGCATCATCCAGGCAACGCATGATAGCAAAGTTACGGAACTCTACACTCTTGGTATTACGAAGCAAGAAACCAAATCCATATACAGTAGCATCATCACCGACTCCTTCGAAAGTCATGTTCATTACAGAGTGAGCACCCTTACCTTTAATCTGCAAACCTTCTGCAGAACTTGAAATTTTGTCCAAGTCAGAAAGGCTTACCTTACCGATGATTCGGAAGACGATAGGAGTTGTATCCTCACCCTTTTGATAAGCATCAATAATAGCCTGAAGACCCGTAATAGTCTCTGGCTTGCCTGTATTAACTGTTGTAGAAACGGTCTTAGCTGTCTTGGCTGTAATATAGAGAACCTTAGCACCAGCCTTCAAAGTACCATCATTATTATAAGCACCTACACCAGCATACTTGAAATGAGCAAAGCCCTCACGGTTGTAGCTCTTTACTACCAAGTTAGAAGCTGTATTGGCACCAGCAATCTCTTTACCTTCAGCATTTACAGGAACAACCTTTACAGAATAAGTGCCTTCCTTCAAACCGAGAACATCAGCACGATAGTAAGATTTATACTGACGAACCAGCTGAGCATCAATCTTCTTGTCATCTACATATACATTATAAGAAGAAGCGCCCTCGAATGGAGCCCACTTCAAGTAGGCAGACTCCTGCCAGCCCTTTGCCTCAGTAATCTGAATCACACCTGCAGGATTGTCAATATCACCACTTTCGCCCTGATCGGCCTTCTTAGCAAAGCTGATGGCTTTAACTGAAGCATTGTACTCATCATTCTCAGCACCAGACTTAGGAGTAATAATAGTCTTGTCACCTTCGAACTTAACACTTGTCAAGTCGGCAGTATTATAATACTTCACATCACCAGCATTTGTGGTAACATACATCTGATTTACCTTGCTGTTACGAGCAACGGCATTGGTAATCTTGTCGGTAGAACCAGGAGTAACGGTAGATCCGCCACCTACAGTCTCAACCTTGATGCTATAAATGTACATACCACCAACATTTGTGGTCAAAACAACATCACCATCAGCAGTTACTGTTCCAACGTTTGTTACTTTATCTGCAGAAGTAGCATTAAAAGAACCAGAAACAGGAGTAATGTTTGTTGCATTCAAACCACGAGCAGTTCCTGTTTTACCAGTACTGCAACTAACAGTTACTTTCTGACCAGCCTTCAAACTTGGAATAGTCAATACAATTCCGTTTCCATTCAATTCCAAACGAGAAGAACCATAGTTCAAACGCACCTTAGCCTTTCCTTCATCTTTTGTTGAAGGAGCACCAGCAGTAAACTTCAAACCTTCAGCATAAGCTAATTCAGAACCATTTGCTACAAGAGCTGCATTTTCCAAAGCTAAGGTATAGCAATAGCGATCGGTTCCCAATACCCAATTGGCATCAGCTGCACATAAAGCCTTGTCAGCCTCGCTCATTGCACCAAATGTCCATGTCTGTGCCATGACAGCACTCAAGCTCATCAAGAGGAGTGCCAAAGTAAATACCATTTTCTTCATTTTACGTTCCTCCTTTTTTACTTGATAATTACTTTCTTACCATTCACGATGTAGATGCCCTTAGACAATCCCTCAAGAGAATTACCTACGAGTTGACCATTGAGGTTAAACACCTTACCCTGCAATGACTTCTTGACCTCTTCTATCTTGTTGATTCCTGTAGTAGAATCATAAGAAAAAGAAAGAGACACAAGCGACATATCCTTCGTTTCAGAAGAATTGTCCGCATAACAGAGTGTTACGTTATCACCATCGAAGGTGATCTCGGTGACGGTTTTGTCTGAGACATTTCCATCAATTTTAACGGTCTGCTTGTTGTTCGCAAAAACAACGGAAGCAAACATACCCGCTAAAAGCAGTAAATAAGTTTTTTTCATTTTAAACTAAAATGTTTAGTAGATATATATTTTTTTGGTTTTTATGATTTACTTTTACGCTGCAAAGGTAGCCAAAATTCTGATACAGCAAACGTTTTCGTTTCACTTTTTACACGCAAACGTTTTCATAAGTGTCAATGTGCCATTAAAACGAAATATATAAAACATTAGGGAAATTAAAAAAGCCGAATCTTGTTACGAAGATTCGGCTTCTAATAAGAAGTGGTACCACCAGGAATCGAACCGGGGACACAAGGATTTTCAGTCCTTTGCTCTACCAACTGAGCTATGGCACCAACTAATATGAACAAACAAGAATTCTCATTTGCGGGTGCAAAGGTAGTACTTTTATTTGATTCCACCAAATTTTTCCGCACTTTTCTTTCAAAAAAGTTTAAAATTTACCTTTTTATTTTGAGATATATCAGATTTTATGTACTTTTGCATTCAATAAAAGCGGGATTTAGCGCAGTTGGTAGCGCACGTCGTTCGGGACGATGAGGTCGCTGGTTCGAGTCCAGTAATCCCGACCAAACTAAGAGTTTACTTCCTGTAAACTCTTCATTAGATCATATTTTAACTTTAAATGCGAAAACGATATGCTTAAACTAAAAGATTTCTTTTATCTACAGCGTAACGACCGACAAGCCATTCTGGTTCTGCTCGGTATCATCATCATTTGTCTTACTCTCATTATCATTGTGGGAAAAGTCAATACGAAAGAATCAAGTTTGGAAAACGACTATTCTGCAGATAATAACCCCAAAAGCATGACTGGCGATAATCACCAAGAATCATCAACTGCAGATAAAAACATTAGCGAAAAGCATCCTTTATATTATAAGGTAGAGGGAACAGTTCATGAGTTGTTTCCTTTCGACCCTAATACTGCCGACAGCACCCAGCTTCTCAAACTCGGTTTACAATCATGGCAAGTACGAAGTATCTATAAGTTTCGTGCTAAAGGCGGCATCTTCAGAGAAAAAACAGATTTTGCCCGTCTGTACGGACTTACCAAGAAACAATACGAAGTACTGGCACCTTATATTATAATAGGTGAAGATTACCGGCCTGCATCCGACTACTATGGAAATAGCAGAGGAGGCAAAGAAAGAGGCTATCAAAATTCTCCATACAAAAATGGTGCAAACACAAGTACGTATTCACAAGCAAACAATGGCGCTAATTCTACAAATGCTAATGGAAACAACATCTACAGTTATCCACAAAAACTGAGACCGGGGCAACACGTCATCGTCAACTCTGCCGACACAACAGAACTGAAGAAGATTCCAGGCATTGGCAGTTATTATGCTAAAAGCATCACAAGATACAGAGAACAATTAGGAGGCTTTGCATCCATTAACCAGCTGAAGGAAATAGATGGACTGCCAGAAGAAGCTCTGTCTTTCATCAAAATTACTCCAGGAGAAGTGAGAAAGTTGAATATCAATTCTCTCTCACTCAATCAACTTCGACGTCACCCCTACCTCAACTTCTACCAAGCGAAAGAAATTTGCGACTACCGGCGGTTAAGAGGTCCTTTCAAAAGTCTGGAGGAACTAAAACTCCTCAAGAACTTTCCACCAGCAGAAATAGAGAGACTAAAACCCTATATCGTATTCTAAAAGAGGGTGCGTCACAGACTTATAACACACCCTCTTGGATTTCAAATCAAAACACTCCTAACTGATGCAGGAATATAGTTAATATACATAATGGACAAACGATACGCACCATAAAGAGATAAACACCGAAAAGAGAACCTTTCAAAGTTCCCCAATTCGTAAACTCATCTCTGACCACTTTTTTCGGTACATACCAACCTAAGAAAATACAGGTTGCAAAGGAACCCAGCGGCATAAACAACTGAGAAGTAAGATGGTCGCAGAAATCCAGGAAGTTCAAATGAAAGAGACTCAGTTCTGGCATGGCTCCACAAGACAAAGAACAGAAAATACCAATAATACAACAGGTTATAGTCTCTATCCAGGCACCCTTCTTGCGAGTTACTTTCAACTCCTCATAAAACATGGCAGTACCGATTTCGTGCATAGAAATAGTAGAAGTCAATGCTGCCAACACCAACAATGCGTAAAACAGTACAGAAATAATATACCCCACTACAGGCATAGAACCAAATGCCTGTTGGAAGACATTAGGCAAAGTGATAAAAATGAGTGAAGGACCACTATCCGGATTAACACCTACAGAGAATGCTGCTGGGAAAATCATCAGTCCCGCCATGATGGCAATAATCGTATCTATCAATGCTATCTGAGTGGCAGATTTCAAAAGATTGGTTTGTCTGCTAAAATAAGAAGCATAGGTACAAAGGCAAGCTGTACCGAGGCTCAAGGAGAAGAAAGCCTGTCCCAAAGCCTCCAGCAACACGTTCTCATCCACTTTAGAGAAATCAGGCTTCAACAGAAACTCTATACCCTTGAATGCACCAGGCAGAGAACAAGACGAGATGACCAATACAATCAGTAAGACAAAAAGCATCGGCATCAATATTTTGGAAGCTTTCTCTATACCATTGCGCACACCCTTGACTACCACACAATGGGTAATCAAGATAAAAGCAATCGTCCAAAAAGTCGGTTTGATGGGATCAGAAGAGAATTCTACGAAATATTGCTTCACATAACTGACATCTCCATGAATACCTCCCAACAACGAAGCATAAAGATACTGCAGGCACCAGCCTGCCACTACCGCATAAAAACCCAGGATAATCATGGACGTAACAACTCCCATGACACCTAATATTCCCCAAGGTTTTCCATTTGAAAGATTATGATAAGAACGCGCTGCATTAGCAGCAGAATGACGTCCGATAATAAATTCACCTACCATACCAGGAATACCCAGCATGAAGATACATACCAAGTAAATAAGAATGAAAGCAGCACCTCCATTCTGTCCTGCCATATAGGGGAAACGCCAGACATTTCCCAAACCTACTGCTGAACCAGCAGTAGCCAGAATGACTCCCAGCTTGGAGCCAAAACTTCCTCTATTTTCCATTTCGAAAGAATTCTAATAAGTACTCCATATTCATCATGGTAAAGTACTCATGGGTTATTAATTACAAGATTCCGTCCAGGATTCCCAATTGATTCAGGAACACCAAGAGAATCAGAATAGGACAAACGAACCGCACCAAAAACAGATATATACCAAAAAGATTTCCCTTTAAGGTTCCCCAATTGGTAAACTCATCCTTCACTAACTTCTTCGGTACATGCCATCCGATAAACAAGCAGGTAAGGAAACCGGCTATAGGCAAGAAGATCTGTCCTGTAACAAAGTCAAACCAATCAAACAAGGTTTTACCCAAGAAGGTCAATGAATCTGTAGCACCCAAAGAGAGCGAACAGAAAGCACCGATAATTGCACAGGAAACCGTAACGATAATTGCTCCTTTCTTGCGGTCTATCTTCAGTTCTTCATAGAAGAAAGAAGTATTCACCTCATGCAATGACATCAGCGAAGTAAGTGCAGCCAATGACAAAAGTATATAGAACAACAAGGACACAATCCATCCCAAAACAGGAATAGAAGCAAAAGCCTCATTGAATACATTCGGCAAAGTGATGAAAATCAAAGAAGGACCACTATCTGGAGATACACCTACCGAGAACGCTGCAGGGAAAATCATCAGACCGGCAAGAATCGCGACCAGAAAATCGATGAGAGAGATCTGCAATGCCGATTTGAAGAGATTGGTTTGTCTGCTAAAATAGGATGCGTATGTACAGATACAGCCCATACCTATACTTAAGGAATAGAAAGACTGTCCTAAAGCACCTAAGAAAACGCCTCTATCTACCTTTCCAAAGTCTGGTTTCAAAAGAAACTCAACACCTTTTCCTGCATCTGGCAACAGACAAGCAGCTGCCACGATGATCAGCAAAAGGATAAACAGGATAGGCATCATGATCTTAGATGCTTTTTCTATACCGCCTCTCACTCCATGAATAATCACGAAATGACAAATCAGGAAAATTACCACCGTCCACATGACTGGCCGGATTGGATCTGAAGAGAAATCCTTGAAGTAATTAGCCACAAAATTTGGATCACCATGCAATTCCCCCATGATACTGGCATAGACATATTGCAAGCACCAACCAGATACAACTGCATAATAACCCGTGATCAGGAATCCAGTAAGCACCTCCAGATATCCGATCCATTTCCATGAATTACCATTGGCCACTTTGGTATAAGCACGAGCCGTATTGGATGCTCCATGACGACCGATGATAAATTCGGATATCATACAAGGAATACCCAACAGGAGTACACAACCAATATATACCAAAATAAAGGCGGCACCACCTTCCTGCCCAGCCATGTAAGGGAAACGCCATACATTACCAAGTCCAACAGCACCACCAGCCGTAGCAAGTATCAAACCTATCTTGCTACCAAAACTTCCTCTACTATTTTCTGTCATTTTAAATACTTTCTCTTTATACGAGTGCAAAATTATAAAATAATTCGCATTTAAACGTATAAATCGAAAGTAAATATCTCAAATTAGTTCACTTTTTGCAATTTTATGCCTTTTCTGATACTTTTTTATTACTTTTATTCCGAAAAAGCGACAGAAACCGTACCCCTTAACGATATTCTTCTGGTAGAGTATTGCGCCAAACCACAAAAGGGAAATTCAATAAATGTGAATTATAGAAGCGCTTATCACCAGTCACCTCCATTCCGATGAAATCCGGTTTCTCGTAGGCTTCTTTTTCATCACTAAGTTCTACCTCAGCCATGACAAGGCCTTGGTTGTCTCCATAGAACTCATCCACTTCAAAGGTATGCTTACCACTCTTCACCAGATAGCGACGTTTATCGATGACACCACCCTTACAAAGTTGCAAGAGATGTTGCGCCTCATCCATGGTGATTTCCTTTTCAAACTCATAACGCGTCATTCCTCCATTTACAGACTTACCTTTGATCGTAAGATAAGCCTTGTCATCACGCGTACGTACCCTCACCGTAGCTCCATCAGCAGGAATATAGCCCTGCTGAATATGGCTATTAGAAAAGGCGGCGCTTTTATATGCGTCGCCCTTCTTTACGAGGAATTTTCTTTCAATTTCTAATCCACTCATAGTTTCCATATTAGAAACAGGAAATCACAGATAAAGATAACTTCCCATTTCCTGTTCATAAATTATGCGATAGAAGATGCATAAATAGCGAAGATAATAGCCAAAGCTATCAACACACCAAATATCCACTTGATGACTTTCTCACCTTTCGCAGCCTGCTTCTTCTCATAAGCAACATGCTTTGCTCTCCTTAAGTCTTTATTACTACTCATAGTCTTTTAATATTAGGTTATTATTACTATTCTTCATTCTCGGAAGGGAATTCCATCAGGTATGCCTTGATAAATCCGTCTATCTTACCATCCATTACACCATCAACATCCGATGTCTGATAATTGGTACGATGGTCTTTCACACGACGGTCATCGAAGACATAGCTTCGAATCTGACTTCCCCACTCGATCTTTTTCTTACCAGCCTCTATCTTAGCCTTAGCTTCGAGACGTTTCTTCATGGCACGGTCGTAGAGTTGACTCTTCAAAAGCAACAATGCCTTGGCACGGTTCTTCGGCTGGTCACGCGTCTCAGTATTTTCGATAAGGATTTCCTCTTCCTCACCCGTATCAGGATCCGTGTACCAATATCTCAATCGGACACCAGATTCTACCTTGTTGACATTCTGACCACCCGCACCACTGGAACGGAAAGTATCCCAAGACAACTTGGCTGGATCTACAAACACTTCGATGGTATCATCAACCAGCGGAGTAACGAAGACACTGGCGAAACTGGTCATACGCTTACCCTGAGCATTGAAAGGAGATACACGCACCAGACGGTGCACACCATTCTCACTCTTCAAGTAGCCGTATGCAAACTCGCCACCCTCAATCGTCATGGTGACGCTCTTGATACCAGCCTCATCACCTTCCTGCATGTCGGTAATGGTCACCTTATATCCATGAGCCTCAGCCCAGCGCATATACATACGCATCAACATCGAAGCCCAATCCTGACTCTCCGTACCACCGGCACCAGAATTGATCTTGAGTACACAGTCCATAGGGTCCTCCTTCTGGCGAAGCATATTCTTCAATTCCAAATCTTCTATCGCCTTGATAGCCTTGTCATAGTCAGTATCCACTTCCTCCTCGGTCACCATCTCATCTTTATAGAAGTCGAAAGCAAGTTGCAGTTCGTCAGCATAGAGACGTACTTGCTTATAGCCATCCAGCCATTTCTGGATGCCTTTTACTTTCTTCATCTGCTCCTGAGCATATTTAGGATCTTCCCAAAAGTCAGGAGCCTGAGTGCGGAGCTGTTCCTCCTCAAATTCTACTTTTTTCTGGTCTATATTCAGATAACGATGGAGAGCGTCAGCACGATCCATCACATCTTTCAACTGGTCAGCTGTTATCATTTCTATTACCTTATCCTTTAAATAACTTCCTGTTTCTTTTTCCGATACTTTACCATGAAGTTACTCTTCATACATCTTGTCTATCTCTGCCTTATAGTTCTTATTGATGACTGGTCGGCGAATCTTCAGCGTATTGGTCAACTCTCCTGCTTCCATAGAGAAATGGTGAGGCAAGAGCGTGATACGTTTGATCTGCTCATAATAAGCCAAATGCTGCTGAAGGATGTTGACGCGCTCCATCAACATCTTCTGTACCTTCTCGTTGGCACAAAGTTCTTCTCTTCCAGAGAAAGGAATATGATGTTCACGAGCCCAGTCTTCTACCAATCGGAACTCCGGCACAACCAAGGCTGAAACGAACTTACGCTGGTCTGCGATCACGGCTACCTGATCGATGAATTTATCCACCAAGAGCAGAGATTCTACCTGTTGAGGAGCAATATACTTACCATTCGAAGTCTTAAAGAGATCCTTGATTCGTTCAGTCAGGTACAACTCTCCGTCCTTCATATAGCCGGCATCACCTGTATGGAAGAAACCATCCTCGTCAAACGCATTCGCATTTGTCGTATCACGATGGTAGTAGCCCTTGGTAATAGTAGAACCTTTCAACAAGACCTCATTGTCTTCACCTATCTTAATCTGAATATTAGAGATAGGACGACCTACGGAACCAATGGTGAATTTCTTATCCAGATGAACACAGGAAACCGTAGCAAGACTTTCGGTCAAGCCATAACCTACCACCATTCCGATACCAACAGAAAGGATGAATTCCTCAACTTCAGGACTCACGTAAGCACCAGCAGTAGGGAAAATATTAGGATTCTCCAAGCCCAACTGCTTGCGCACCATGCTCAAGACAGTCTTATTGACTACCTTATATTCAAGTTCAAGCGTCAAAGGAGGACGCTTACCATTGGCAAGATATTCCACATTACGCTTGCGGCCAACAGCCAAAGCGTGATTAAACAGTTTCTTCTTGAACGAAGGAGCCTCATCCATCTTAGCCTTCACAGCAATATACACTTTCTCCCAGAATCGAGGCACACTACACATACAAGTAGGATGAACCTCTCGCATGCTTTCCTGTATCTCATGAGGGTAAGTGTTGATAAAAAGTCGTGCACCTTCACTCAAGCAGAGGTAAGACCATGCACGTTCAAAGATATGTGTGAAAGGCAGAAAGTCGATGACACGATCCTTGTCTGTAACAGGGACACACTCATCATTTGCCTTAATAGCAGCATAATACTGTCCGTATGTAAGCATCACTCCCTTGCTATCACCAGTAGTACCACTGGTATAGAGGATATCAGCCAAATCATCCATATTTGCCTGCTTATAAAGTTCCTCCACTTCAGTCTGGCGAGGAAGATTCTCACCCAACTTGATGAAATCCTTGAAATATAAAGCTGCGGGATCATGAGTACTGATACGTACACTGGAATCAAAGATAACGATGCGTTCCAAAGATGGACAAAGCGCAAAAACACGATGGGCCTTGTCATACTGTTCCTGTTCACCTACGAAGAGGATACGCACTTGGGCATCGTTGACCATGTATTGAATTTGTTGCTCACTACTCGTCGCGTAAAAAGGAATAGCACAAACTCTCACTCCGTATGCTCCAAAATCAGTATATAGATAATGTACACAGTTCTGTGAGAACACGGCAATCTTGTCCTGAGGCTTCAAGTTCAGGTTGAGCAATGCATTGCTAACTTGTTTCACTCTCAGAGAGAACTGATTCCACGAAACAGTTTGCCATTGTTCACCGCCAAACTTCTTAAAAGTAAGCGCTGGTTTATCACCGTACTTTTTAGCCAAGTCGTGAATCAGTACTGAAAGATGACTATTGATTTGCATAAGCTTTTGTTATTTATATGGGTGCAAAGATACGGCAAATAGAGGACAAAACAAAATAAAAATGGCATTTTTTCCATTTTGTCTGCTCTTTTTTTCGTAACTTTGCCACAGAATTCAAAAACGAGGGAGATTATGATGACACAAGAACAATTCACCAATGATGCCGTTGAGCTGCTGAAGAAGCTCATCGCCACCCCATCTGTAAGCCGTAATGAAAAGGATGCTGCAGATATCATGGAACAGACGATCCGCAGTTATGGTTTTGAACCTCAGAGGGAAGCCAACAATATTTGGGTGATTGACCCGCACTTTGATGAAAGCAAACCTACTTTGCTGCTCAATGCACATATTGACACGGTAAAACCTGTAGACTCATGGCAGCGCCACCCCTATGCTCCTACCATAGAAGGCGACCTTCTTTATGGTTTGGGCAGCAACGATTGCGGAGGCGGACTATGCTCACTACTACAGATATTCAGAATGCTTACAGAGAAGCCACAGAGCTATAACCTTATTTATCTGGCTTCTGCTGAAGAGGAAGTATCGGGCAAAGATGGTATCAGCCGTGCTCTACCGCTATTGCCTAAGATAGACCTCGCCATCGTTGGTGAGCCAACTGGCATGAATCCAGCTGTAGCAGAAAAGGGGTTAATGGTCTTAGATGTCATCGCTCATGGAAAGAGCGGCCATGCTGCCCGTAACGAAGGAGTAAACGCTATCTATGAGGCACTGGATGATATGCGCTGGATTCGTGATTACAAGTTTGAGAAAGTAAGCGAGTTCTTAGGTCCTACCAAAATGACATTAACGGTAGTGAATGCTGGTACTCAGCACAATGTGATTCCAGACAAGTGTACGATGCTGGTAGATATCCGCACCAATGAATTTTATGACAATGAGGAGGTCTATCATTTTATCTGCCAGCACTTGAAGAGTGAAGTAAAGGCTCACAGTTTCCGTTTGAAATCATCCCGTATTGATCCTGAGCATCCTCTTATTAAGAAATGTGTAGCCATGGGAATGAAGCCTTTCGGTAGTCCTACCCTTAGCGACCAGGCTCTGATGCCATTTCCTTCCTTCAAGTTGGGACCAGGAGAGTCTTCCCGCTCCCATTCTGCAGACGAGTTTATCAAAATCAGCGAAATAGCTGATGCTATCGCCAAATACAAAGAGCTCTTAGATGGCGCTGCCATCTAAGAGCTCTGTTCTATTCATCTATTATACCTTAATATATATAACATTACAAGGCCTTGCCAATATAAGCGAAAGGAACGGTGATATTGTCGGCATCTTCCTTCTCGTGTGTAGTAGAAGGATCCTTAGAATAAGGCTGATCGGCATTGTCGCTCATACTTGTATCGTAAGGCAGACTGTCCA
>ENA-ORUV01000425-ORUV01000425.1-human-gut-metagenome-genome-assembly--contig:-NODE-425-length-31764-cov-96.8739_pt1 | contig 31764 bp, 27 predicted proteins | sample MGYA00242089_ERZ509229 | MGnify/ENA primary metagenome ERZ509229 (study PRJEB26280, sample SAMEA2338805) | human gut metagenome | biome: human gut; feature: human-associated habitat; material: faeces...
ATTCCTTACTCCCAGAATTCATTCACTCTGGAGTTCTCGCTGCTCAACTACAGGAGCACCGATAATATCAGTTTCCAATATCGCATCAACGACGGCAAATGGAACAGCACCAATGAAGGAGCCAATGCCGTAGCATTCAACAAGTTGAAACCGGGCGACTATACGCTGGAAGTAAGAGCAACCAGCAATGGCAGATATTCCAAGAATCCTACCATCATCAACATCAAGGTATGCGACCCTTGGTATGCATCACCCGAGGCATATTTCCTCTATCTCCTGATCATAGCAAGTGTCATCCTGTATGTCATCTACACATACGAGCGCCGCCGCAAGGCAGACCTGGAAGAGACCAAGATGCAGTTCCTCATCAATGCTACCCACGACATCCGCTCGCCGCTGACATTAATCATGGGGCCGCTCAACAAGCTGAAAGCAAGATTAACAGATGCAGAAAGCAAACAGGATATCGATACCATCGACCGCAATGCCCAGCGCCTCCTGCTTCTGGTAAACCAGATACTTGATGAGCGAAAGATAGACAAGAACCAGATGCATCTCCATTGCCAGGAGACTCCGCTCAAGGATTTCCTGCATGGCATCGTATCGCTCTACCGCTTCAATGCACAGGAGCGCAACATCACCCTTGAGCTCAAAGAAGACGAAAGCCTCAGCAGCGATAAAGGCAAGCTGAAGGTTTGGATAGACCGCATCAACTTTGACAAGGTTATCTCCAACCTGCTCTCCAATGCCATGAAGTATACCTTTGATGGCGGCGAAATTACCATTATCATAGGTAAAGACGAAAAGAATGCCATCATCAGGGTAGAAGATACAGGCATCGGACTGAAAGAAGAGAAGACCGACCGGCTCTTCGAACGTTTCTACCAGGGGAACAACAGCAGCGGACTCCATATCGAAGGAACAGGTATCGGTCTAAACCTCAGTCGAGCAATTACTCAGATGCATGGAGGAACAATCAGGGCATATAACCGTACTGATGGAATCAAGGGAGCTTGCCTTGAAATCAATATTCCTTTAGGAAAAGAGCACTTGAAACCAGAGGAAATACAGATGGATGAAGAAAAAATAAATGCAACAGAAAACTGCAAGAAGAAACAAGCCAGCAAGAATTTCAACATACTCATAGTAGATGATGACGAAGATATTGCTCAATATGTCCAAGCAGAACTGAGCGAATGGTATCATTTCGGCTATGCTCCAAACGGAAAAGAAGGACTGAAACTTCTTTTCACTGGGAAATATGATTTGGTTATCAGTGATGTCTTGATGCCTGTAATGGATGGTATCACCATGCTCAAAAACATCAAGGGGAACTCGAATATAAACGACATTCCGGTGATTCTACTCACTTCTAAAAGCGAAGTAGATTTCAGACTGGAAGGCTTGAAAAAAGGCGCAGATGCTTTTCTCGCCAAGCCTTTCAACATGGAAGAACTACATATCCTCATAGACAATCTTGTGGATAATGTCCGCAGACTACGAGGTAAATACACAGGAGCCATGGGACAAAAAGAGAAAATAGAAAAAATAGAGGTCAAGGGAAACAACGATGCATTGATGGAACGAATCATGAAGTGCATCAACGAAAATCTTACGGACCCAGACTTCAATGTCGAGAAATTAACAGAAAAGGCTGGTATCAGTCGTGCACAACTACATCGGAAAATGAAAGAAATTGCGGGTGTTTCTACCGGTGAATTCATTAGAAATCTAAGATTGGAGCAAGCCGCCCGCCTTATTGAAGAAGACAAGATCAACTTCACACAAGTGGCATACTCTGTAGGTTTCAACAACCAGACCCACTTCTCGACTATCTTCAAAAAACACTTCGGCATGTCACCATCTGAATATGCTGAAACAAAAAGAAATGAAAAATAAGCGGTTACACATAACAAATAAGGTATTTTTTCATATTTTTGCAGCAAACTTATTAAACTTCAACAATATTAAAAAGTAGTTGCAAATATGAAGAAATACCTTATTTTATCACTTGCATTTGCGTTTGCTCTAACAACAAAAGCCCAGCTTTTTTTCCAGAAAACAAGCGACGGCTCTATGCTTTGGTTAAACAAACAATGCTACAACACCTGTTTGGTAAAAGGAAAGACTGACAAGGATGCAACCCTTTCCATTGCCAAAGACGAACTCACCAAATACTACAAGGGCAAAGAAGTAAGCATCAGAATTGACCCACTTCTCAACCTTGGCGAAGGCTATATGCTGACAGATTCCAGTATCATAGCCAGCAGTTCCATTGGTATTCTCTATGGTGCCTATGATTTACTACGCCTACAAGAGACAGGCAATCTCTCTCATCTTTCCAAGACAGAAAAACCTGCCGTAAACTTGCGAATACTCAACCATTGGGATAATCTTGATGGCAGCATTGAGCGCGGCTATGCAGGAAAAAGTATTTGGAAATGGGATGAAATCATATTAGATAAAGCCGGTGAATTCAAGAATATCAGTAAGGACTTACGTAACCGCCTCATCACCTATGCCCGCTCCAATGCATCCATCGGCATCAATGGCGCAGTACTTAACAATGTGAATGCTTCGCCCCAAATGATGACTTCGGAATACCTTCATAAAGTAAAAGTTATCGCAGATATTTTCCGTCCATACGGCATTCGGGTATATCTCAGTATCAACTTCGCCTCACCGATGGCTCTTGGTTACACGAAGACAGCCGATCCATTAGATATGAAAGTACAACTGTGGTGGAAAAAGAAAGCCAAGGAAATCTATGCATCTATTCCTGATTTCGGTGGTTTTCTCGTTAAAGCCAATTCTGAGGGACAACCAGGGCCAGGCGACTATCACAGAAGCCATGCCGATGGCGCCAATATGCTTGCTGATGCACTGAAACCATTTGGTGGCATCGTGATGTGGAGAAGTTTTGTATATGGCGCCAATCACAAGGGAGAAGACAGAGTAAAACAAGCTGTAAGCGAATTCAAATATCAAGATGGAAAATTTCGCGACAACGTCATCCTGCAATCAAAAAATGGTCCGCTTGACTTTCAACCTCGTGAACCATACGCACCCATCTTCGACAATATCCACCAAACTCCTCAGATTGCGGAGTTGCAGATTACCCAGGAATATCTCGGGCAGTCCAAGCATCTTGTTTACCTGGCACCTATGTGGAAGGAGTTCTTCCGCTTTGTCAGTCCAGACAAGTTAAAGGGTATTGCAGGCGTTTCTAATATAGGAGACAATGCCAATTGGTGCGGTCATCCTTTCTCTCAAGCCAACTGGTATGCATTTGGACGTTTGGCATGGAATCCATCGATTTCATCGGAAGAAATCGCCCACGAATGGCTGATACAGACCTACGAATGTAAGGATGAAAGATTCACAAAACCAGTAGAAATGATGATGCTTACATCACGAGAAGCCTGTGTCAACTACATGATGCCACTCGGCTTGCACCACATATTCAAATTCGACCATCACTATGGACCAGAACCTGATGGTTTCAAGGCCGAATATCCTCTGGAATGGTGCCCAGTATATTATCATCAGGCAGATAGCAACGGAATCGGTTTCAACCGTTCATCTGACGGAACTGATGCAGTAGGACAATACCCTGAGCCATACCGTAGTCTCTATGACAATCTTGCAACTTGCCCAGAAGAATATCTACTATGGTTTCACCATGTACCCTGGAACTATCGGATGAAATCAGGAAGTACATTATGGGAAGAACTCTGCATGAGATACAATATGGGAGTGAGCATGGTGGAAACTTACCGTGATTATTGGCATACAAGTACAAAGGAATATATGAAAGATCACATCACAGAATGGGAAATGACTGATTCCCTACTGAATGTACAACTTGCCAGTGCCAAGGAATGGCGTGATGTATGCCTCAAATATTTCCAAACCTTTTCTAAAATGAATATTGATAAATAAGAATCAAGACATCATCATGTTTCTTCTACCTTTTTCAGGTATAAGACAATTTACCCTAAAAGTCCTTAGGAAAATGTGATGATTTAACAGAAAAGTCCTTAGGAAAATGTGATAAATATGCTTAAAAGTCCTTAGGAAAATGTGATTTTCCTTGCGTAATTCACTGTTTATTAGTATCTTTGCCAAAACTTAATTTTAGGCGTATGGAAAGACTCCTTATATCCCAATTGTTAAAATGGAAAAACAGTCACGGAAGGAAGCCACTGATATTGGAAGGTGCAAGACAGGTTGGCAAGACTTGGCTACTGAAAGAATTTGGGCGCAAGTACTTCAAAGACGTATGTTACATCAACTTCGAACAGAGTGATGTACTCGAAGAGATATTTGCCGGCGACTTATCGCCACAACGCATTATAGAACAGCTCTCCATCTATAATGGTAAGATGATAATACCCGAGGAAACGCTTATTATCTTCGATGAAGTACAGGAAATGCCAAGAGCACTCACCTCTTTGAAGTATTTCTGCGAAGAAGCACCAGGGTATGCTATCTGCTGCGCAGGCTCATTGCTAGGCATAGCCCTGCACGAAGGCACATCCTTCCCTGTAGGAAAGACTGATTTCCTGCATCTATATCCCATGTCCTTTAAAGAGTTCCTGATAGCAAACGAAGAGAACATGCTGGTAGACTATATCGATAAAGGAAACAGAAACCTGGGGGCATTCGAGGCTCGCCTTACAGATTATCTGAAAAAATACATGATAATAGGAGGTATGCCAGCTGTTGTTACAGAGTGGCTGGACAGCAAAGACTACAACAAGGTGAACCGCATCCAGCAGGAACTGATAGCAGCCTACCAGAAAGACTTCTCCAAGCATGCGCCAAAGAATATGGTCGAGAAAATCCGTTATGTATGGAACAGCATCCCTTCGCAACTGGCGAAGGAAAACAAGAAGTTTGTCTATGGACTGGTGAGAGAGGGAGCCAGAGCACGGGAATATGAGGATGCCATCATGTGGCTTTCTGATGCAGATGAAATCATCAGAACCAACAATGTCAGCAAGCCCGACATCCCGATTTCAGCCTATGCAGAACTCAAATCGTTTAAGGTATTCTTACTGGATGTAGGTCTGTTGAGGGCAATGAGCAAGATTTCGCCGAAAGTAATATTAGAAGGAAGCAGAATCTTCGAAGAGTTTAAGGGAGCGTTGACAGAACAGTATGTCTGTCAGGAACTTCAGAACTTTGCAGAAACTCTGGAAACCAATTATTATTGGTCTTCCTCAGCCACTGCAGAGGTCGACTTCCTTGTTTCTGATGGTTTGGATGTATATCCACTAGAAGCAAAGGCAGGAGTAACCATGAATGCCAAGAGTTTGAAACTGTATCGGGAAAAATATTCCCCCAAATGGTCGGTTCGCACCAGTCTCTTGCCATACGAGAGAAACAACAGTTCGAAAACCATCAACATCCCCCTCTATATGCTCTTTGTTCTATATAAAGAATTAAAGACAGAAAGTTAGTATTTCAGAGAAAGCCGCAAATCAGAATTTGAAAACATTTCTGGAACGACTGGGCGTCATACCGCAGCGACATCAAACTGATAGCCTGCGGAAGTGCTACCACCTGGATGCTCAATCAGGTTATTTATTCACGCAGAGGGCTCCATAATCGCATCACTCACAACCCCTCATGGACTGTATAATAATATGTATGCAAGAAAGATCAACAGACAGGTTACAGGAGACGACTTATTTTGAAAAATGCGTCTTCCGCAGTAGAAAAGAAAAAGCAAAAAAGGAAAAAGGTGTATCCTGAATGCCCGATACTGATGGTAATTGCCTTTTTGTTAAACTATTCAAAATAAAGTTCTTAATCTTTGTATAATCCAACAGAAAATCGTACATTTGCGCAGAATAGTAATCGTCATTACGGTAATGGCGGTTACGATAATAATATTAAAAATGAGATATGAAGTTTTATGATAGAACAAAAGAACTGGCACTCTTTGCTGACATCTATACAAAGAGCCAGCAAGAAGCACAGATGACGGTACTGGTAGGAAGACGCCGTATCGGCAAAACCGAGTTAGCACTAAGATGTGGACATGAAGGTTCTCTTCTGTATTTCTTTGTGGCAAGAAAGTCTGAAAATATGCTATGCCAAGATTTCAAGGAAGAGGCAGAACGCAAATTAGATATGCCATTAGGCAATTATTCGTCATTCGCCGAGCTGTTTCACCAACTCCTCTTTATCTCCCAAAGCCATCCGTTTACACTGGTTATCGACGAGTTTCAGGATTGGCTACGTATCAATCCATCCATCTTTAGCGAGATGCAGAGAGAATGGGATTTGGCAAAAAGTAAGAGTAAGATGAATCTCATTATCAGTGGTTCTATCTACTCACTGATGCACCGCATCTTTGAAGATAGTAAAGAGCCATTGTTCTCTCGTGCCAATCGTATCATCAATCTACGAGCTTTCGATACAGATGTGCTCAAAGAGATTTTACATGACTTCAATCCTAACTATACAGCAAGCGACTTGCTTACTCTCTATACGCTGAGCAATGGGGTTGCATGGTATGTCAATCTCTTCATGAGCAATGGAAAGACAACCTCTCAGAAAATGCTCAATATGCAGACTGAAGAAAACTCGCCTTTCATCAACGAAGGAAAGAATATCTTGATAGAGGAATTTGGTACGGATTATGCCAATTATTTCTCCATACTCTCTTGTATCGCCTGTGGTGAGGTAACTCGTGCCCAGATTGAGGCTTTGACAGGAATCAAGGAAGTGGGTGGATATCTGGAACGTTTGAAATCTCACTACAATCTGATAGAACGCCATGTCCCGATCTTCTCCAAGCCAAAGAGCAAGAGTGTAAGATATATCCTGAGTGACAATTTTCTCATCTTCTGGTTTCGCTTCTTCTATAAATACCAGAATTTCATAGAGAGTGGCGCATTGAATCAATTGCATCGTATCATTATGCGTGATATATCCACGGTAGAGGGTTTTATGCTTGAACGCTATTTCCGCCAGAAACTGAGCGAAAGCCAACAATACACCCAGATAGGTCAGTTTTGGGATAGAAAGGGAGGAAATGAAATAGATATCGTTGCAATAAATGAAATAGATGGAATTATTGACATCTATGAGGTAAAAAAGGATAAATTCCGTTATGACGAAAGTCTCTTGAAACAGAAGGTGGACTATATGCTCCAAGTATATCCTGAATTAAAGAAACTGGAAATTCGTCTGGGCTGCTTATCATTGGAAGATATGTAATATCCTCTATATATTAAAAGAAAAAAGGTGTATCCTGAATGCCCGATGAGGAGCAAGAAGGATACACCTTTATTAAATTATTCTCCACGATAAAAGCCATTATTGCTCATTTCCGACCATTTCAAGAACATTTCCTGATAGTTGTCTTTTACGAATTCACGAATGATTCTCAATTCTTTATTCGTCAAAACGCCCTGCTCTTTTACGATGGTATCACCATTTCCCATTACAAAAAGCTTGGCAGAACCAGATTCTGTCAAACGTCTGTCACTAGCATGTACATGCATAGCTTCTACGATACAATGGGAAGTAAAATAGAGGTAATACCCACATATCATAAAATCGTAATATTTAGGCATAAGCTTGCTCCATTAATTTTTTGTTTCGTTTCCAATACTTTTGAACGATGCTGATTTCAATATCATCCATATTGGTTTCTGTAACTTCACCCTCGCTCGTCATAACAAGAGCATGATATGGCGGGTGTAGATACACTACACGTATAAGGCCTTCTTCGGTTTTCGAAAATGCATATCCGCAAACAATCATCATAGCATTTTCTGCCACGATTTTAATCTCTTCTTCCTTCATTATAATCTATTTTTACTGACTTGATTGGTTTGAGAAAAGTCTCAGGATTGATATACAGATTCTTTAATATGGGCAAAAGGTCAATATACTCTTCCGTTTCGCCCAAACCTTCATAATCAGCCATAACAACAATATATCCATTATCCCATTCCTTAACATCCACATATCGCTTGAGGCGCTTGGGAGCACGGAATCGGATATTACTATTGCCATATCGAAAAGAAGTCATATCTCCGTTGTTAGAGAGCAACGCTTCTGATGAAAGATTCTTGTTGTCCATATTTACCTCCTTATTTTAATGATTCAACTTTCGTGCTGCATAGAAAATACAAACAAGCGCAATGTAAGCTTGCTTACAAATTGTCGAGTGCAGCTAATCTGGTGCAAAGATACGCTTTTCTTCTGAAAGCTGCAAAGAATTATTGGAAAATGTTTGAGAGAGAGGGAGATAAATAAAAAGAAAAAGGTGTATCCTGAATGCCCGATGAAGAGCAAGAAGGATACACCTTAATTATATTTCAGAATTACACCTTATTAATTTTCAGGTGTGAACCCATCATAGCCATAACCTAAGTTACCTGCACTTACAAAATATTGAACCCATAATGCAGCATTATGATCTTCGTAAATTTTGCAGTCGAGCAAACTTTCATCGTTCTGCCATTCTGCTACATCACGTACACTGATTTCTCCATGACTGCTGAAGGTAAGACCGGTTGCCTGTGAAGGAACCTTAACCATAATGTAGTTACCATTCTCATCTGTACCTTTGCCAACAGCTGTAAGTAATAAGTGCTTGCCTGCGCCAAACAGGTTTTTGAAACGATAGGTATTAGGATCTGAATCGCAAACCTGTAAAGTTGTCTCAGTATTAGCTGCATAAGCTTGTTGAATGTTTGCTACGCTAAATGTATAAGTTCCCTTTATTACATCAGACCATGTTATACTGTTAAAAATAACAGAGCTTGCAAACTTTCCTCCCTTACCAACTGCAACTACAGTAACAGCGTTTTCTCCAGCAGGAAGTTTTTGGAAAACCACTTCTTGAACGGATGCCCCTTTAATATTCTCAAGTTTCTTTCCGTTGTTTATAACGTAATCGGCATATCCTGATTCACCCATCTTAGCAATGTTAGCTTCCTTTTCAGAAACTTTTTCTGCTAAAGCATAAGCTTCTGTAGTAGCACTATTTGCCACTACACGAATATAAGCATCACAATCTGCATCGTATGGTTGCTCTGCTGTATAATTATATAAAGTTACACGAGCACTGCCATCATTTCCTTCATCTGTTCCCTCATCTGCAGAACATGCTGTAAACATTGCTACTGAGATAAGAGCAAAGAACAAACCATAAATATATTTTTTCATATTCTTCTTTCTTTATTTAATTATACAATGTTTACCAAACATACTCTTCTGAGTTTTCTGTAGGAGCAACTGGTGTAGGGTTGTTAACCAAAGCATGGTTTACATCAGCTTCAGAACCAACGATACAGAGTGTCATCCAATCTGGTACTTTAGTTGTGTTCCATTTGTCACCATCGAAATGGTTAGAGTTAGCATAGCTGCGGATGATACCCTTGTTAAGACGCTTGATGTCGAATGTTGCAAATCCCTCACCCCAGAGTTCAACACGACGCTGCCACCATACTTCGTTCTGGAATTTAGATGTTGAAGTATTACCATACGCCTCATTGTGCTTACCATACTCATATTGTGGGTCACGCTTCTTTGCAAATTCTGTAAGCATCTCAATACCTTTGCTTTCATTCTGCATACCAGCTGCTTCGATTTCGATGAGCTTCATTTCCTCAACACGCATCAATGGTACATCTACTGCACCAGCAGTTGCTACTGGCTGATCGCATGCACCATTAGCTGGACGGAACTTCACAGAAAGACCACCTACCTTGCCACCATATGTAGCAGCAGCGGCACCAGCTTTTAAGATATAGCTTGGTTCATTGCTATATTTTGCCAAAGCTTCGAGTTTTTCTGCGTTTGTTGTTAAATTGTCGATATTGAAGTCAACAAAGCAGTTCTTGCGGAAGTCAGTTGCTGGAATTGTCTCATAAAGATGACGATCCACAACGAGAGGATAACCATAGTTTGCGGCATAACCACAATCTCCCTTACTACCACCGATTTCGATAATCATCTGTGAAGCCCAAGATGTATCACCATCATTGAGACGCAAGTTTGGATCATCAGACTTGAAGTGAGTAGCAAACATCCATGAGCTGTTGGCTGTATTGAAACCTGTGGTCTTGCTTGTATATTCTTCACCTGTCATCTCGGTATAGCCTTGCTGAGCCAATTTGGCATATTTCTCAGCGTTAGCCCAATCTTCCATTGTGAGATATGCACGAGCCTTCAAACCATATACAACAGAGAGATCTGGAGTATATTTGTTCTCACGCTTATAACCTGCAAGGTATTCTTCTGCCTTATCCAAGTCAGAAAGAATAAACTCAAACATCTTCTCATTGGTCAGACGAGGGTTGTTATACATGTCTTCTGTACCCTTTTCTGTTATCAATGGAACAGTTAATGCTTCTTTATTCTTGCCATAAGTTTCAGGTGCATACATACGAGCCAAGTCCATGTAGAACATAGCACGCATTGCATATGCGATACCTTCACCGGCCTTAAATTTCTCATCAGGGTTTTCACCACCAAGTGAAAGAACTGTATTACAGTTCTTAATCCAACCATAGTAATATGTCCATGGCAACTGGCATACCTGATAGCGTGGACCTAATCCTATACTACATGCATACCAACTCTGATACCAGCTACCGTCATTTGCCAAGGCAATATCCTGTCCCATGACATCACGCTGCAAGAAGAATGATGTGTAACCAAAATCCCATGGACTCATGTCGCTACCACTATAAGTAAATTGACCACTCAAAGAAGAGGTGATGTTATTGACAAAGTTATCGAAAGCTCCAGGAGCTTCTGCTGCTTGGTCTGTTGTGACATAGTTGCCATAACCTTCTGGCTCATATTCTTCCATACAGCCAGTAAGAGAAGAAAGTGTAAATGTGGCAATAGCCAAAGAAACTATATATTTTTTCATATTGAAGTTCTTTTTATTATTAAATAACAACTTAGAATGTTACTTGGATACCTCCAGAGATGTTTCGTGTTGGAGAGTAAACGCTAGTATAACCACTTCCTTCGTATGAGTAACGTGGGTCAAGACCCTTACGTGCTGACCAGAAACAGAGATTCTCACCTGCGCAATAAACACGAATCTTGGAAACCATTGGGATAAGACCCTTTGGTAATGTATAACCTACGGTGAATGACTGGAAGTTGAAGTAGCCGGCATTCGTCAAGAAACGATCTGATTTAGCTGTGCTATATAGGTCGCCATACTGCCAACGAGGAATGTTGCTTGATGTGTTGTTAGGATTCCAAGACTTAATGTAATCCTTATGTATAGCGTGACCTGCATCATTTCCACTCTGGGCGGGTGCCATCAATGTTGCATACTGGACATCATATACCTTACCGCCAATCTGATAATCGAATGTGGCAGAGAGGTCGAATCCCTTATAACGGAAACTTGTAGACAAACCACCGAACACCTTAGGGAGCAAAGAACCCTGCTCATAGTAAGATGCCTTGTTGAAGTCAGTTGTAGTATAGTCCTTAGACTTACCTGGCTGTACACCTGTTGTAGTTGCATTGCCGTCAATCTTTTCATCTACCCAGTAGAGAGCTTCACCCTTCTCGTTTACACCAGCGTATGAAGGAAGGTATGCGTTATACATAGGACCACCTTCACGATACCAATACTGATATGTTTTACCAGTGTTTGACTCACTAAAACCACCATATTGTTCTGTCTTCATTGTTGGCAACTTCAATACCTTTGTTGCGTTATGTGACATATTTGCAGTGATTGACCAGTCGATGTCCTTGGTACGTACCAATACTCCTGTGAGTACCAATTCGATACCTGTATTACGCATATCGCCAATATTGGTGTAGTAGCCACGGGAACCCTGTGACTCAGGAATTGACAACCAGAAGAGCAAGTCTGTGGTCTTCTTTGAATAGAAGTCAAAACTACCCATCAAACGATGCTTGAGGAAACTGAACTCAACACCAAGGTTCAAATTGGTAGTTGTCTCCCAAGTAATGTCTTTGTTACCCATACGATAGAAGGTTGGTGACATTAATGTATTGGAAGCCTTAGAAACCGTATAGAGGTCTGTATATGCCCAGTTTCCGATGTTATCATTACCTTGCTGACCGATAGATGCCTTAACCTTCAACTCATCAACGAAAGGAGCATTAAACCACTTCTCTTTGTTAATAAGCCAAGCACCACCGATAGACCAGAAGTTACCCCAACGATTCTCCTTAGCGAAACGTGAAGATGCATCACGACGGTAAGAAGCAGAAGCGAAATACTTTTCATCATAGTTGTATTGTGCACGGCCAAAGAAACCTTCAACGTTGTAATTCAACTTATATGAACCATTGTCCTTCTTGTTAGCGAAAGCATTCAACTCTGTAATTGAAGGTGAGAAACCACCCTCACCCTGCGCATTCAGGTATTTGCGAGTCAATTTATAATACTCATGACCGAGGAGAACATCAACATTATGCTTGCCGAAGTTCTTCATGAAAGTCAAAGTTTGAGTATTATTGGTGCGAAGATCTGCTAAGTTGTACTTAGTTAACTGACCATTAACACCTGCCTTAGGTCCCTCGTATGCATTCTCGTAATCAGAGAAGTCTTCCATGCCATAAATAACGGTACTTGTGGCATTAAATTTCAACCAATCTGTAATTTTAATATCAGCGAAAACGGAACCATTAATTTGGTTGATACCTTTTTCTACCTTGTTGTAACGATTGCTACCCAATGGGTTACCAGTAGAAAGGAAAGGACGAGTTACACCATAATTTTTTGGCAAACCATAATCATACATGTCGTGACCATATGAATCTTTCTTGATTGCTACATTTCCGTTAGCATCAATTGTACGCACGTAGATAGGGTAGATTGGTGCAATTGAAGAAACGAAATACATCAAGTTGGTTGAGTTGGTCAGATCACTCAGATTAGGGTTTGACTGGGTTGTAGAATGAACGTACTGAGCGTTGACACCTACCTTCAGCCATTTCTTAGCTTGATAATCTGCCTTCAAACGAGCGCTGATACGCTCATAGCTACTGTTGGCAATAACACCATCATCGCTCAAATAGCCTAAACTTGTATAATAAGAAGAACGGTCTGTAGCACCTTTGATGCTAATATTATAGTCCTGACGGAGAGCATTCTTATAGGCAGCTTTGTTCCAATCGTCAGCAGTCATATAATACTTTTCGCCATTCAATTCGTATGTACGTCCAAGTGTAGCATTTGGATTCAACTTACCATTAATACCGATAAGCTGTTCGTTCTCAGGTACAGTATATGCGTTATAAGCCAACTGTGAAAGCATAGAAGAATTTGCCTTCAAGTTTGCATTGGCAGCGCTCATACCCTGACCATAGTAATAGTTGTTGTACAACTGAGCATAATATGCCTCATAATACTGACCAGGATCTTTGATTACATCATACTCTGGAACGGCACGGGAGTTAGAACCCCATTTCATGTCAATAGAAACCTCAGCTTCCTTGTTCTTACCATTCTTTGTTGTAATCATAATAACACCTGCAGCACCACGAGCACCATAAAGTGCAGCAGATGCAGCATCTTTCAATACTGTCACAGATTCAATGTCATCTGTTGGGATAGAAGAAAGATTTCCTGGATAAGGAGCACCATCAACGATTACCAATGGGTCGGTAGCAGCATACATAGAAGCAATACCACGAATATTGACACCATTGTTGTCTGAACCAGGCTGTCCTGATGCACCACGCAACTGAAGACCAGGTACAGAACCGACCAAAGCGTCTGTTACGTTGGTAGAAACCTTCTTAGAAAGTTCTTCAGAACCTACTACGGCTGCAGAACCAGTATATGCACTCTTCTTAGCAGTACCGAAGGCAACAACCATGACCTCATCCAAAGCGTGATCATCTGCATCCAAAACAATCTTCATGTTCTTGCCTGCCTTTACAGACTTGCTCTGCATACCGATGTATGTAATCTCCAACTTAGCTCCGGCAGGAGCATTCAATGAGAAATTACCATCAATGTCGGTAATTGTACCAGTATTGGTACCTGCTACTTTGATGGATGCGCCAACAACAGGTTGACCATCCTCAGAAGAGGTAACCTTACCAGAGATTTGACTTTGCGCAAATGCCATGCTCGTACTAACGGCTATGGCTGCGGCTACTGTCATGAGTCTTTTTTCCATAAATCTCTCTCTCTTTTAAAAAATTAATATATAATGTTTATTTCTTTCTCTACATGTCATGAGGTGCTCCCCATTGAGGGAGATACCTAAGAATGCTTTCTCTACCTCTTGTCCCGAGGTGGAAGAGTTATACCTTATTATATATACGCCTGTCTCAAATCCCTTTATCCAAGAGTTTAAAACTCTCTCCTTATGGTAAGAGAACTTAGCAAAATTTTAAAAACATTTTTAATCGGTTGCAAAAATACATAATATTTAGCTTTTCTCCAAATATTTTTTGTAAAAAGTTGCATTTTACTTGCATTTTGTTACAAAAAGACTATTTTTGTGTCTTATTTTCTTGCTTTTATAAGTAAAATATTACTTTTTAAAGGAAATTACTGTTTGTTCAACCAATCCCTTTATGAGATTCACATTTATCATTTTTGCCTTAGGATGCCGTTTTTATCTTAAAAGGGCAGTTTATTGCCTTTACTGACGCACTTCTTTCCATAATCCATTCTTTTTTTTCTTAAAAAGTAATAATCAGCGGATTACAAAAATAAAATCACATTTTCCTAAGGAGTTTCTCCCTTCTTGTAGCAGCTCCCCAAAGTGGAACACGAAAAATCCAGAGTATGGTGCACTTGGTGAAGGGAGAAATCGAGTATAGGCTCTGCTTTTTATATTCCTATATCTTGCATCAATGATTGGTTGGCAGAAGCCAGATTGGAATCAAAAAGACTTTTTATATAAACGAAGGTGGTGGAAGTCTTGGTATGTCCTAATGCCTTTCCGATTAATCCAATATCCATGTTATGCTGATAGGCGATACTCGCCCACGAGTGTCGAACCACATAAGAGGAAAGAGGGATAGATGAAGAAATCTTTTTGGAAAGAACATGCAACGAGTAGTTGTATTGGCGCAACCGACGAAGATATTCACGATGAAGCAAGTCAGGGGATTGAGTCGTTAACAATGGGAAAACATAGATGGAGTCAGAAGAACTATATCGTGAGATAATAGCTTGCATAGCTGGGACGAGGGCAATACTGATAGGCTGACCAGTCTTATGTCGAGCATATCGGATGACGTTATCTTTCATCTGGCTTTTCTTTAAGTAAGCAATATCAACAAAAGGCATCCCCATTGCATAAAAACTAAAAATAAAGATATCTCGAGACATCGCCAAGGTAGAACCCTCTTCCAAGTCCAAATCATGAAGTTTGCGGATTTCACTTTCGGTAATACTTCGTTTGGCAGTCTCCGTTCTTCCTGTGAAAGCTTTTGTAAAAGGACACACATCATCATTCGAAGAATATTCCTCTGCCCACCGATTGTACATTGCTCGTAAGGATCGAAGATAAGCTGAAATCGTATTGAGGCAAATACCCTTGTCACTTAGCCATCGCTGATAAAGCTCTACCTCTTGACTATCCATCTCAGAGAAAGTCCAGTCTTCACGTTGCAAGAACTTTGTCCAAGAGCGAGCCGCAGTCAAATAATTACTTGCAGTCTTGAACTTCTCCTCATTCTTCAGCATTTCCACTTGGGAATGTACTATTTTCCATCCTAATACTTTTTTCTCCTTTTTCGTTGCAGCTTGTTTCTTGCCCTTACCAAGACTAAATTCAAACTTGAAATACATCATAATCTTTTATTTTTTATTATTAGACATACGGGGTTATACCCGATTAGTACATAAATACTATAAATATTTGGGACGTTATAGACGGAATCATCCAAAAACGCTCCAATTTCACCACCTCGGGACAAGAGGTAGAGAAAGCATTCTTAGGTATCTCCCTCAATGGGGAGCACCTCATGACATGTAGAGAAAGAAATAAACATTATATATTAATTTTTTAAAAGAGAGAGAGATTTATGGAAAAAAGACTCATGACGTTAGCCGCAGGCCTTGCTGTTAGTACAAGCATGGCGTTTGCGCAAACGCAAGTTTCCGGTAAGGTTGTCTCTGCCGAAGATGGAGAACCTGTTATTGGCGCATCTATCAAAGTAGCAGGAACCAATACGGGAACTGTTACCGATATTGATGGTAACTTCTCTTTAGTTTTACCAAACGGTAAAAACACAGTTAATGTAACCTACATTGGTATGCAGGAAAAGACGGTTACTCTGAAAGCCGGCAATAACAAAATCACTTTGTCTTCCGACGCTAAGAATCTTGATGAGGTCGTAGTTACTGCTATGGGCATCACTCGTCAGAGTAAAGCATTGGGTTATTCTGCTTCTGTAGTAGGTGGTGAGAAACTTTCAGAGACACGTACAGGAGACATCATGTCTGGTATTGCAGGTAAGGTGGCTGGTGTGCAGATTTCTGCTTCTTCTTCTGATCCAGGTGCATCCAATTCCGTTGTTATTCGTGGTGTCAGCTCTTTGTCTGGCAGCAACCAACCTCTTTATGTTGTTGATGGTGTGCCTTTGTCAAATAACTCAACAAGTAGTGAGACTTCCAGATTGGCAAGTGCTAGCAGTTTGGACAATAGCTATGATTTCGGAAATGGTGCTAATGCTGTAAACCCAGATGATGTTGCAAGTATGACTATCTTGAAAGGTGCTGCTGCTACTGCACTTTATGGTAGCCGTGCAGCCAATGGTGTCATCTTGATTACTACCAAAAGTGGTAAGAAGCAGAGCAAGGGCATTGGTGTAGAATATAATGGCGGTTTACAGTTTGAATCAGTACTTCGTTTGCCACAGATGCAGAATCAGTTCGGTATGGGTTGGTATGGTAACAAGACCGACTTGGAGAATGGTTCTTGGGGTCCTGAGTTTGATGGTTCTTCTTTGCGTTATGGTAATATTTACGATAACTCTCAGCAGTATAAGACTTATCAGTCAATCAAGAATAATGTGAAGGATTTCTTCGACACTGGTATCCGCTATAATAATAGTGTATCTTTCAATGGTGCAACTGATGCAAGCAATTATTTCTTGAGTCTGTCACAGATTCATGATGATGGTATTATTCCTACTGATGCAGATAGCTACAACAAGTACACATTCTCTGGTCGTGCCAGTCACAAAATCAAGAATGTAACCTTGGGCATGTCTGCCAACTATGCTTATCAGAAGAACAACTTCGTAAGCACAGGTCAGAAGGCTGGATCTATGTACAACTGTATCATGCAGACTCCACGTGATATCAGTATTGCAGAGTTGAAGAATTTGGATAACCCATTCAATACCCCTGGCTATTACTATACTCCTTATGGTGTAACCAATCCATATTACATCTTGAACAACTACAAGAATGAATATGAGCAGGAGCGTTTCTATGGCAAATTGCAATTAGATTGGGATATTGCAAAGGACTTAAAGTTCTCTGGTCGTTTTGGTCTCGACACAACTACTGGTCATCACGATACAGGTCAGCCAAATATGTCTCAACTTTTTAACGGTACTCCAAACCATGCAGATGCATTGGCAGCTTTGACAGGTGAAACAAGCCAGCAAACTGAGCGTACCCGCGAAATAGATATTAACGCCATGCTGAACTATGGTCATCAGTTCTTAGATAAACTGGATGTTAATGCAGTAGTTGGTCTCAATGGTAACGAGCGTAGATATAGCTATTTCTATGCAGAAGTAACCAACTTGACCATCCCTACATTCTATAATTTGACCAACTCTTCAGAGAAACCAACTATCGACCAATATAAGCAGCTCCGCCGCTTGATGGGTGCATACGGACAGGTAGATCTTGGTTGGGATAACTGGGCATACTTGACTTTAACAGCTCGTAACGACTGGTCATCTACCCTTCCTAAGGGCAACCGTTCATTCTTTTATCCAGGTGTAACAGGTAGTGTTATCTTCTCTCAATTCTTGACACCAGAGATGCAGAAGATTATATCCTTCGGTAAAGTACGTGCTGCTTGGGGTAAAACTGGTAATGATGCAAATGTCTATATGACCTCATCTGTATTTGCACAAGGTGGAGCAAACACATCAGGTTGGGGTACCAGCCAGTTCCCATTCACCAATGGTAACTATAATGCATATTCTGTAGGTAACGTATTGGGTAGCCCTAACTTGAGTCCAGAGATGACAACAGAGTTTGAACTCGGTTTGAACATGGCATTCCTTCAGAATCGTTTGTCATTCGATGTTTCTTACTACAATAGAGTGTCAGACAAGCAGATTTTCTCTTTGGAAATGGATCCTGCTTCTGGTTATACCGCACAGAACACAAACCTCGGTAAGATTCGCAACCGTGGTGTCGAGGCTTTGATTAGTGGTACTCCTGTCAAGACGAAAGATTTCAAGTGGGACATTTCCCTCAACTGGACTTTGAACCGCAGTAAGGTAATTTCTCTTCCTGAGCAGTTGGGTGGAGAGTCTGTCATCTACGGCCTGTCTGGCGGTACAGGTCTCTATGCTATTGTTGGTCAGGAGCTTGGTGTATTCAAGGCTTATACAGCTCAGCATGATGCAGAGGGTCACATCATCGTTGACCCAAGTACAGGTCTTCCTCTCAAGAGTACAGAGCAGAGTGTTGTAGGTAGCATGAACAGCAAGTATCAGATGGGTATTTCAAACACCTTCTCTTACAAGGGCGTAAGTTTGTCATTCGATTTCGATATTCGTAAGGGTGGCGTGATGTATTCTCGTACCAAGAGCGTCAACTATTTCGTAGGTAATGCTATCCAGACAGCTTACAACAGTCGTCATCCATTCATCATTCCAAACTCTGTTGTTCAGACAGGTACAGATGCAAATGGTGCTCCTGTATATGGTGAGAACACTACAGCATTGAATGCAACCAACCTTTATGATTACTGGAATAATGGTGCGAACAATTATGACGCCGACTTCTTGGTTGACAAGAGTTATGTAAAACTTCGCTCTGTAGTTCTTTCTTGGGATCTTCCTAAGGCATGGCTTGCCAAGACATTCTTGACAGGTGTCAAGGTATCTGTCTTCGGAAACAACTTGTTCCTTTGGACACCATCAAGCAACACATTCATCGACCCTGAGTGTACTTCATTCGGTAATGACTTGGCTGGTAACTATGGTGAATATTCAGCAAACCCAAGTTCAAGAAAGATCGGTTTCAATGTTTCAGTTAAATTCTAATAAGATTCTTAGTATGAAAAAACTATTAGTATATAGTGCAGCTTGTATTTTGGCACTTTCAAGTTGCGACATGGATATTAACGACAACCCGAATTATCCAAGTAATGGTGATGTAACACCTACCTTGGTATTCCCATCTATAGAGAATGCCTTGGCCGACGTTGCGGGAGATGCAATGTTTACTTATGGTGGTTTCTTCGCCCAGTATTTCGAGCAGCGCCCAGAGGCAAACCAGTATAATGTAGAGGCAGAACTTCATTTTGATGAGTCTTCCCAATTCTTCGATCGTTGCTATCGTACCATCTATGCAGGTGCCATGATGGACGTTAAGGATGTAGAGAGTAAAACATCCGACAAGGCAGACCTCTTTGCATGCAAGGTTCTGACTGCCTTGGGTATGCAGTATATGGTAGATGCCTGCAGCGATGCTCCATATACAGAAATGTGCCAGGGCGGTTCAAATCCAACTCCAAAGTGGGATGATGGTAAGACTGTTTATACATCAGTTTTGGCAGCTATGGACGAAGCTGAGGCTGCGATTCCAGAAGGTACAACTACTCTTTCAGTGACAGACCCTATGTTCAAGGGATCTCTGGATGCATGGAAACGTTTTGCCAATGGTCTTCGCTTGCGTATGTACATGCGCTTGATTGATGGCGGTGTGGATGTAGATACCTATACAGCTAAGGCAAAGGCTTTGGTAGCAGAGAACCTGTTGCCAAATTCTGATTGCACATTTAATGTATACAGTAATGCTGAGGGACAGTACAATCCATGGTATGCTGCAATCTTCAAGTTGAATACAAACAACTTCTGTGCAGCTTACCCAATTGTATCTTACTATAGTTTGACCAACGACCCTCGTTTGTCAACAACAATGGAGGCTAATAAAGCCGCAGGAAAGTATGTTGGTCAGATTCCTGGTGCCAAGACTCTCTACAAGGAGTGGACAGGCAAGGACTGGAAGAACAAGGAAGTAAGCGAAATTAAATATAATGACACCAAGGCTATGCCTATTTACATCATGCAGCAGTCAGAGGCTGAGTTCTTGAAGGCAGAGGTTGAACTTCGCTTCAACAACAATGCAGCTGCAGCTAAGGTGGATTATGAGAATGCTATTCGTGCAGACCTTGCTTCTCGCGGTATTGACAACAGTGCTATAAATACATTCTTGTCTGGTGCTAAAGTAAACCTTGACCATCAGGCTACAACTGCTGACAAGCTCAAACTCATCTATATGCAGAAGTGGGCTTCCTTCTTTATGCGTAATCACATGGAGGCTTGGTCTGAGCAGCGTCGTACAGACGTACCTGCACTTTCTACTGCTACTGCTAAGGAAGTATTTGATGGCTCTACTAAGTATATAGCAGGTGATATGATCAATCCTGGTCTTAACTATTATGGTAAAGACAACCTTTGTAAGCGTATGCCTTATCCATTGAGCGCACGTCAGTACAACAAGAATACACCTGCTGTCAAGACTTTGGCAGACCCTGTATTCTGGGATGTAAAATAATTCACTATACAAAAGAATAGTGAGATTCATTAATTCACAAAAGACAAGAAGAATATGAAAAAGATATTATTTTATACCTTGATGCTCTGCCTCTCATCATTTGCATTGACATCATGCAATGATGATAACGATGAACTGACAGATGCTAAGGTTACATACTATCCTACTTTGGAAATCCAAGGAGATGAGTTTACTCTAGTTCCTATTGGTACAGCATATACTGAATTGGGATGTAAGTGTGTTTTGCGCGGTGAAGACTGCACCTCTGGTATTGTAACATCAGGAACTGTTGATATCAATACTCCTGGTTTATACTATATCAATTATACATATACCAATGAGCAGGGCTATAAGACATCAACACAAAGAACAGTTGCTGTTTGTGATCCTACAATAACAACAGATATTGCGGGAGACTATACTGTTCAAGAAGGAACATACAGAAGTTATAATAATAAGAATGCAGATTTCAAGGGATTCAGTGTTAAAATAACCAAGTTAGCTCCAGGATTATTTTATATCAATGACTTGATGGCAGGATATTATGGTCAAGGTGTTGGTTATGGTGCACAAGCTGAATTAACAGGCTATCTTCAGCTGATGTCTGACAATAGCATCAAGCTGATTTCAAGTTATGTTTCAGCTTGGGGTGATTCTGCTAATTCTTTCGAGAATGCAAAGTATGACCCAGCAACAGGCACTATATCTTATGATATGACATATAACAATGGCGATATGTTGTTCCATGTCATTTTGAAGTAAAACAGTTTAAAAGAAAACAGATATGAAGAAATATATTTCAATGTTCATGGTTGCCTTGGCTGCAACTTTTACATTTGTTTCTTGTGATACTGAGACAGATGAGAAAGCTGGAGGTACAGCTATTGAGAAAATGGCAGGTCTTTGGGAGGTAACAGTAGATGTTGTTGATGAACAAGGCAATGTACTTGGTAAAGATCCATTAGGACTTGGCACAATCAACATTAACACTTATAATACAGCAGCTAATGATGCTGATAAGATGTGGCTTGATGATGATGCATTCTATGGTGTTAAGATGAAGGTGAACGTAACAGACTATAACAACGGAAAGTTTGAAGGAACACCAAATACATCTTACAATCCTTCAGATGCACGGGCTGGCAACATCGAGTTCCTCAAAGGTCAGGTACTCTATGGTCAGGGCAAGAACCTTCATGGTATGCCTGTAGACAGCATTTGTTACACCGTGAAGTTTGATGACGACCAAAATGCTTGTATTTATCGTATCTCTGGTACTCGCCACTCAGGTTTCACTGAGTAATCAGAAATTATAAATACTATATAATTAAGGTGTATCCTTATTGCTCAACACAAAGGGCAAAGGGATACACCTTTTTTCTTTTCTCCTTTCTCCATCATAAAGTTTTCCTTTCATTTCTTTGCAACTTTCAGAAGAAAAACGTATCTTTGCAGAAGATTAGCTGCACTCGGCAATTTGTAAGCAAGCTTACATTGCGCTTGTTTGTATTTTCTATGCAGCACGAAAGTTGAATCATTAAAATAAGGAGGTAGAATATGGATTTATTTGATAGCAAAAGACAAGAAAGATTAGAGGCTGCAAGAAAGGCTTCTACTGCCAGTAAAGAAGCAGCACGTGCCTTTTTAATTAGGGCAGGAATTCTTTTACCTAATGGAGAAGTTGCACCACATTTGAGATAATTATGGATAAGTCTTTATATTCAAGGCGCTCCAACCTAGTAATAGGATTTCATGGCTGCGACAAGTCTGTTGTTGATGCCGTAGTTGCTGGTAAGACCGATCTTCTTTCCAGCACTAATGACTATGACTGGTTAGGAAACGGCATCTATTTTTGGGAAAATAATGAGGAACGAGCTTGGCAATGGGCTAAAGATTTAGCCAAAAGAAAGAACTCACAAATCAAAGAGCCTGCAGTTGTTGGTGCAATTATAGACTTGGGGTATTGTTTTGACTTAACAGATAGCACATATCTTCAGGAATTAAAGGCTGCTTATGAGTCTATGGTTACTGTTTATAAAGAATCAGGGATTGAATTACCGAAGAATACATCTATCGGAAATTCTACAGATTTATTGATTAGAAAATTGGATTGTGCAGTTGTACAAACTGCTTTAACATACAATCAGGATGCCAATGCCCATCCATACGATTCAGTAAAAGGAGTATTTTGGGAAGGACAGGAACTATATCCTAATGCAGGATTCAGAGAAAAGAATCATATTCAGATATGTGTCTGCAATCCAAATTGCATTAAGGGTTATTTTCTTCCTAGAGGTATCAATCAAGATTATCCTAACCCATAATATAAAATGGTGTATCCTTCTTGCCCCACACATCGGGCAAGCGAGGGTACACCTTTTTCTTTTTATCTCCCTCACCCTGAAACATTTTTCAATAATTCCTTGCATCTTACAGAAGAAGCGATACTCTCCAATCATGGAGATATGACTTTTTTAGATATAGTCTTACCAATTCATAATTTTACGTATATCCAAGCTAACAGAACTAAATCTGTCAAACTGAGACAACCAAGTTGGTACCTCCTTATTCATCCATCCCATAACATTCATCATTTCATCGTGTATCATCTCAACTTCATCGAGATTCCAACAAATAGCTTCATTATGATCTATCCTATTGCGCAAGCGACGGAATTTGTTTAAGAAGCTAGCAACTACCTTTCTTTGCCGATTAGCTTTCTTCACAAAAGGGAAAGCTCTCCTTAAGTCTTTCCAAAGGATACGTTCGTAGTTTCTATTAAAAAGGGAGGTCCAAAAGCCCCAGGTCAATTCTGCTGTAATCTTTGCTGTGGTTATATCTTCTCCTCGTGCAGCAATTTGTTTCTTAGCTGTGCTTATATATTTATTCAGTTCCATCAGGCCTGGAGTTGTAGAGAAAACGACATACCAATCTTCTCTTTTGGCAAATGCCACAAGTTCCCGAACTACGGAATTACGGAGTTCTACCTCAAAGACAGAAAGACATGGGTACATAGCTTCGGAAAGCATTATGTTACATTGATAATGCTTAATTGCCTTTACTTCATCCCCAGGATAGAGCAAGAAATATTTCTTCATTCTATCTGTCGAGAAAACTTTTTCGAAAAAATCTTTGGTATATTCCATTTTTATTCTTATCTTTGCAGCGCAGTCCCGGTAAGGCCCTCTCCCAGATTATTCGATGCTGGTGATGACCCCGGGTTTTTTGTTTTTGCAAAAGTACATAAATATTTTGATAGTGACAACAAAAAAGCCTTTTTTCTTTGCTTTTTTTGTTATCTCCTTCAGCCTCAAGCATTTTTCAATAATTCCTTGCTTCTTTCAGAAGAAAAGCGTATCTTTGCAGAAGAAAAGCTGCACTCGGCAATCTAAAAGCAAGCTTTCATTGCGCTCGCTGGCATAATCTTTGCAACACAAATGTTGAATCCTTAAAACAAGGAGGTAGAATATGGACAAAAAGAAAAATGAAAACTTCTTTCTGAAACTTATTAAGATTAAGAAGGAGATTCGTGATTGTGTACAAAATGGAGGAGACCTGAAAGATGTAGAGAAAAACTATGGTATCAGATTCTCTACCCCCCTATGAAATTGATGAAGTATAGGTTGGTCGGTGCTGAAAATGCATCGACCCTTTTTATATATCACATATTATAAGAGAAGAATGAAAAGAATTATTGCATTTTTTATTTTCCTCTGCGCTATAACGATCAATGCTACAGCACAGGGATGGATAGGCACATGGGCTACTGCCCCACAAACCGTCGTGAAGAACTTCATGCCCTATAATAACAATATGTCCAACCGCTCCGTGAGACAGGTGGTCAAGGTGAGCATCGGAGGCGACATGATTCGTCTGAAACTGAGCAATATCTATAGTACCGAACCGGTTGTCATCCGTTCTATCTATATTGCCCATGCCAAAGACTCTTTCGCCATCGACCCCAAGAGTGCAAAATATCTCAAATTCGGCAATCAATACAAGGTTACGATTCCAGCAGGCAAAAGCATCACAAGCGATGCCCTGCCCTATAACCTCAAGCCTCTCCAGCGACTTGCCATCACCATCAACTATACTTCCGCCCCAACAGTCCCTACCGTCCACATGGGTTCCCGCACCACCTCTTATATCATGAAAGGTGTAACCAATGCCCACTCCAACTTCGAGAAGGCTTTCCGGGAGAACCACTGGTACAACATCAGCGGCATCGACGTATATACAATGAGGACTGACCTCAGCAGCATCGCCATCATAGGCAATTCCATTACCGACGGAAAATGCTCTACCGACAATGCCCAGAACCGTTGGCCAGACGTCATGTCGGAAATGCTCCAACTGAAATATAAAATTACCAACCAAGGCGTACTCAACTTGGGCATTGGCAACAACCGTGTGGTGGTGCCAGGAGGATTCGGTGTTTCGGCAAAGGAAAGATTCGACAAAGATGTATTGGCTCAGGCAGGAGTGAAAAAAGTCATTATCTTTGAAGGAATAAATGATATAGGTGCCGCCAAAAGCGGATATAGCGAAACCGTAGCACGTCAACTCATCGAGAGCTATCAGGCAATGATCAAGAAGGCAAAAGCACGCCGATTGAAAGTCTATTTGGGCACTATCACCCCTTTCAAGGGAGCAGGATATTACTCTCCCTTCCATGAAGCTGCACGTCAAACCGTGAACGAATGGATTCGCAACCAAGCCAAGAACAAAGAGGTGGATGGAATCCTCGACTTTGCCAAACTTCTTCAGGACCCGAAGGATGACAGACGCATGAAAAAAGAATATGTGAGCAACGATTGGCTCCACCCGAATCCAACAGGTTATAAAGCGATGGGAACCTACGCTGCCGAAATCATCAAATAACGAAGTTAACTTCAAAGCACATCGAAGTTAACTTCATAAGCAAATGCAATAGGCTTCATAAGCAAATGCAGTAGTACTTCATCTGCCAACGAAGTACTACTGCATTTTTATGTATATCTAATTGAAAGATTTTACTTCAAGACAATCTTGCAATCATCCAGGCTCTCTACGGTAGCGAGCGCCTCATAACGGATTCCCTCCTTGCGCAGGAAGTCACCACCATGCTGGAAAGCCTTCTCGATGATGAAACCCATCGCCTCAATCTTGGCACCAGCCTTCTCGCAAAGGTCCATCACACCCTTAGACGCATTACCGTTGGCAAGGAAGTCATCGATAAAGATAACATGGTCCTCAGGAGTAAGATAACTGTTGCTCACACAAACCGTATAATCGCGGTCCTTTGTAAAAGAGTGAACCACAGAGGTAATCATACCCTCCATAGTCTTAGGCTGCTTTTTCTTTACGAACACAACAGGAAGATTGGTCAGATAACCTACCATGATGGCAGGCGCGATGCCCGAAGCCTCGATAGTAATAATCTTGTTGTACTTGATGTCCTTGAAAAGGCGCACGAATTCCTTAGCTAAGTCCATCATCAGAATAGGGTCCATCTGATGGTTTACAAAGCTGTCTACTTTTAAGATTCCACCAGGAAAGCATCTGCCCTCCTGCATAATTCTTTCTTTCAGTAAATCCATTATGACTTGAACTTTAATATGGTTATTGGGTGCAAAATTACTACTTTTTTCGCAAACACGGAAGTTTATCGCCCAATAATTTTGTTTTGTCTGCAATTTAGCGTAATTTTGCAGCAGAAATCATCGTGCAAGAGCAAGGAGTCATGGTCTACGAGAACTCTCCTCTCGTCATGAGCGCAGAAAACATGGACACTTATACCTACTGGTTGCAAGGTTTCATCTATCATGACGATGCCACCCTCGCCGAGAAAAGCAAAACCTATAGGAAAAGTGTTATTCTTTTCTAGAAAATCAGCGAAAAGCAAGAAAATTCAATCGTTTTCGCTGATTTTCTAAGTAGTTTTCTTGGTGTTATCCTAAAAAAAACGTATCTTTGCAACCAACATTATAAAACTATCTTACAATGAGTTACGCAAATATCATAGGAAGAAATAAAGAGATAAATATACTCGACAGAATATACAAGTCTAAGAAATCTGAACTTGTAGCCATTTATGGCCGTCGAAGAGTAGGCAAATCTTATCTCGTAAGCGAATGCTTTGGAAAGAAGATTCTCTTCAAAGCAGTAGGTACTTATATTAAAGACGGAGACAAGGACTATGAGTCTTACCGTCAACTTCAACTTGCGCATTTCTATGATTCGCTAGTGATTGCAGGATTATCGACAAAGGAGTCGAAACCCACTTGTTGGAGAGAGGCATTTTTACTTTTGAGAAAAGTTCTGGAAGGAAAAAGAAACAGAAGGAAAATCATCTTTATCGATGAACTTCCATGGCTTGCAGGACCGCAATCATCAGAAATGATAGCAGAACTGGGATATTTTTGGAATTCATGGGCAGACAGTGAACGAAATATTATACTCATTGTCTGTGGATCGGCTACAAGTTGGATGCTTGATAATGTGATACATGACTATGGAGGTCTGCATGGAAGACTCACGGAAACCATCAAACTATTCCCTTTCACTCTAGCAGAATGCGAAAAGTACTACAAGAAAAATGGTTTTCATCTCTCACGCTATGAAATGTGCGTGAGTTATATGGCTATAGGTGGAATCCCCTATTATCTGGATAAGCTCCGCAACGACAGAACAATGACAGACAACATAGACAGCATATTCTTTGCAGACGAATTAATTCATCAGGAATTCAAAGATGTTTATACAGGACTTTATTCCAGCAAAGAGAAATACGTCGACATCGTTAAAGCTATTGGCAGTAAGTTCTATGGAATGACACAATCAGAGCTTTCCAAGGCTACAGGTATCAAAACCGGGGGTACCCTGACAAAGCTACTTGACAACCTTAGAGAATCAGGAATTACGAGAGAGTATCCCCGCTATGGAAAGGAAAGAGTCGAAACTGTATATCAGCTAAAAGATTTCTTTTCTCTATTCTATCTGAGATTTGTTCATGGCAAACAAGTCAAACAAGGAGGATGGAACGCTATCCATGGGACAGCCACATTCTACACATGGGCTGGAGATACGTTTGAACTTTTGAGCATAGAGCATCTGCAAAACATACAAGACACTCTACGTATCCATTCGGTTGAAAGGAACTACAGTTGGTGTGGGAAAGCTGAAGACGGAAAAGGTGCTCAAATAGATTTAGTCATGGAGAGTAAAAGTACTCAAACAGATTATCTCTGCGAAATGAAATTTTCAACAGGTAATTTTACTATCACACAAGATGTCGAGGAGAATATACGTCACAAGATAGACGCTTTCGCAAATAGCAAGATGCATAACAAGACTCGCTCAATACAAACTGTTTTGGTGACAACAATGGGACTTAGTTCCAATATGCATGCAAGTATCATCAATCACCTGATAACTCTTGAGCAATTATTTCAACGATAAAATAGAAGAATAATGAAAGAGGACTGCCAGCGATGGGTGGTCCTCTTTTTTTAATGACCTCCAATGGTTAATTATCAATAATTATAAATACCTTTATTATATGCGTATTTATAATTTTAGTATCTTTGCACCACAAACTAAGTACAAATCGCTTAAGGAAATAGCAGTACATAAAACTATAAGAATATGAATCCATATATCAAACAATTCCCCGACCTCATGTCGGGCAAGAAAATCATGTATGTTCACGGTTTCCTCTCTTCCGGACAGAGCGGAACCGTAAAGATGCTTCAGGATCTCATGCCCAATGCTACCTTCGTGGCTGAAGACATACCCGTACATCCGGAAGAAGGTATGGAAATGCTCCTCAAGTTGCAGGAAACAGAGAAACCCGACCTGATTATCGGTACCTCCATGGGCGGTATGTACACAGAAATGCTGAAAGGTACCGACCGCATCCTCGTAAACCCAGCTTTCGAAATGGGCAATACCATGAGCAGTATGACCGGTAAACAGGAATTTCAGAATCCACGAAAGGATGGTGTCAACGAACTGATAGTGACCAAGGGACTCATCAAGGAATACCGTGACATTACCGAACGATGCTTTCAGAATATCACTCCAGAGGAACAGGCAAGGGTATATGGTCTCTTCGGAGACAAGGACCCATTAGTGCATACCTTCGACCTCTTCCATGAGCATTATCCCAATGCCATCCGCTTCCATGGCGAGCACCGCCTCATCGACAAGGTAGCCTTCCACTATCTCTGTCCGGTCATCCGCTGGATAGATGACAAGCAAAACGGGAAGGAACGCCCTATCATATATATCGATTTCGACGCTTTGCACGACAGTTACTGGAAAGCCACAAGCAGTATGCACAAGGCCTACGAGATGCTCATCGAATACTACAATGTATATATCGTAGCCTCAGCACCTACCAACGACCATGAGTATATGGCGAAGGTACAGACCTGGGTGGAGGAATATCTTTCTACCCCAGCCTACAACCATATTCTCTTCACCAATCAGAAGAATCTGCTCTATGGTGACTACTTCATCGACCCACATCCAGCAGAGGATTTCATGGGAACAACGATCGAATATGGCAGCGATGAATTTAAGACATTCGAGGAGATTGTCACCTTTTTTGATAGATTAGGAGGACAATAACAAAGAGGGAGCCAAACGGTACCCTTACCCCACTTTCATTTTTCCCTGCCCAGGAAAAAATTCTTCCCTGCCCAAGGAGAAATTTCCAACTGCCTATCGCGTTATTTTTCCATCGGCAGATAACTATACGAACGAGGCTCTGATGTCAATTCATTTCATCAGAGCCTCGTTTAGTTTTTAGCTTTATTCTAAAAGCTTTAGTATTCCGTCTTAGCCGTATTCTCTTCCCACATACGGAAAGCCCCCAACGCCTCATCTCTCATCAGCGCAATCATCGGCTTGTGACGGTCTTCTATCTTGCGGTCTATTTCCTCATAGATAAACTCATCGTCAAAACCAATCTTGGCTGCATCCTTTCGGTCGTTGGCATAATAGATACGATCAAGATGTGACCAATAGATGGCACCTAAGCACATCGGACAAGGTTCGCAGGAGGTATAGATTTCACAACCCTCCAGATTGAAGGTTTTCAACTTGAAGCAAGCCTGTCGTATGCAGTTTACCTCTGCATGAGCTGTAGGATCCTTGTCGATTGTCACACTATTGGAAGCCTCAGCAATGATGATTCCATCCTTGGCAATGACCGCTCCGAAAGGACCGCCATCGTTTCTTACGCTATTTTCTGAGAGCTCAATGGCTCTGTGCATCAATTCTTCTTTTGTCATAATCTAAGTCTTTATACCTTATTATATAATATAGAGGGCTACAAATTTACGAAATATTCTTGAATCCGCAAGGTTTTCTGCATTATTTTTATTACTTTGCAGCCAAAGAGAGATTTTATTGCCCCATGACGGGTAATTATCTTTTGCACAGCATTGATTTACACCCAGGCACCCACACCATAGAGTGGCTTGTTGACCATCCACTCCTGATCTTGATAAGGCTTCATAGAAAGTCGCAAACCTTTTAGATTCGGATGCTTTTCTATGAATGTGCGAAGAGATTTGGCACGAACATTTTCCTCTGCCTTGATTTCAATAGGCGTTATGGTAGTTCCATGCTGAACAATCAAGTCGATTTCCACACGTGAATCATTACTACTGAAATAGTAAATCGGAATTTGAAGTGCCATAAGTTGGGTTAAGACAAAAAGCTCCGTGAAAGAGCCTTTATATTCCTTCAGCAAAGTATCAGCCACCAAAATACTTTCTGCCGGAGTATCTACCATTGCACCCATCAAACCTATATCCAAGACAAAAAGTTTAAACACAGACATTTCTGCATAAAACTTCAATGGCATTTCCGGAGCCGACACACGATTAATCTGATAAACTAATCCTGCATCTATCAACCACTGAATGGCTAACTCAAATTCAGAAGCTCTTGCTCCTTTCTTCAACGCTCCAAAAATAAACTTTTTATTTTCTTTTGCCAATTGTGACGGAATAGAATCCCATACCATATTGATACGAGGCACTTCCTGTGAAGGAGCATGTTTGGAGAAATCACGCTGATAGTCAAAAAGTATCTGTTTTTGAATGTTGCGCACTTCCTCTAAGTTCTTGCTTTCCACAAATTCCAAGACTGCTGCAGGCATTCCTCCTACATAGTAATACTGCCGCAAATAATCTGTCAAACGCAAAGACAGAGAATCTATAAGAGAAAAGTCCTTGGCATGAAGCACATTGACCAATGGCTGCTCGCCCATAGCTAACAGGAACTCATCGAAGGTCATTGGATACATCTTTATCATATCCACCTTTCCCACTGGAAATGATGTTCCACTATGAAGGGATATGCCCAAAAGCGAACCGGCTACAGCCACATGATAGGCTGGAGCATCTTCGCAGAAATACTTCAGAGAGTTTAATACAACAGGATTTTCCTGTATCTCATCGAAAATAATCAATGTATTTTCCGGTTCTATATTTACATGGAGCAGAGCGGACAATGAGAGCAAGATTCGCTCAATATTATAGTCTTGCGCAAAAATCTTCTCCACCATTTCGTTCTTATCACAATTGACATAAGCCATCTTCTGATAGTATTTGGTACCAAAATCCCGCAAGATATAGGTCTTTCCTACTTGCCTTGCACCATTGACTATCAGAGGCTTACGATTTTTCTTTTGCTTCCATGCAAGGAGTTGTTTAATGACGTTTCTTTCCATAATTACATTTTTTTGCACGAACATTCGCCACAAAGATACACTTTTTCGCACGAACATCCAATAGTTTACTACATTTTTTTGCACGAACACCTTATTTTTTGTAGCAGATCCCCAAAGTTAACAGTTAATTATCAATAATTATAAATACCTTTATTATAAGAGTATTTATATTTTTTGTAACTTTGCGCCATCACTTATAAAAAATTGATTATGGATATACCTTTTATTTATGGAAGACTCGCTGAGAAAGAGAGTTTTATCGACAGAGTAGAAGACC
>ENA-ORUV01000433-ORUV01000433.1-human-gut-metagenome-genome-assembly--contig:-NODE-433-length-31139-cov-2.72336_pt1 | contig 31139 bp, 31 predicted proteins | sample MGYA00242089_ERZ509229 | MGnify/ENA primary metagenome ERZ509229 (study PRJEB26280, sample SAMEA2338805) | human gut metagenome | biome: human gut; feature: human-associated habitat; material: faeces...
CCCCCCCCCCTCATAGATTTTGAAGCTATAAGTGTGTTTTGCATAAATTTATCCTCCTTTTTTTTTTATTATATCATATAGAGAATATTATGTCAATAAAAGTGTTATCCGTATTGGTATTAGTATATCTTTTCGAAACGATAGCGGGAGCAGAGCGGGAGCGTGTTTGAGAAAAAATATACTGGTACTAATACAAATACTAATACTGGAAACGAGTTTATATAAAAATTTAATTATTAACCTCATTTATAAATGCTTCAACCCATTTTACAAGTGTAGAAATCTCATAAGGTTTAGGCAGGTATAAATCCGCACCGGTATTTAATATCAGTTCTTTGTCATGAAAAATTGAAGTTACAATCAACTTTGTATTTTTATATTTTGAATTTTTTCTGATACTCTTAGCGGTTTCCAGTCCTGATTTGTTTTCAACCGTTCCGGCATCAAGTATTATTATTGCAGGAATTTCATTATCATTATCATACTCTCTGAATTTCCTGAAGGTTTCTGTTTCATATCCCTGCATATTTAAAATAGTTGTTAAAAGAAGTGTCATCGCATCATCAGGCTCAATAATGGAGATTTTTTTGTTGTAATTTTTTGTGTATACAGCATCGTTGGCAGAAAGCTTGGCTCTTTCGATAAGGTAGTTGGAGCGGGATGGAAGGTTTGCAATGGTATGTATGCTTATTAGAGAAGTTATAAGCTCCTGCGGGTCAGAATATTTTTTGTATTCGTTAGTCACAACCCCTATTGTTGTGTGCATGAAATCAGTACGCCTGCCTGCCATATCATCGCCCTGTGTAATCATATAACCGCGTGCGGTGTCTGATTTTGAATAGAATTTTGGTGCAACTGTATCAAATGCAAAGGTTAAAAAATTGGCGATTTTTTCTGCTTTATACTGGTTTGTTATTACTAAAAATTCGTTTTCAGAGATACTTCCCAGAAAGTCATCTTCATTAAGCGAAGAGGTTATAATTGCGGAATAAGTCTGTAAAAGTTTATCTGATGCAAGTTTAGTATATGCTTCTCTGTAATTTTTAAAGTTTTCTATTGTTATATACAGGCATGCCCAGCCGGAGTTTCCTGACAAAATCCTTTTTAGAGCCCGCATTGAATAATTTTTATTAGGAAGCATTTTTTTCATATCAAGATTAGATTCAAATTCGCGGCGCAGATGAGCCTTTACTCTCATAACAAACTCTTCCGAGTTAACCGGTTCTGATATAAAATCATCAGCTCCGCCTTCAAGAACTTTTAACTTATCTTCAAGCTCAGCTGATTTTGAAAGTGCAATAATAATAGGGCGCATATTATAAGTCAGAGCGCGGATTTTCTTGCAGTAATCCGATAAATCGCTGTCTATGCTGTCTGAAATCAGTATCATATCAGGTTCTTTATCCTGAATGATTTTAAGAGCCGAAATAAGGTTTTTGGATATTATGACCTGTGAAAACTTATTTTCAAGAAGCTTTTTGTATTTTGCCGGAAGTTCTCGTCTTTTATCAATAATAAGCGTTACTGTCTGCATTTTTCCCTCGCATGTTTTTCCGGATTATATGCCGGCAGCTTTACCTCAAAGGTTGTTTCATTGTCATGGGAGTTTACGGAAATTGTTCCTCCCATTTTTTCGGTCAGATTTTTGGTTATATAAAGCCCCAATCCGCTTCCTTGGACTTTTCTTGTGAGAGGGCTGTCTATTCTTGAAAATTTAGTGAATATTTTTTCGTAATCTTCTTCCTTAATACCTATTCCGGTATCGGTTACTTTTATTGATACAAATTCACAGTTATCGCAGAAACCGGATTTTATTCTTATTGTTGAATTTTCATCTGAATATTTAGCAGCGTTTTCAACCAGATTTGTCATTATCTGCTGAAACTTATCCCTGTCTACAAAAATTGTAGGTGTTTTTGGATTTATGTCTGTTTCAAATTTGTGGTTTCTATACTGACTTTTAACAATTGAAACAACAGTGTTAATTAACGGGTTAATATCAGTTTCCTTTAATATTAAATTTGGTGCAGAGCTGTTAAGCTTTGTTACGGATAGCATGTTTTCTACAAGATTTATCAGCCTGTTAGACTGCTCTTCAATTATTTTCAAAAATTTTTTCTTACTCTCATCATCAATCTTGTCCCATGATGCAAGCATTGTCTGTGAAAAACCGCGGATAGAAGTCAAGGGTGTTCTTAATTCATGGCTGACAGTTGAGATAAAATCTTCATAGTTTTTTTCATTGTTATTCATAGGTTTATTATAACAGATTTATTTTAGAGTTCCAGATTTGTTAATTTTTTTTTGATTTGACACAAGATTTGTTATGTGGGATTTTAATTAATATGAAAAAAGTTATAAAAGTAAATTTTTGTGATTTTTGGCCTGATTTTGTCTGGGAAAAATCCATTATTTATAAAGCATTATCAAAGAAATATAAATTAACCCTTTCGGAAAAACCAGACTTTCTTTTTTATTCTTGTTTTTCTAATCAGAACAATAAATTTAGCGAATGTGTTAAAATATCGTTTATAGAAGAAAATGTTGTTCCTGATTTTAACAAATGCGATTATGCTATTAGTCCCCATTATATAACTTTTGATGACAGACATTTTCGTTATTGCCCTGCTGTTTATGATGAAAAATTGAGGTTGAGAAACATAGATAATCCAGAAAACCGTAAATTTTGCAATTTTATTTACTTTAACATTAATTCGGGCGCCGGTGCTATCATTAGGTCTGAATTCTGTAAAAAATTATCTGAATATAAACATGTTGATTGCCCGGGGTATGTATTAAATAATATGAAAAATGCTATTGAACCTCGTAATGGAAACTGGCGTAAAGGAAAACAACAATTTATTAAAGATTATAAATTCACCATTGCTTTTGAAAATACTTGTAATAACGGGTATACAACCGAAAAATTGACTGATGCGTTTATTTCATATTCTATTCCTATTTATTGGGGAAACCCTTTAGTTACTAGAGATTTTAATCCAAAAGCATTTATTAACTGTAATGATTTCAGCTCCTTTGATGAAGTAATTGAATATGTTAAATTTCTTGATAACAATGACAGTTTATATTTAGAAATGTTAAACTCGCCTCCGTTGTTGTTTAATCCTGAGCAGAGAGAAAAAGAGTTAGAAAATTTCCTATATAATATCATTGAAAAAGGTAATAAACCTTTTCAAAAAAATTTATTTTATACTGAAAACGCTCTTACTTCTAAAAAATCGAATTCTTTGGGAAGACGGATGAAGAATTTTATCAGGAAACATGTTTTACAAAATAAATAAAAAAAAAGCCGTCTTAGAATAAGAACGGCTACCAGACTTGGGGAGGAGGTATGAAAAACCTTCGTCTTTCATATCTGTATTATTTTTATCGGCACGTGTAAATTTTTCTTTATTCATATCTTTCTAATCTCATACAAATAGAGGAGAAATTGTTGAGTTCTTCTTAATATTTTGCCCAGAAGCGTAAACTATGGTACAATTTTTCATAGAATGGAGATTTTAGCTTTATGAGAATGTTATTGCATATATTTACCGATATTCCGATTTTAATCGTATTATTTACGTTTGTATCTTCACTTATTTTTTGTGTCGTTAAATATAAATTTGTAAATAAAAATCTTAAAATCCTTCACTCATTTATCAGCAATTTTAAGAAAAATGACTTAAACTATCGTTTTAAAGAAATAGATGAATGGATGATGATGAATCCGTATGTTGCAAATACCTGGATGGAATTTAAAAATACACTGGTATTTTCGGAATCTGTTGCATTGAAAGGTCAGAATAATAATCTTACATATAAAGAGGTGTCTTCAACTGTTCAAAATATTCAAACCACAGTTGACCCTTTGTACTTCTTTAATGAAGAAGCTTTAGTCACTTCCAAATTTAACTACAAATTTATGCAATCCGTTTCAACAATTTTGACAGGTTTCGGACCGTTGTTTACATTCTTGAACATCGCTATTGCATTCGGTAAAATTGACTTTTCATCACAGGAAAGAACAATTGCATCTGTAGCACAGCTGATGAGCTCCATGCAGATTGCGGCGCTTGTATCAGTATTCGCGGTTGGTTCTTCTTTGATTTTTATTGTTTATGAAAAAATTACATACAATCTTCTTTGCAAAAAACCTCTGGCTAAGGTGCAGGATGTTATTGCCAAATTGTTTGATAATATTTCGTCTGAGAAGTTCCTGTTTGAACTCTTAAGAGAAACAAAAATTCAAAACAATGCAATGCAGCATCTTATCGCAGCATTGCCGAATGATTTTAAAATTGCGCTTAATTCAGGTATTGCAGGGAATCTTGTTCCTTATCTGGAAAACCTGATTTTTGGTATGAACCTTATGAACAAGCAGATGAAAGAAGTTGCAAAAGCAAGTAAATCAGATGCTGTTGATGAATTATTTTAACGGAGTATAAAGTGGGTATTTACGGTAAAAAACCAACTATAGAAGACGGTGATAATAACATATTCTGGACAACTATGTCCGACCTGCTTTTAGGTCTGGCAATCATCTTCATGACACTGTTTGTACTTGCTATGACAGGATTTACCCAGGAAACCGTTGAATTACAGCAAAATCAGATGAAAGCTTCAGAGCAGCTGGCTGACAGACTTAAAGAAGCTGATATTGATGCTGAGGTTGACAAACTTACAGGTAACGTTAAGATTTCGGAACTTGAACTTTTTGATGTAGGCAGCTATACACTTTCCGCAAAAGGTAAGCAGTATCTTGAAAAGTTTGTTCCTATTTATATCGACACAATTTATTCAAATCCTGCATTATATGAAAATGTTGTGAATATTGTTGTTCAGGGGCACACTGACTCACAGATGTTTCAGGGTTTGAAAACTCCAAATGAGCAGTTTGCGAAAAATATGGAGCTGAGCCTGTTAAGAGCAAATGCGGTTGAGAATTATATGTTTAAGACAAAGTTTAACCCTGCTTACAGTGAAAAGCTCAGAAAAATGGTAGTTGTTGAAGGAAAAAGTTTTTCCGAACCTGTCCTGACGGCGGATGGAAAGGAAGATTATGCAAAAAGCCGTCGTGTAGAGTTGAAACTTAGAGTAAAGGCAAAGAACATTTCAAGAATGTTTGGGTTAAATTTTGGCGGTAATTAACGAAAATCTTATTTTAGAAACTATTAATATGATTAAATTATACAATCTTGACATCAGGACTGTAACAATGGCAATCAGCCTGAGAGATTGTATGGATAGCAGTGTAGATGCTGTGTGCGATAATATTTATAACAAGATTAAACGCTACGCGAAAAATCTTGTTGAATATGCAAATGATTTGGAAAACGAGTATTCAATTCCGATTATTAATAAAAGGATTTCTGTTACCCCTATATCTATAGTGGGTGAATCCTGCAAAAATCCTGATTATGTTAAAATCGCACAAACTCTGGATAAAGCTGCAAGAGAAGTCGGAGTAAATTTTATCGGCGGCTTCTCAGCACTGGTTGAAAAAGGCTGCACAAAAGGCGACAATCTCTTAATTGAAAGTATTCCGGAAGCACTTGCCTGTACTGAAAGGCTTTGTTCTTCAATAAATCTTGCATCATCAAAAGCCGGCATTAATATGGATGCGGTTTTGAAAATGGCAGATACAATAAAAAAAGCAGCAGAATTTACCAAAGATAAAGACGGACTTGGTGCGGCAAAGCTTGTTTGTTTCTGTAATTCTGCAAGCGATAATCCATTTATGGCAGGAGCTTTCTGCGGAGTTGGCGAACCGGAATGTGCCCTCAATGTCGGTGTTTCAGGACCTGGTGTGGTGAGAGCTGCAATCGAGGCGCTTCCTAAAGATGCTGATTTAAGTCAGCTTGCTAACAAGATTAAACAGATTGCATATAAGATTACTTCAACCGGTGAACTTGTCGGTAGAAAACTTGCAAAAAGGCTTGATATTCCATTTGGCATAATTGATTTGTCGCTTGCACCTACACCTGCCGAGGGCGATAGTGTTGCAGGAATTTTTCAGGCAATGGGGCTGGAACATGCAGGGGCGCATGGTACAACAGCTGCGCTTGCTATGCTAAATGATGCTGTGAAAAAAGGCGGAATTATGGCAAGTTCCCATGTAGGCGGGCTTTCCGGAGCATTCATTCCTGTTTCCGAAGATGCCGGTATGATAGAAGCGGCTGCAAACGGTTATTTAACATTTGATAAGCTTGAGGCTATGACATGCGTATGCTCTGTCGGGCTGGATATGATTGCAATCCCGGGAGATACGCCAAATAGTACAATTGCTGGAATAATTGCAGATGAAATGGCGATAGGTATGATTAATAAAAAAACTACTGCTGTTAGAATTATTCCTGCTATTGGCAAAGGAGTAGGCGATAAGGTTGTTTTCGGCGGGCTTCTTGGTGAAGCTCCGGTTATGTCTGTTAATAACCTGTCATCAGCCGGTTTTGTATGCAGAGGCGGCAGAATTCCTGCACCAATACACAGTTTAAATAACTAGCAGGTGGTTTTTATGGGAAAGTCATTAAATGATTTGGGGCATGAATTGAAAAAGGTGATTATTGATGCCAACACCGGTGTAACACAAAATTTTCCGCCTGAAAAATATAACAATTTGAAACTATCAATGGATGTTGTAAAAGAGCCAACTCCTCATGTTAAGATAAGTATTGGTATTTCAGAAGCAACATACAATATTAATACACAGGAAAAAATGGATGGGTCTTTGGGGCAAAATGAAAGGTATATTGACCGCTGGTTTAATAAACCTAATGTAGTCGGCAGCTTAAAAGAATGCTGGAAAAGACGCATTGATAATCGCGGCAAAATCACAGAGGTTCAAGAGTAATTATTTACCGCCTTTTTTAATTGCTTTTGAACGCAGATTTCTGTGGTAAGTTATGGCAAACCTGTGCGCTTCATCGCGGATTCTCTGGAACAAAAACAGTGCTCCTGAATCTCTTGGCAGAATTACAGGTTCTGATTTATGAGGAAGGAATACCTCTTCATTACGTTTTGCCAAGCTTACAACGTCAATATCTTTCACCCCTAATCCTTCAATAATTTCCATAACACTTGATAATTGACCTTTTCCTCCGTCAATTATCATTAAATCCGGCTTTTCCCATTTTTTTTCACCCAGATGCGACATCCTGCGTGTGAGAACTTCCTTCATTGACTGGAAATCGTCAGGCTTACCTTCTGTGGTGCGGACTTTGAATTTTCGATATTCTGACTTTTTAGGAAGTCCGTTTATAAATACAACCATAGATGCTACTGTGTTTGTACCCTGTATGTGTGAAATATCATAGCATTCCATTCTGTGCGGGAAGTTTCTTAGGTGAAGTTTTTCTGCAAGATAAGCACCGATTTCATTGAAATCTTCGTTGATTTTAACCATCTTTTTAATTTTGGCATTATCGAGAACAACACGCGCATTTTTGTCTGCAAGCATCTGAAGCTCTTTGCCCTGCGCGGATTTTCCATAGCTTATTTTAATCTTTTTCCCGGATATTATATTAAGCCATTCCTCATAAAGTGCTTTCTCTCCTATATTTTCAAGCTCGTTAGAAACAATCTTATCAGGAAATTCCAGAGAGAGTGTGTTGTAGTATTCCTTAAAGAATGTTGCAAAAAATTCTGTCTTATCTTCTTCTTCAACTTCATATATGAAGTCTTTTTTGTCAATAAGCCTTCCCTCGCGTATCATGAGTATTACAATTGCAAAAATACCATCCTCTGACAGAAGCGAAATAATATCCTCATTGAGTTTTGTATTTTCATATACAACCTTCTGCTTTTCAAGAGTTTTTTTCAGGTCCAGATAGCTGTCGCGCAGACGTGCAGCTTTCTCAAACTGTTCTGAGGAAGCATATTTTTCCATTTGTTCTTTCAGCTGCGCCATTAGCTCGGACTGCTTGCCTGCAAGAAATAGTTCTGCCTGATGTACAAGATTTTTGTACTCTTCACTTGTAACCATATTCTGGCAAGGTGCCATGCAGCGTCCTATCTGATAGTATAGGCAAGGACGGTCTTTGAATTTTGGTGATTTGCATTGTTTCAGTGGGAAGATTTTTTTTAAGAAATCCAGAGTTGAATACATAGCCCGAACATCTGTATAAGGTCCGTAGTACCGTCCTTTTTCAGGGTTCATATTTTTTTTGCGCACAACTGTTATACGCGGGAAGTCTTCATCTGTAATAAGAAAATACGGATATTTTTTGTCATCTTTCAGCAGAACATTGTATCGCGGTTTATGCTTTTTTATAAGATGGCTTTCGAGAATAAGCGCTTCAACTTCAGTATTTGTTATAATATACTCCATGCGCTCGATTTGTGAAACAAGCACCTGCACTTTAACGCTGTCATGGTGTTTTTTGTTAAAATAACTCATCACGCGGCGTTTTAAAATTTTTGCTTTTCCGACATATATTATCTCGTTATCTTTGTTGTAGTAAATATAACAGCCGGGAAGCGATGGTAAAAGTTTTAATGTTTGTTTCAAATTCTCATTCATATATTTTAATTATAGCATGTCTGAAAAAATTCCGCGATAAGGAACGTGAGCGGAATTTAGAGTGGTGTGTTAGACAGCGAAGCTGCGCACGACGCGCGAAGGCGGGGCGTAAGCAGCGGAGGTCTGCTTTTGACCATGCTTTGTCAGAATTGGTTGATAAATATATAAAAATAGATTATAATAAAAAGCAGAGGAAAAACATGCTTGAAAAGCTATAACGATAGCGAGAAGCCAGAACTGCAGAACAATTTAAAGAAAATATATTTATTTTCTCGGTCACGCTCTCGCCCTGCTCTCGCTATCGCCTCGAAAACAAATATATTTTCTTAATAAAGCAAAGCAGGAACACCTTTTGATTAAATATAAAACTTTTTGAGGCGATAGCGGAAGCAGGGCGATAGCGTGCCCGAAAAAAGTTTTATATTTAATCAAAAAAAAGAAGAAAGAACAGATACAACTAAAAAAGGAGATTAAGTTATGGAAAACACAGTAATGACAAGGTTTTTCGGGGGGGGGGCAGAGTAGTTTAAGCTCCATAACCGGTATTGGTGCAGGTACTGAGCCATTTAGCACCGCCGAAAAAAGAACTATCAAACCAGGCTTCACCCTTGCTGAGGTGTTGATAACCCTGGGAATAATCGGCGTGGTCGCAGCAATGACGCTGCCTTCACTTGTGAATAACAGTAAAGGTAAGGAGCTTGAAGCACAATATAAAAAGGCTTATTCAATTATCACTCAGGCTGTTAATCGTATGAATGCCGATCAGGGTTATATTGCTAACTGGTCAAGTTATAAGGCTTGTACTGATGAATTTGCCGAAGTATTCAACAAATACTTTATTATGTCTGTAAATTGCGGGAAAAACGGTTGTTCCACTTTTAATGATGATGACGGAAATTATTTGACAGACTATAAGTCTTATACAGGAAAAGCCGGTTCTGCTATTTGGTTTGATGACGGTCAGTTTGTTGTTGCAGATTCAATGTTTATTTCTGTAAATCATTGCACACAGAGCAATAAAATACTAATTGGTGTTGATATTAACGGAAAAGGTAAAAAACCGGACAGATACGGGCAGGACTTTTTTATATTCCAGATTCAGGAAGACGGCAAGGTGCTTCCAATGGGTGCAAAGGGTACATCTGCAGGTGGTGCCCGCTTTGACAGCGCGAAACAAAGTGCGGATGTTTTTTGTAATAATACTTCCACAAACGGTTTGAATGGTTTTACATGCGCATACAAGGCATCAACAGATAAATCATTTTTTGCCAATCTTCCTAAATAAAAAACAGGCGTTAAGCCTGTTTTTTATTTTATATCCTTTGCAATTACATCAGTAATGTCATCTCCGCCAAAATATACAATATTTTTCGGAAGAACAAGGTCATAATTTAAATTTCTTGCTTTTTCAACAACTGTAGCTCTTATTTCGTTGTCAATTTTGGTTAATTTTTGATTGTATTCAGTATCAAGTGCTATTTTTTGATTGTTAATCTGAGTTCTGTATTTTTCCTCTATTGCCGCAATTTTTGCAGGATCAGTTTCTTTTGAAATCTCGGCTTTTGCCTTTTCCAAAGTTGCCTGAATATCTTTAACCTTCTTTTCCTGTTCGGCTTTCAGTGCCTTAACTGCAGACGAGTTTGCAACAATTTTTGTTGCATCAATAACAGCTACTTTAGGTGTTGTGTCAGAGATTGCAATGTTGTTTACAGAATACCCGAGTACAAATGCTGCTGCAACAAATACCGCAATATAAATATTTTTTTTCATATAAATCCTTTCTTTTGCATGATTAATTTATTTCAGAATAAAAGATTTATTAATCCCCCGACCGGTGTTGGCAAGGGTAGTATATATTACGTAAAGATTTGCATAAAAAACATTTTTATTCTAAAATTGTTATACTTAAGAAGTTAAGGAGAAAATTATGGCACAACAATTTAATCCGCAGGGTATCAATCCGCAGAATATAAAAAAAAGAACCTCTGTTCTTGTATTCTTAAAAGGTTCAACAGCGCCGCTGGTATTGTATGTTGAAAATCCTCAGGATTTGTATTCTGAACTTACACAATTGATGAAATCAGCATCAGCAGTATTAGTAGAAAAAGAAACACAAGGACCTTTGAAAAAAGTTTGTTTTGTTTCTAATCAGGTTGCAGCAGTTGCAATGCAGGAAGAACAATACGTTTAAGGTCTTTGCGTTCCATTGGTTGAGAAGAATTTATGGAAAATCTTGTTTCAATTGAAGACATTGAAAATGCTAAAGACGGAATTCTTGAATATACTTTTGAAGACAGCATAGAAGGCATAAATTCAGATGGTCCGGTTAGAGCAGATTTGACTATAAAAAATCTGGGAGAATTTGTAGAAGTAACCGGTAATGTTAAAGGTATCCTTAATCTTGAATGCGATTTATGTTTGGATGAATTCAAATATGATATGGATTTCCGGATTGACGAAATTTTTGCTAAAAAGGCACTGTTAGAGGATTACGGACAGGAGATTGAAATAAAAGAAGGTCAATTCGTAACCGATCTGAATGGTGCAGATAAGATTGATATTTATGACTTATTGTATCAATCTGTAATATTAAATATACCAAATAAAAAAGTTTGTGGTATAAATTGTAGTAGGGATAATTTTCAAAAAGAAGAAGATTTGACCGACCCTAGACTGGAAGTATTTAAAAATATCTGGATTAAGGGTGAAAAAGAATAGAAATATAAGTAGTAGGAAAACATAAAGGAAAAACAAAAATGGCAGTACCAAAGAAAAGAACAGGACATTCCGCACAAGGACATAGAAGAAGCAACTGGAAAGCAACAAAACCGGAAACTACAAAATGCCCTAACTGCGGTGCAACAGTATTAACTCACACAGTATGTACAGCTTGCGGAACATACAAAGGTCAACCTGTAAGCTTGAAAGATAAAGCTGAATTAGTAGCAAAAGCTCCTGAAGCAGCTAAACCTGTAAAAAAAGTTACCAAAAAAGCAGAAAAGGTTGAAAAAGCTGAAGAAGTTAAAGCAGAAGTAGTTGAAGAAGAAGCTAAAGCTGAAGAAAAACCTGCTGAAACTGAAGATAAAGCTGAATAATTGTTTTAATCCCGTCATCATAACGGTGACGGGAATTTTAAATAACATTTAGATAAGACTTTGAGAGGGAAAGATGACAAGAATAGCAATTGATGCAATGGGCGGTGACCATGCTCCTCACGAAATTGTGGCAGGTGCTGTTTGGGGCGCATATGAATATGGCGTGGCTATTGAATTAGTCGGAAAGCAGGATAAGATTGAACAAGAACTTGACAGAATTAGTCAGGAAGGGTTCTACTCAGACTGCGGCAAGGGCGGCAAACGCCAGAAACGTATCAAGATTGACCCAAGCAAGCTTGATATTAAAATTACCCATGCCAATGAAATTATTGAAATGGGTGAAGCTCCAGGACAGGCTATTCGTAAAAAGAAAAAGTCATCAATTGTTCTTGCGGTTGATGCAGTAGCGCAGGGAAGTTCTGATGCGGTAGTTGCTGCAGGTTCTACCGGTGCGGCTATGGCATCCAGTTTGTTTGGTCTTGGCAGATTGCCGGGAATTGACAGACCTGCTATTGCAGTTACGCTTCCTACTATTAAAAAACCGATTGTTGTTATTGACGGCGGTGCAAATAGTAATTGTACTCCTGAAATGTTATACCAATTTGCTATCATGGGTGCAACTTTCTCTAAAAATGTTTTAGGTATTGAACATCCGCGCGTCGGAGTTTTGAATATCGGTGAAGAAGCCGGAAAAGGTAATGAACTTGCACAGCAGACTTATAAACTGCTTGAAGAACATCAGGAAAAAATTAACTTTGTTGGAAATATTGAAGGAAAAGAAATTTTCCTCAGTGTGTGCGATGTGGTTGTTTGTGACGGCTTTGTAGGTAATGTTGCGCTTAAGGTTACGGAAGGTACTTCACAGATGCTTTTTAGAATGCTTAAACAGGAGTTTAAGGCAGACCTTCTCGGTAAAATTATCGGCTTGCTTGCGAAACCTTTTATGAAAAGAATTTATACAAAAATTAATTATGAAGAATTTGGCGGTGCACTTTTACTTGGTGTAAAAGGTATTACAGTAATTTCTCACGGCAGAAGCAAGGCTTATGCTATAAAAAATGCTGTAAAAGTTGCAAAATATGCTGTCGAAACAGGCGTAAATGAGAAGATTGCTAAATTTTATGAGGAATAAAGAATGACAGATAAATTTATCCCGGTACGTATTGCCGGTGTTGGATATAGTTTACCCGAAACAGTTATCACTAATGATGACTTAACAAAATTATATGAAACCTCTGACGAGTGGATTTATAGTCGTACAGGTATAAAAGAAAGAAGAGTTGTTTCAGGAGAACAGAACGCAATTGATTTAGGTTTTGAGGCTGCTCAAAAAGCGTTAGAAAAAGCCAAGATAAATCCAGAAGAAATAGACTTAATCTTAGCAGCATCTTCTGCTCCGCCTGATTTATATCCTGCTATAGCATGCCATATTCAGCACAGATTAGGTATTACTACTAATATCCCTGCCTTTGATATTACGGCAGCGTGCTCAGGTTTAATATACGGTATGAGTATAGCTAAAGCTTATATAGCTTCAGGTATGTATAAAAATATTTTGATTGTAGCTACCGATAACAACTCACGTCTTGTTGACTGGGCTGATAGAGGAACTTCAATCCTTTTTGGTGATGGTGCCGGAGCAATGGTAGTAACAGCATCTGAAGATGGTGTTGATGATATTATTGCAATTGATATTAAAGCTGATGGCAGCCATGGTAATTTGATTGAATTGTCTTTTGACGGTAAAAATTGCCCGCTGGTTGAGCAGTATGAAGAAAAGCCTAAAGGTATTAGAATGAACGGAAGAGGTGTTTATACTTTTGTTGCAAAAGTTCTGCCTCAATATGTAGAAGAACTTGTTTCAAATGCCGGTATGAAAGCTGAAGATATTGATTACCTGATACCTCATCAGGCAAATATCAGAATTATACAGGCTGTTCAAGAACGCTTAGGCTATTCAGATGAAAAGGTAGTTACTAACATTAAATATTACGGCAATACTTCTGCTGCATCAATTCCAATTGCACTTGCAGAAAGCGTTGAAAAAGGTAATGTTAAACTTGGTTCAACTGCTGTTCTTTGCGGTTTCGGCGCAGGTATGACATGGGGCGGTGCTATTGTAAGGCTTCGTGAAGGTATCTGTTAAACAGTTAGTGTCGTAGCATGTTTAAAAAATAATTTTATAAGGAGTAATTATGACAAAGAAAGTTGCATTTCTTTTTCCGGGACAAGGCTCTCAGGCTGTAGGCATGGGAAAAGACTTATATGAAACAAGCGAAAGCGCAAAACAGGTTTTCGATACTGCAGATGAAGTATTGGGTAAAAGTATTACAACAATGTGCTTTGAAGGACCTGAAGAGGCTTTGAAACAGACTGTTAATACCCAGCCTTCTATAGTTACAATGTCGATTGCAGCACTGGAGGCGTTGAGAGACAAATGTGAAGTAATACCGTCTTATGTTGCAGGTCATTCTTTGGGTGAATATTGTGCAATGTACGCGTCAGGCGTTATGTCTTTGGAAAATACACTAAAAGCTATCCAAAAAAGAGCTGATTTGATGGGATCTGCAAAAGGCGGAGCAATGTCAGCTGTTTTGAATGCTTCGGAAGAAGCTTTGAAGGAAGCTTTGAAAGATGCTTCAGAGGTTGGATATGTTGATGTTGCAAATTATAATTCTCCGGCACAGGTTGTAATTACTGGTGATGAAGCAGCAGTTGCCAAAGCTGGTGAGTTATTACTTGCTAAAGGAGCAAGAAGAGTTGTTCCGCTTCCAGTATCAGGAGCATTCCACTCTAAATTTATGGAACAGGCAGGAAAGGAATTTGAAAAATTTGTTTCTAATCTTGAACTAAACGATGCTTCAATTCCGGTAATTACAAATGTAGATGCCGAGGTTGCAATTTCAGCTTCTGACTTTAGAGAAAAGATGCCTAAACAAATTTATTCTTCAGTTCACTGGACACAAACAATTCAAAAGATGGCAGCAGAAGGTGTTGAAATCTTTGTTGAAATCGGACCGGGTAAAGTTCTTGCCGGTTTAAATAAAAAGATTGCACCTGAAGCTAAGGTGTTTAATATATTTGATAAGGCATCACTTGATGCAACAGTTGAAAGTTTAAAAGAGGAGCTATTATGTCTGAAAAATTAGCATTAGTTACAGGCGCATCTCGCGGAATCGGTAAGGCTTGCGCAATTGAGCTTGCAAAAGCAGGTTATGATATTGCTGTAAATTATGCAGGTAATGTTGAAGCAGCAAATAAAACAGTAGAGGAGCTTAAAGCTCTCGGAGTGAATGCCGAGGCCTTTAAATTTGACGTTTCAAGTCAGGAAGCAGCAGCAAAAGGCGTTGAAGAAGTTCTTGCAAAATTCGGCAGAATCGATGTACTTGTAAATAACGCAGGTATAACAAGAGATGGACTTTTCATGAGAATGAGTGCAGAAAACTGGGATGCTGTTATTAACACAAACCTTTCAAGCGCATTTTATGTATCACAGCCTGTAGTTAAGGTAATGATGAAACAAAGAAGTGGCGCAATTGTTAATATGTCAAGTGTTGTAGGCGTTTCCGGTAATGCCGGACAGGCAAATTATTCTGCGGCAAAAGCAGGTTTAATCGGCTTAACAAAAACTCTTGCAAAAGAACTTGGCTCTCGCGGAATTAGAGTTAACGCAATCGCTCCGGGCTTTATCAATACTGATATGACAAAAGATTTAGATACTTCAAAATTCACAGATTTCATTCCTTTGAAACGTCTTGGTGAACCGGAAGATATTGCAAAAGCTGTGAAATTTCTTGCAGTTGATGCTGACTATGTCACCGGTCAGGTGCTGGAAGTTGATGGTGGATTGATAATATAAAGATTTTTAACAAAAATTCAGCGCAAGTGTAAATTCCTTGCAAAAAAATTATGTGCCGGATATAATATAAAATGACAAAGTATAGTATACAATTAAATTAAATGAGGTAAAGAAGATGAGTACATTTGAAAAAGTTAAAAAAGTTGTAGTAGATCAATTAAGCGTTGATGAAGCTTTAGTAACTCCAGAAGCTAGCTTCACTGCTGACTTGGGTGCTGATTCATTAGATACAGTTGAATTAGTTATGGCTTTTGAAGAAGAATTTGGCTGCGAAATTCCTGATGAAGAAGCTGAAAAAATTCAAACAGTTAAAGATGCTGTTGACTACATTGATTCACACTCTTAATTTTAAGTAAGTGTTAATCGGGCTTTAAAGCTGGATATTTTTAAATTACGAGGGTGAAAATTGAATATTGTTTTCCCCTCGTAAATTTTAAGAGGATAAAAGGTAAAGAGATGACTAAGAGAAGAGTTGTAATCACAGGACTTGGTGCTGTATCGCCTTTTGGTATAGGTGTCGATAAATTCTGGCAAAGTCTTGTTGAAGGAAAAAGCGGAATTAGTGTTCCGGATATAATAGATATTTCCAAGCATGTTGTAAAAATAGCAGGTGAAGTGAAAAATTTTAATCCGGAAGAATATCTTGACGCTAAGGAAGCAAAAAAAATGGATAGATTCATTCAGTTTGCTATGATTGCTGCTGATGAAGCTGTTAAAGATGCAAAATTAGAAGAAGTGAATGATGTTGATCCATATAAAATTGGCGTTGTCGTAAGTTCTGCAGCCGGCGGGTTTCGTACATTTGAAGAAAATCATGTACGTATTCTTGAAAAAGGTCCTAATAAATGTTCTCCATTTACAATTCCGATGATGATTGTAAACATGGCATCAGGCAGAATTTCTATGAAATACGGCTTCAAAGGTATTAATAAAGTTGTTGTTTCAGCTTGTGCAACAGGTACTCATTCAATCGGCGATGCGTTTAGAGCTATTCAATACGGAGATGCTGATATTATGGTTGCAGGTGGCTGTGAAGCTACTATATGTGACGTAGGTATCGGCGCATTCTCAAGTGCAAGAACTCTTTCCAAACGCAATGATGAACCTCAGAAAGCTTCCCGTCCATGGGACATCGACAGAGATGGCTTTGTAATGTCAGAGGGTGCAGGCGTTCTGGTTCTTGAAGAGTATGAACATGCTAAAAAACGCGGAGCTCATATCTATGCAGAAATAGCAGGCTATGGTCAAACAGCTGATGCTTATGATGTTGTTGCACCATGTCCTGAGGGTAAAGGGGCAAGCCATTCAATGCAGTTTGCTCTTGATGATGCAGGTATGAAGCCTGAAGATATTGATTATATTAATGCACATGGTACAAGTACCGGTTTAGGTGATATTGCAGAATCACATGCAATTGCAGGTGTATTTGGTGATAAAGCTGCCAACCCTAAACTTATGGTAAGTTCTACCAAAAGTATGCATGGACACCTTCTTGGCGCAACAGGTGCTGTTGAAGCTATCGCTTGCATTAAAGCAATTAATGAAAATATTGTTCCGCCTACTATTAATCTTGATAATCAAGATGAAAAAGTTGCTAATCTGGATTATGTTCCGCATAAAGCAAGAAAAGCGGAAATCCATGCAGCATTATCAAATTCATTTGGATTTGGCGGACAAAATGCAACAATTGTACTTAAAGAAGTATAGTGGCAGTGTTATTTAAAAGAAAAGCCGTTCCATACAGGAACGGCTTTTTTTGTCCTTTTCATACTCCAGCAAAATTATAGCATGCTGAAAAGACAAATAAAATATCCGTAATTATATTAATGATATATCATAAGAGTTAATGATATTCAATGCTTAATATAATATATTTTAGACTTTTTGTCAAATAAATTATAATTTTATTAATGGAGAAAAATGTAAAAAGAATTATCCATTCATTGCTATCATTGAATGGAGTTACAATTACAAAACTTGCAGAGTTAATGACAGAAAAAAACGGCAAAAAATATACATTGGCTAGTTTATCAAGCAAACTGAAAATCAAATCATTAAGTCTGCATGAAGCATATATAATTGCAGAAATTCTTGGTTATGATTTGGAATTTACACCAAAGAAAAAGTCATAAAAATTTCTGAGCAATACTTAATTCTTCTGATTTATTTATACCGGGGCTTGCAAGTTTTTGTTCAAGTACTTTGTCAAAAATGGCTGCATATTTTGCTGACGGAGGCAATCCTATTGCTTGTAAATCCTTGCCGTTTATGGATATTTTTATTCCTCTAAGATTATCAAGATAATGAATTGCTTTTTCATAATCCTTCAGTACTGCATAAAGAATTACAGTTTTAATTGATACTTTTTCAAATGCTTTATATAGTTCAAAATCAGTTTTGGGATTTCCGGCTGCATTAAAATCGTCAAGGATTTTTTGTTCTGTTTTTGTAAGCGGCAGGCTTGACAAATCTTTTAAAACTCCTGCATAAATAATCCAGGGATGTTCGATTTTGTATTTATTGACAAGTTCTTCTATGTTTACATTTGGCAGCTGGGCGGGGGTTGTTGTTATAAGCTTGCAGATACCTTCATTTATAAATTTTTCAAATGCTTTTTGTGAATTTAGATTAAATGTTTCAATAAGTTCTTTTTTTATCCGTTTGTAGCACATGTCATAGTTTATATTTTGCAGGTATTCGTCCTGAAGTTTTTTTGTATGTTCATCAAGTTCAAAACCAAAACGAATTGAAAACTTCAGAGCGCGTAAAATTCTGGTTGGATCATCAATAAAACTCCTGTCATGCAACACACGAAGAGTTTTAGTTTTAATATCCTCAAGACCTCCTGTGTAGTCAATAATTTCTCCTGTGCTCACAGATTTTGCAAGAGTATTAACTGTAAAATCCCGGCGCATGACATCTTCTTTCAAGGTACAGCCGATTTTTGTTACTTTTGGCAGATGCCCTTTTCGCTCGTATACTTCCTGTCTTGTTGATGCAATATCAACCTCCCGCCCCTCAATTTTTACGCGTACAGTACCGAAAGGCTCGTTAATCTGCAAAATTTGTGAAATACAGCCGGTATCCTGAACATTTGATTGTTCGTCCGGTTTGATTAAATTGTTTTTTGCAAACTCAATTGCATTACCTTCGTAAGTCATATCAACATCAAAACTTTTTATACCTAATATTTCATCGCGGACAACCCCGCCTACATAGTATAATTTATTTGAAGTATCCTTTATTTTAATGATGTCCATATTGCCTATTTTAGCGTAAAATGTAATAAAAAGGAATATATCATGTTACAGGAAGCAACAAAAGCAATTAATTCAGCATTTAATAATAGTTTTATCAAAAAACTAAGCCAGTACCTTCATGACTGTGTACGTGAAGAGGTTAAGAGTTCTACGTTCAGAAACCTTAAAGGCGACAAAGATAACAAATGGATTTTTCTCAAAGGCGAGGAAGAACTTTTAACTAATAATGAAGAATTTCTCCGTCTTGACGGCAGTGACAGCAAGCTCACAGAGCTTATGATTCAATCTGAAATGAGCCAGAAGGATAAATACCTTATTTATGGATATTTATTTCTTGTAGGTAAAAGTTCTAAAACAAGAAAGCAGAATGAATTTTTAACCCCGCTTTTGTATCTTCCATGCCGTCTTGAAAGAAATGGAGTTAATATAAACTGTATTCCTCAGGATGAAGTGCTTTCGCTTAACACCGGTGCGCTTACTGCGCTGATGAAAAAGAGTGACGATGATGATGAAGTCGAGCAGCTTCTTGAAGGATTGCTGGAGGTTGTTCCATCCCTTCCAATTACGAATGAAAGCCTTGAAATATTCCTGACTACTTTGAAGTCTATTATTCCGGAAATTGATATTACTCTTGACAGCAAAAATAATGTTGACGAAGATAATATTTCAAAAGATATTGCCAAAGAATTTTATGAAGAAAAAATTACAGCGGAAAATGTTGATGAAATTATAGAGGAAGAAGAAACAAAACAAAAACAGGTTAAAAAACTCGAAAAAATTAACCTGACAAGCCAATCTGCAATAATCCTTACAAAGCGTCCGTCAGTAACTGCCGGTGTTTTGCATGAACTTACGCAAATAGCAGAAAGACCAAGCGGTACATACCGCGAAACAGCATTAAATATTATTAATGAGGAATTTAATTTATCTAAAGAAAAATCAGTTCCTATTAAAGATATGAAAACTGTTTCGGACTTTTATCCTATAACCCCTCTTTCTCTTAGTGACTCACAGGAAAGAGTTATTAAAAATATCGATAATAACAAATTTATTGCAGTTCAGGGACCTCCCGGAACAGGAAAATCCCAGACAATCGTAAACCTTGTTGCACACTTAATCGCAAACGGTAAAACAGTTCTTGTTGCCTCCCGTATGGATAAAGCGGTTGATGTTGTTGCAGACAGACTGAATGAACTTGGAGCGCCGTTTCTTGCTCTTCGGGCAGGGCGTTTGAATTATCAGAAGCAATTGAGTTATCAGCTTCAAGACCTCCTGTCAGGCAAAGTTGATATTGACAGCGACTTTGAGGATAGCCTTTTTGCCGGTGTTGATGACATGAAACAGCACCTTGACTTGCTTAAACAAATGGAAAATAAGTGCGAACAAATTATCAAACTTGAAAATGACTGGCATAATCTTTCTCTCGATGTTGAGCAGCAGGAAAAGGCTATAGGAAATACCCGATTCATTAAAACAACACTTAAAAAATCCGAAATCGATACAATTTCAAATATTATAAAGACTTTGGAAAATAATATGGATAAAACAGGCTTCTTTGCTAATATTGCAAATTATGGCAGTGTAAGCCAGCTGAAAAAAATCCTTAAATTGAAAAATTTTGATGTTGATTATGAAAATCTCGGAGTTTTAAAATCAGAGCTTGAGGTAGCAAATTTAATCTGGCGTTTGAGAAAAATTGAGTCTGATATTCAGAAAACCGGAAACCTTCACGTTTTATCAGAACAAATCCGTCAGATGAAGAAAAAGCAAAAACCACTTGCAATCAATATTTTAAAAGGCAGAAGGCGGGAATCATTAAAAGGACTTTTACGTGATCAAATTAAACGGCAAAGGCTCATAGTTCATGCTAAGTCCCTTGTCGAACGCAAGAAAAATCTTCAAAACAGAATCCTTGAAAATGAGGACTTTAAACCTCTTCTTGAAGCCTTTCCTTGCTGGTGTGTGACAACCTATGCAATTTCCGGTTCACTTCCTCTCAAACCGGGAATGTTTGATGTTGCAATCATTGATGAGGCTTCACAGTGTGATATTGCAAGCTGTTTTCCTATCCTATTCAGGGCTAAGAGGGCTGTAATTGTAGGTGATGACAAACAGCTTCCTCACCTTTCATTCCTTGAAAAAGCTAAAGAGCAATCCTTCTTAAGCCAGTATGGTATTCCTGACAAATATCAGCTTATGTGGCGTTTCAGAACAAATTCAATGTTTGACTTAGCTGATTACTATTCAATGAATTCAGTTATGCTTGACGAACATTTCAGAAGCCTCCCGCCAATCATCGAATTTTCTAACAGGGAATTCTACGGCGGCAGGATGCGTGTAATGAAAAAAGATGTAGGAGATGGAAAGGTTCTTGAAACTGTTATGGTTCCTGATGGACGTGTCGATTTTGACGCTACACGTAACCTGCCGGAAATAGAAGCTTTGGTTAAGCGCTTATACGATATAGTTGTGGAGGATGAACGCAAAAATCCTGATAATCCTGTTTCAATCGGGATAATTTCACCATTCAGAGCTCAGGTTGAACACCTTAAAGTTTCGGTTTCAAAGGTACTTTCTGATCATATGGTTAGAAAGCACCAGATAGAAATAGGTACAGCACATACCTTCCAGGGAGATGAACGTGACATTATCCTCATGTCATGGGCATTTGCACCTAACAGCTTTCCGCAGAGCCTTACATTCCTGCAAAAGCCAAACCTATTTAATGTTGCCATTACACGTGCTAGATACAAAGTAATAAACTTTGTTTCACGTGACCCTAAAGATCTTCAGGAGGGATTGTTCAGGGATTATATGGCATATATTGAAGAATACCAGAATAAGCAGCAAGCATTAAATAATCCGGATATTGATGAGAATATTTATAAAAATAAACTTGAACGCGAAATAGCACAAACTTTGCGCGAACTGGGACATAAAGTTCGTGCAGGAGTTGAAATTGCCGGCTTAAGTGCAGATTTGCTTGTGGATGATAAATTTGTAATAGAAGTTGACGGTGTTGAGGATAGTGAACGTCCTACGGTTTCAAATATGAAAAAGCAGTCAATTATAGAGCGTTCAGGGTTTAAGGTAAACAGAGTTACTTACCGCGAATGGCAGTATTCTTCAAAGGCTTGCCTTGACCGGCTGCTTATTTGATTTATTCAGGCAAAGGCTTGAAATTTTCTAAAGAGCGGTTATAATGTAAGAACAGAACATTAATAATTGAATTTATGGGGACGTTTGCCTTCTTTTCTTAATGAGAGCTTGCTCGAATTAAAGAAAATGGCGTCACGACTTCAAAGATAATGTTACTATTGTTCAAAAAAATGAAATAGTGACAGATTAGACACCGCACAAGGTGCGGTCTCGTACATTAATAATTGAATTTATGGGGACGTTTTGGATTAGACAGGATGTTCGGTGAATGCAGGCTGCGAGTCCGGGCGCTGTTCCCGGTTATCAACGAGCAAACTAAATTAAATGCTAACAACGTAATTAAAGCTGACTTCTCTAGAGCATATGCTTTAGCTGCATAGTCGGTGATTAGCTACTTATATTGCCCAGCTTGCCGGTGATATAAGTCCATTATGCAAGACGCAGTGCGTTGATGATGGTAGGCGTATCAAGATAACCATTAAGGGTTTAGAGTTTCCCTAAAATAAAACCTGGGGCTGATTTATAAGGTTTTGATTTTCCCCCAAATCAGCCGAGAGAATGAAAATCTACACTCGTAGAGGTTTGTCTTTATCCATTTTGGACAGGGGTTCGACTCCCCTCGTCTCCAGTTTATGACTTTTAAGACAATTTAATAGATTTGAAAAAGCGGAATGCGGTGTTATTATTAGATTTGCGCCGTCGAACAAAAGTTCGATTGTTAATAATTTCATCAAATCCGCTTTTTCTTTTGGTGTTTGGCTCAAATACAATGAATATGCGTCTTTTGAAAGTTCGATTATAAGATTTGCCCTATCAATTAAAGTTCGATTGGACGACGCGGTCTTATTAAATGCAAACAATGTGTCGTCAAGTTCCTTTTGCCACGCGTCCCGCTTATCAAAATAAAATTCGTCAGAAATTACACCGTCCATGCGGTCATCATATAATTTGCTTAACCGTCGATTTAAAACATCAATACGATGTTTCATTTCGGCGGTTTTTTGTTCTATATAATCATTGCCCTGATTTACAAAGTCTTTGACTTGGTCTTTCAATCTTTCAAATTCAGAAACAGGCATGGAAAGTTCTTTTAAAAAGTCCGCGAAAGATTCTTCGATTTTTTCTTCCCGAATTGACGGCTTTGACTTGTCAAGCCCTTTTGAGTTCGTACAATGATAATAAATATACTTGCCTTTTTTAATTTCACCGACTAATTGACAACCGCAATTTTTGCAATGAATCAACCCGTTATATGCGAAATCGTGTTTGCGGGGTTTGTTGGGGTATTTTTGCGCAAGTAATCGTTGAACGATAAAATATACATCTTTTGATATAATCGCTTCGTGTTGCGCGTCTGAATAATGTTTCCCGTTGAATTTAAACATTCCAATATAAAAAGGATTGTTCAAAATTCTTTCAATGTTTTTTGAAGTGCAAGCATGACCGTTCGGGCGGAATCCGTCTTCGGTCAATGCCTTTGCAAGCGTAACATAAGTATATCGCCCCGTTGCGTACCATTCAAAAGCCTGTTGAACATAAGGCGCAGTCGCAGAATCAACAACAAGTATTTTCTTTTGATTCGATAAAGTTTAGAATTAAAATTCGGTGCAACGCGATTTCAGTCTTGCAGACGGCGAACTTGCATGGACATCTTTTGACAAAGCGTTAAGGATTTTTGACTATTCCCGTGTGCAAGCATTAAAAGACGGCAAAATTCACCCGACACAAAAACCCGTCGCATTGTTTGAATGGGTTTTGGCTTTAAGGGCAAAAAAAGGCGACTTGATTCTTGATTGCTATTCGGGAAGTGCAACAACGGCGGTGGCTTGTTATAATCGCGGGCTTGATTTTGTTTGTATCGAACGCGACCCCGATTATTTCAAATCAAGTTCCAAAAGATACGAAGACGCAAAAAGGCAACCTTTTTATAATTCAAAAGCGTGGAAAGATTGTCAAAAGGCTTACAAAGCGTTTCGCTTAGGAATATGCGAACGTTGCGGAAGTGCAGACGGTACAGAGGTTCATCACAAAATAAAGTTGAATGAAAACAATATCAACGACGTTAATATCTCATTGAACTTCAACAATCTTGAATTGCTTTGCAAGACTTGCCACGCTCAACATCATAACCGCAAGCACGGGTTTACACGCGACGACGTTTGTTTCAATGAGTTTGGGGATTTAGTGCGCAAGCCCAAAATGCACGCACAACAAGGGGGTTTGAGGATTGATAAAAATTTTTAAGCCCCCCGCCTTGAAATTTTGCGCGAAAAACCCAAAAGACCGCACCCCCAGTTTCAAAAAATGAAAGTTAAATCGCATGGGGGGTGTGGTATAAGGAAATTTTTTCAAAATTATGGCTAAATTACAGAAAAAAAAACAAAATAACGAATTTTCGGAAGAAATGGACGACGATTTGACTTTCGACGAAATTGTTACACAAGAAGAAGCGGAAAAAAGATTTAAAGCGAACGACAAAAAAATCAGGGCTGAAAAGAAAAAATTGCTTAAAATTTTATCAAAAATTGATGAAAATTTGATTAAAATTTGTGATTCTTTACTTGAAAATGTCGCTTTTATGTCGGTTATTCTCGATGATTTAGTTAAAACCATAAAAACCGACGGAGTAAAAGAGGTTTACAAGAACGGAAAAAATCAATTCGGATTCAAAGAAAGCGTTGAATCTCAATCATATAACAAGTATATGAAAAGTTATCAGTCTTCAATGAAACTTTTGATTGATATGCTAACAAAGGACGAATAAAATGGAAAAGAATTCAGCGTTCAGTAAGGTTATTTTGTTTCTGTGCTTTATCGCATTAATTGTTAATGCGGTAGAAACAAATCAAATTCGTTTGCAAACAAAATCCGCAAGTGCAGAAACTTTAATTCAGAAAATTATGTACAATTTTCCGGTTGATGTTAAGCTGGCACAAAAAGTTATCAACAATAATCACTTGGGTAATTGCTTTAGTCTGGGCTTTGACAGAGGAACATTAGTCAAATCTGGAAGCCTGAAGTTTTATATATTCTAATCATCTAAATAGTAGTCTTCTGTCATATTGCCTGATCCTGATGTATTTATTATAAAATCATTAAACTTAATTTTTTGACGAACATCCAAGCCCCTTGTAACAATAAAACCATTGCCTGAACGGGTTAAAATTATACTTTCTTTTAAATTTCCATCAATGCTCAACTCTGAAGTATCCTTAGAATTTTCTTTATCTGGTACACGTTCATATTTTATTTTAACATTATGAATTGTAGGTACAGATTTTTCTTTTAAAATCTTCACAAAATTTCTGAAGTTGCTAAACTTGGTTAATTTTGAATAAAACAAACTTAAAATCGTATTCAAAACTAAAGCCGTTATTATTGAATACTCTTTACGAGCCGAACCGGGTTTGAAATATTTGCCACAATTTTTGCAATAACACTGATTCTTATTTTTGTAAACTGTATGTTCGGTACTATGGCAATGTGTACATTTTTCTTTGCAAGTTTTCTGTCTCATAGCAAAATTTTATCATAAATAAACCGCTTTTTATATAAAAGCGGCTTTAGTTTTTAGAATGCCTTTGGCAAAAAGCGCACTATGCAAGCCTTTTCACTTTTTTAAGTGCTTCTTTAAATTATATCGGATTGGTAAAGCCAGTCTGTCTGAAAATTTTTTCAGACGTATTAAATTAAGAGGAGACTCAAATGACAAAATCAAATGAAAAACCACTCACTACCGGAGACATTTCAGAAGCATTGCGACACTTTAGAAAAATCGTATTAGAAGGGAAAAACCCGACCAACAACTTGCAAATGATTGACATCAACTCAATCGTTTTGAAGCTTAAAAGTTTGCGTAAACATTCCAAAAAGCAGCTTCAAAAGTTAAAAAATGCAATAAACAAAGTCGGTTACGTAAATCCCGTTTTACTTGACGAAAAACACAATATCATGGCAGGTGAATTGCGGCTTCTAGCAGCTAAAGAGCTCGGATTTACTCAAATTCCGGCAATCATACTTGAAAATTTGAAAGAAGAAGAAGCTGAAGCTATCAGAATTCTGGACAATAGAATTGCAGAAGACGGCGAATGGAATTATGAAAATCTTAAAGATGAGCTCGAAAAATTGTTAAAATTTGACATCAGTTTTGAGGATTTAGGCTTTGATACCGTTGATTACGATAAAATATTCCTTGCTGACGATACAGACGGAAATAAAGGCCACAACTCTGACAAAGAAGACGAAAGTTGGCTCGACGCAAATATACCTGTACGAGTAAAACTCGGAGATTTATGGCGGCTTGGTGATCATTTTGTTTTTTGTGGAGATTGCTTACTTGCCAAGTCATTTGAATTTCTTATGCAGGGCGAACTTGCTCAAATAGTTATTACTGATCCGCCATATAATTGCAAAATAAACGGACATGTTTGCGGGTTAGGTAAAACTCAACACGAAGAATTTGCTATGGCATCAGGCGAAATGACTGATACAGAATTTGCTGAATTTATCTCAAAATTTATACAAAATCTGATAAAATTCTCTGTTGACGGTTCTTTGCATTATCTGTTCATTGATTGGATTGGATTAAATACATTACTCACAGAAGGTAAAAAGCATTATACCGAGCTCAAAAATATAGCAGTTTGGAACAAAGGTGTTGGCGGTATGGGTGCTATGTATAGAAGCCAACATGAGATGGTTCCGATATTCAAAAATGGGAAAGCCAAGCACCAAAACCATATACAACTTGGTAAAAACGGAAGATATAGAACTAATGTTTGGGATTATCCCGGAATCAGAGCAACAAACCCTGCATCACTTGAACTCCTGAAACTGCACCCTACGGTTAAAGGCGTTCCAATGCTTCATGATATCATGCTTGATGCGTCATCTAAAAATGACATCGTACTGGACTGTTTTGGTGGTTCAGGCTCCACACTTCTTGCGGCAGAACGTTGTAAACGCAGGGCCAGATTAATTGAAATAAGCCCTAAATACGTTGATGTGACAATTTTTCGCTGGGAGAAAGAAACCGGTAAAACTGCTAAATTAATCAAAAACTTTGTGGAGGTTCAACATGGAGAATAATAAAAATTACGAAATCGGTTATGGAAAACCTCCAAAGAACACTCGTTTTACCAAAGGACGCTCCGGAAACCCCGCAGGACGTAAGAAAAAAGTAATTCCTGAAACATTATTTCAGGCAATAAGTCTTGAATTATGTCAACAAAAGACTATTACAAATGCAAGCGGATTGAAAGAGAAAGTGCCCCTTTACAGCATTCTTGCTAAAAAATTAGTCCAAGATGCTATTCAAAATGACGGTCCTTCAAGGAAATTCTTACTTCAATCAAATAATCTGTTTAAATGTAATTTTAACGATATTGTGAAAAGTATTATAGAACGTCAAAATTCTGTTGAGCCTGAATTTACAGAGGATGAGCGAAATCGCTTGGTACAACGTTTACATGAAATGTACGATAAACTTTTAAGCGAAGAACAGCAAGAATAATTACATTTCAAATAATGTCATCAATTCAAAATCCCTGCTACTGACTGGTTAGGGATTTTGTTTTATTCGCTATTATAGCTAATATATGTTATAATTACTTAAAATAAAGGATTATAGCATGGAAAATGAAATTATAATTTATCAGACTCAAGACGGTCGAACCAAAATTGATGTAAGAATAGAAAACGAAACAGTTTGGCTTACGCAAAATCAAATGGTTGAATTGTTTCAATCAAGCAAAGCCAATATTAGTGAACATATTTCTCATATTTTTGAGGAAGGAGAACTGGATGAAAATTCAGTTGTTCGGAATTTCCGAACAACTGCTTCCGATGGAAAAAATTACAATACCAAACACTACAATCTTGATGTAATAATTTCTGTCGGATATCGTGTTAAATCTTTACGTGGCACTCAATTTAGAATTTGGGCGACACAAGTTTTAAAAGAATATATGAAAAAAGGTTTCGCCCTAAATGATGATTTGCTAAAAGAAGCAGGTGGCGGCGGATATTGGAAAGAACTTTTAGAACGTATCAGAGATATTCGTTCTTCTGAAAAAGTTTTTTACCGTCAGATTTTGGATATTTACGCAACAAGTATGGATTATAATCCTAATGCCGAAGAGACTAAACTGTTTTTTAAAGTTGTCCAGAATAAAATGCATTTTGCCGCACACGGCCATACTGCAGCAGAAGTGATTTATTTGCGGGCAGATAGCACAAAAGATAATATGGGCTTGACTGTTTTTAAAGGTAATCATCCGAAAAAAGATGAAGTTACAGTTGCAAAAAATTATTTGGATGAAAAAGAACTAAACATTTTAAACAGAATTACATCTGTATATCTTGAATTTGCAGAATTACAGGCAATCCGACAAATCCCTATGACAATGAAAGACTGGATTGCAAAACTCGATGATTTTATAAAAATGACAGGTAGCGAACTTCTCGATAATCCGGGAAAAATTTCAAAACTTGAAGCTGAAAACAAAGCACTTGCCGAATATGCCAAATACAAAGAAACAATAAAGGACGAATTATCCGAAGTTGAAAAACATTTCTTAGAATCTGTTAAGCAAACACAGAAACAGTTGGAAAAGAAACAAATAAAAAAATAACGTATATTTGTTACTGTTATTTTTCTCCGCTAATAAATATTCTCCAAAATTCCGGAGGAAGTGGCGAATGATATTTAATGCAGGCTAAAATATATGCTGCAATGGGTATATTTAGATCATTTATATTAATATCTCTTTCTCTCATTTTTTTCATAAATGATTTAATTGTATTTTGTTTATTTTCATCATTTTGATTCTTAAAATCAGAAAAATTACTTGTGCTTACTCCTGTTCCGTTGACAACCTGTTTTTAAAATATATTATCTTGCCAAGTTTTATCAGGATACCAACTAACTAAATCTATTTTTTCTCTATCATTTTCATTTGCATAAATAATTTCATCAAAATAATATTTTATAAGTTCATCAGCTTTTTCTTTATCAAAAACAGTAAACATTTCTAATAACATTGTTAATAAATAACTTGATTTGGAACTCCATTCTATTGGTTTTTCATTAGTTGCAACAAATTCAGCAACCAAATCCAATCTGTTTCGAGATTCAATAAATGGAATTCTTGTTTTTTGCATTTTTCTAACACACAAAAAATTCCCTAACTCAATAAAAAAATTGTAAAGTTTTTCTTTTTTATTACTTAATAAATAAACGATGAATATCAAATAAAGTTCGATATGATTAATATCAAGTAAAGGATAATAACATGACGTATTATTTTCAATAATTTTTTCCATATAATTAGAAAAATATTCTAAAACTTTATTTTTTTGTTTTTCATCAAGTATATATAACATGTTGAGATAAAGTATTCCTAATCTGCCCAAATGCCAATATGTTGTATAACTTGTACTAATTGCATTAAGTGACATAAAAGGAGTTTTGCAATTTATTCCATAGGGAGTAGTAAGAAGTTCATTATAAGTTTTAAAATATAAAACTAATTCATTTATATAGAAATCTCTCCATATTAAAACAACTATTTTCTGAAGTTTTTTATTCAATGAAGGAAATAAGTCCCAGAGTTTTAAAACGGCATATTCTATTAGATCATACCATCCTATAATTGAACTTGGATAATTCCTTAATTCATTTTTTAATATTATTAAAGAAAACGGAACTAGATTTAACTTTCTTTCATCAATACTTTTTGTAAAAATTTGATTTAAGAAATTTTTCCAGTTAGGAATTAATTGATTTTCCCACTCTTTTGTTCCATATTCAAAATCAGAAACTTGCAATGAAATATACGAAAATAAACCTGAAAGATTATTTGGCAAAATATCTGCACTTAATAAATTTTCAGTTACCTCTTGTACCAATCTGTCAATATTCCATCTTACAAATTCCAAATCTATTTTGTCATATATTTTTTTAGGCGCAGATTTTATAAAATTTTCATAACATTCAATTCCTTTTTTATCATCATTTTTATTATATACTGTTATAATTTTATATTTTTCTATTTTTTCAAAATTTATTTCAATATTTTCTAAATCAGGATTGATAGCTCGTCTCAAATCGCTGTCAAAATCTTTTTGAGTCCAATTATTATAAGTAAGTTTATCGGCTTTTAACAAAAATACTATTACCAATCTGCTTTTTTTATCATAAAAACTAAAATCAATACCGAATTCAGCTTCAGTTTTATGCGTAATAACCTGCCCTTTACATTCAATATGAAAAGGATATCTGATAGGTTGCCATTTTTGTGATAAACCGTATTGATATATAATCCAATCAAAACCTATTTGGTAGTCACCTTTATTAGTTCTGTATGAGCGTTCAGAAAGGCTTAGTAAATAATTTGTGATATATGCTTCTTTATTTTGCATCTATTATTTCCTTCTTTAATCTTAAAACATCGTTATTAAGATCAATACTTCTAAATGCTTCAGAAATTGGATCAAGAAAAGATAATATTGGAATCTCTACAGAATGTGTAAGATGAGTAAAAGATTCACTATCAGATATTCCTTGAGCTGTTCTATGAGCATGTTTATTACCATATAATATCTCTATATTATTACAAAGAGCCATAAATATTGATGCTTTTTCTGATTCATCTAAAATTTCTTTATTTTGTTTTGTTAAGCCTTTAACTGCTGCATCATAACAACTTGGGAAAGAAAAACTATTCACCGGACTGTCTTTAAATTTATTAATTATATCAAAATAATTTGTAACTTTTTTAATACAAGTTTTAACTAACTTACAGGCTTGATTATGATTTTGTAATGTTTCATAGCATCCATGAGGGAAATTTATACATTGATGAGAGATTTCTACGTCCAAAAAATTCTTGAATGATTTATTTTCAATTTCATTTATTCGAACATTCAAATCAATAATAAACTTGGCAAAAATATTTCCATAATGAATTTTTAAAAGTGTTTCTTTAAAAATTAATTCAAATAATTTATCATCAACAGTTAAAAATATATTACTGTCTAAATTCACTTTATCAGAATTTTTTATATAAATATTTTGCGCAAAACTTCGTTGATTTAAATTTTTAGATACGAATAATTTTGTAAAAAAAGTTTTATTAATTTTTTCTATAAATTTATTTATAAAATAATCTTCTTCTAATAATACTGATAAATCATTCTGTTTTAAAATATTTTCAAGTAATTCTATAAACTTTTCAGGATATTTT